>Ga0315281_10009468_pt1 | contig 13511 bp, 11 predicted proteins | sample YL17G07_0_MG_FD_204540 | JGI IMG/M metagenome (GOLD analysis project Ga0315281, IMG submission 204540) | Sediment microbial communities from Yellowstone Lake, YNP, Wyoming, USA - YL17G07_0 | ecosystem: Environmental > Aquatic > Freshwater > Lake > Sediment | place: USA: Wyoming | collected...
CACCGCATGGCCGATCATGATCATCCCATCCCGATCTCCCTATACCGGGTGCAGGGAGCCACGCTTCCTGCTGGGGGTGTGGGGGCAAAGCCCCCGCAAATCCGCGTCCATTTGTTTTTCCGCAGCCCGCTAGGCGTGGCGGCCGGGGGCGCACTTGCCCGGCCCCCGGTTCCTGGTATCCTGGGGAACCCAACCGGGTCACCGGCCAGGCGCAGGGGGGCGCTTGGCTTGCAATCCCTTCCCCTCCCATTTGTGTCAACCATCGGAGAGCACCATGGGTGTCGTCACCGTGTTGTCGGCTCAGAGTACGCTCGGCTTCGCGCTCGTGCGGATCCTGATGGGCCTGGGGTTGGTTCATGCCGGCTATCAGAAGACATTCGTATTCGGCATGGGGAAGGTGACGGAGGTGTTCGCGAACAACTACGGCATCTGGATGCCCCAGATTTCCGCCCCATTCATCAGCCTCTTGGAGTTGGTCGGTGGCGCCGCGCTGACGCTCGGGTTGTTCACCCGCTACCTGGGCCTGATCTTCGCTATCGAGTTCGTCGTCGCGAGCTACACCATTTGGCTGACGGTAGGCAGGGGTTTCGCGGGGGCGCGGCTGGAACTGTTCGTCGTGGCTGTCGGCTTGATGCTGGCCACCAACGGCGCGGGCCGCTTCTCCTTGGACAAGCTGTTGGGCCGCGGGGACGCGTAATTCCGTTTACAAATCCAAGGTTGATAATTGGGAGCAAGAGGCTCTTGTGTCAGCGAAATTGGGGGTTCCACCCCCAAACCCCCGGCAGGGAGCAAGCCCCCTGCACCCCATTGAATGGTTTAATTTTCTTGGCGAAAATATCGCCAAGAAAACCTAAAAGGGGGGCGTGGGGGGACTTGTTCCCCCACATTGCTGTTTTTCGATTCATCCATGTTCGAATGAGAATTGGAATAACCGGCCTGCAGCGCGGGCGCCGGTTGCGCGGAGGGAGCGGCCCGGCTACGGCGCCCGCTCCGCGCCGCCAGCCGCCGCCAGGAAGCGCTCGAACTCCTCCGGCGGGGGGGACTCGTAGCGCATCGGCTCGTCCGTCTCCGGGTGGCGGAAGCCCAGCACCCGCGCGTGCAGCGCCAGGCGGCGGTACTTCCAGGCGGGGTGGCGCGCCCGCTCCGGCTCGTAGCGCACGTCGCCCAGCACGGGATGCCCGGCCTCGGCGAAGTGCACCCGGATCTGATTGCGCCGCCCGGTCTCCAGCCGCACGCGCACCAGCGTGGCTCCGGGCACGGTCTCCAGCACGGCATAGTGGGTCACCGCCCGCTTGCCCTGCTCCGCATGGCGGGTGGAATACTGGTTCAGCGCCGGGTCCGTGGCCAGGTAGCTCTCGAAGGTGCCCTGGGCCTTGGGCAGGCGGCCGGCCACGATGGCGAGGTACTCCCGCTCCGGCTTGCGCGCCCGGAACTGGTTCTTCAGGGCCGTGGCGATCTCCTGCCGCTTGCCGAAGACCAGCAGGCCGGAGGTGTCGCGGTCCAGCCGGTGCACGATGGCGACGCGGTTGCGGCTGCGGCGGCTGCGGCTGAGGTATTCCGCCAGGGCATAGACCAGCGCCGACTTCTCCCGCCGCTCGGTGGGCACGGTCAGGATGCCGGCGGACTTGTCCACCACCAGCAGATGCGCATCCTCGTACACCACGCGGAAGGCATGGGTCTGGCGCACCTTGGGCCGTTCCCGATAGCCCCGGCCGGGGTCATAGCGCACTTCCAGCCGGTCGCCGGCATAGAGCACGGCGGCGATGTCGGTGCAGACTTCCCCGTTCACGGTGACGCAGTCGTGGTCGAACAGCCCGCGCACGGTGGAGTTCGGCAGGCCGCTCAGCCGCCGCACGACCCGATCGGCGCGTCCCACGTCGAACTCGGCGGCCGTGTGGCGGATGCGCACGTCCTGCGGCTGCGCGGCCTTCTTCTTGTTCACGGGCGAGGCTCTGCCGATGCGGGTCTGGAATGCCGTCCGGGGGCGCGCCGACCGGCCGCCCCTCGCGGGATCTCTCCGCTCCAGGCTACGTGCCATGGGCCGGAACTTCAATCGGGAACGGTGCGGCCGTGTTGTACGGACGTTTGTGTCAGGGCCGAAGAAGGGTGTACTCTCCCGGTCTCCGAACCTTCTCGCCTAGATAGGCTGTCGGTCAGCCGTTCATTCGTTCATCGTGTAGGCGGTCCTCGCCGGCATCATCCTGGACCAGGGGACCTTCACTTCTCTCCCGCTGACACCAGACCCTTGACGGCGCCTAACAGGTTGCGGAAAAACGAATGGATGGTGATTGGTGGGGGCTTTGCCCCCACGCCCCCAGCAGGGAGCGCGGCTCCCTGCACCCGATAAAGGGGTATCAGGATGGGACGATCTTGATCGGCCATACGGTGCGCAAATCGGCTCTAGGAGCCGATCCGGGAATCACCGGCAAAACGCCGTGCTTCCTTGATCTTCCTGTTTTCGCGGCAGTTGTATCGCCGCGAAAACCAAAGACGCCGGCGCGGCGGCTCGCGCCGGACGCTTGCGGAAGGCGCCGGCAACATCGCGCCGCGAAAACTTATCCGGGGGGCGCGGGGGGACTTGTTCCCCCGCCTGTAGTTCGTTTTTCCGCACCCTGCTAATCTCCCAGCGCCGGGCGGTCCGGCAGCACCGTGCAGATCACCGTGCGCCCAGGCCGGGGGCCGTCAAACTCGCAGAAGAAGATGTTCTGCCACTGTCCCAGCGCCATGCGCCCGTCAATCAGCGGAATGCTTTGCGACGCACCGACCAGTCCGGCCTTGAGGTGGGCATCGGCGTTGCCGTCCACCCGGTCATGCAGCCAGCCACCCCGGGGCACCAACTGGCGCAGGAGGCTGACGACATCGGCCGGCACGGAGGCGTCCCAGTTCTCCTGGATCATGAGGGCGCAGGTGGAGCCCTGGGCGAACAGCGCCACCAGGCCCTGGCGCACCCCGCTGGCGTCCACCGCGGCCCGCACGCGAGCGGTGATGTCTATCAACTCCTCCCGGCGGCTGCTGGCAAGGGTGATCCGGGTGTGCATGGCGGGGCTCGGGTGGCGCGCGGATGCGGAGCGGGCGGGGCGGGAGGCCGTGCGGCCCCGGCCCGCATCCGCCGCCCCCAGCGTAGCCGCGCGGCGGGCGGATGTCGAACCCCGGCGGGGGCGCCTGCCCGGGCATTGGCCAGGGGGCGCCCCGCCGTGGTAGGTTGTGCGGGCCGTGAGCGGCCGGTTGGCGAGCGGCAAGACCCAGCGCGCGCAACGGCGCCGCAAACCCCACGACCGGCCGGCCAGTTGCGCCGGCCGCGCCAGAAGAAGCTCCCGCCCATGCCCGTGGCCATCCTGAAGGACCGCCGCATCCATTGCGAGTGGCGGGGCGCGGCCCCGCCCGGCCCCAAGGCGCTGGTGTTTCTCCATGACGGCCTGGGCGCCGTGGGGTCCTGGCGCGCCGTGCCGGAGCAGATTGCCGACCGCGCGGGGCTGCCCGCCCTGGTCTTCGACCGCCTGGGCTACGGGCGCTCCAGCCCGCGCGCCGACTTTCCCTTCGGCTTCATGGAGGCCGAGGTGGAGCCCCTGCGCGAACTGCTGGACGGGCTGGGCGTCGAGCGGGGGTGCCTGATCGGCCACAGCGACGGCGGCAGCATCGCGCTGCTGTTCGCCGTGGCCTACCCGGCCCGGGCGCCGTGCGTGGTCACCGAGGCCGCCCATGTGTTCGTGGAGCGCGAGACCCAGGCGGGCATCCAGGCGCTGGTGGACCTGCAGGAGGCCGGCCAGACCCCCGCCTGGCTGGCCAAGCTGCACGGCGTGCGGGGCGAGGACGTCCTGCGCGCCTGGAGCCGGGGCTGGCTGACCGCGGAGCACGCCCGCTGGACCATCGAGCGCCCCGTGGGCGGCGTGCGCTGTCCGCTGCTGGTGATCCAGGGCGACCGGGACGAGTTTGGCACCCTGGCCCAGGTGGAGGCGATCCTGCGCCAAGCGCCCCAGGGCGAGCGCTGGGTGGCGCCCGGCTGCGGCCACACGCCCCACGCCCAGGCGGAGGGCGACTTCGTGGCGCGGGTGGCGGACTTCGTGGCGCGGCAGCGGCCATAGCAGGTTGCGGAAATTCGCGGCGCCAGCGCAAAGAACGACTACAAGCCACCGATTACACGGATTTCACGGAGGATGAATCCCGCCCCCGTCGCGCGCGGGATTTTCGACGCGCCATTCGCCGACACTCCAAGATTTTCATTGAAGGCCGCTCCCATGGCGGTTCTGGGCGAATTTGGGGATAAGCCTGCGAACCCTCGTCCAAGTTTCTAGTCTCCGCGCCTTTGTTGGAGCCGGTAAGCAGTTCATCCGTGAAATCCGTGGCTGCGCGGTTTTTCCGCACCCTGCTAGGCCCCGTGCGCCTAGGCGGACTTCATCTGCCCCCGCAGCACCTTCTTGTCGAACTTGCCCACGCTGGTGCGCGGAATCTGCTCGACGAAGCGCACGTCCTCCGGCAGGGGCAGTTGCCACTTGGCGAACTGGCCGGAGAGGTGCGCGATGACGTCCCCGGCCAGGGGCTTGGCGGAGCCGGGCTGGCGCACGACGAAGGCCACCGGGCGCTCGTCCCACTTGGGGTCGGGCCGCGCCACGACGGCCGCCTCCAGCACGCCCGCGCAGGCCATGATGGCGTTCTCCATCGCGACGCTGGAGATCCACTCCCCGCCGCTCTTGATGAGGTCCTTGGTGCGGTCGCTGATGTGGACGTAGCCGTCGCCGTCCAGCGTGGCCACGTCGCCCGTGCGGAACCAGCCGTCCGGGGTGATCTGGGCGGCGGTGGCCTCCGGGTTCCGGTAGTAGCCCTTGACGATGGCCGGCCCCCGCACCAGCAGCTCGCCGGCGGACTTGCCGTCCCAGGGCTGCTCCTTGCCGGCGGTGTCCACGACCTTCATTTCCACCGCCGGAGCGATGATGCCCGCCTTGGCCAGTACGTCGAACTGGCGTTCCTCGCTCCAGTCCTCCATCTTGCGCTTGAGGCGGCCGGTGCTGCCCAGGGGGGCCATTTCCGTCATGCCCCAGCCCTGGATGATGTCCACGCCGAACTCCTTCTTGAAGGCGACGATCATGGCGCGGGGCACCGCCGAGCCGCCCACCACCATGCGCTTGAGCTCGCCCAGGCTGGGCTGCTTCTGGCGCAGGTACTGCAACAGGGCGTTCCAGATCGTGGGCACGCCAAAGGCGTAGGTGACGTGCTCGGACTGGATGAGCGCGACCAGCGCGTCGGGCGCCAGGTTGGATCCGGCGAAGACCATCTTGCAGCCCGTCATGGCCGCCAGGTAGGGCTGGCCCCACGCGTTGGCGTGGAACATCGGCACCACCGGCAGCACCACGTCGCGCTCGGAGATGCCCAGGCAGTCCGTGGTCATGCCCATCAGGGTGTGCAGGTAGATCGAGCGGTGGCTGTAGAGCACGCCCTTGGGGTTGCCGGTCGTGCCGCTGGTGTAGCAGAGGCCGCTGGCGGTGTGCTCCGGCAGGTCGGGGAAGTCCGCCAGGCTGCTGGCCTGGGCCAGCAGCGCCTCGTACTCCGCCAGGGGCGCCAGCGTCGTCTCCGGCAGCTGGCCGTCCTCGGTCATGACGATGTACTGGCGCACGGTCGGGAGGCCCTTGGCCAGCGGCTCCAGCGCCTTGACGAGCGAGGCGTCCACGAAGATGTGCGTGTCCTCGGCGTGGTTGACGATGTAGCTCAGTTGCTCGGCGGAGAGCCGGATGTTGAGTGTGTGCAGCACCGCCCCCATGCAGGGCAGCGCGTAGTACAGCTCCAGGTGGCGATGGTGGTTCCAGGCGAAGGTGCCCACGCGGTCGCCCGGCTTCACGCCCAGCCCGCGCAGCACGTTGATCAGCTTGCAGACGCGCGTGTACAGGTCGCCGTAGGTGTAGCGGTGCTTCTGGCCGGACGGCAGGACGCTCACCACCTCCTTGTCCGAGAACACCTGCCGGGCCCGGAAGAGGATCTTCGAAATGGTCAACGGGTAGTCCATCATCAGGCCGTCCATCGGTCTCTCCATCGGAAACGTGCGGTGACGCCGCGCAGTCCGGCGCCGGGCGACCCGCCGCCCCAAGGCACCGGCGGGTCGTTGCGGTTGAGTTGACCTAAGACGGTTTGCGGGAAAACGTCAAGCGGCCCGCGCGCGGCGCGGCCAGGGCGGCCTACCAGGCTGCGGAAAAACGAATGGACGCGGATTTGTGGAGGCTTTGCCCCGCCCTTTTGTCTGGCTCGGCGCCAACGCGCCGAGCGCCCCAGCAGGAAGCAGGGCTCCCTGCACCCGCTATTGGCATACCGCGATTGGACGATCACGATCGGCCATGCGGTGCGCAAATCCGCTCCAGGAGCGGAGCCGGGAATCACCGGCAAAACCCTGTGCTGCGTTGACCTTTGTGTTTTCGTGGCGGCCCGCGCCGGACGCTTGCGGGAGGCGCCGGCAACATCGCGCCGCGAAAACCAAAGACGCCGGCGCGGCGGCCCGCGCCGGACGCTTGCGGGAGGCGCCGGCAACATCGCGCCGCGAAAACGCGGTGCAGGATGCGGGGGGACTTGTTCCCCCGCTTGCAGTTCGTTTTTCCGCAACCTGCTATCTTCCTGCCAACGTGATGACGTCCGGGCCGGGCGGGTCGGCATGTAGCCGCCGCACCGCCTCGGCGCGCCGCTCCAACACGGCTCGCTGGTTGATGTAACCCTTGTCGGTGATCTCGTTGGCGTCAATCTGGGGCGGGTCGGCCAGCAGCAGGGCGCGCGTGGGGCGCGTGGCGCTGCCGCTGCCCTCCGCGGCCAGAAGCGCAAGGCCCGCCTGGACCGCGCTCCGCACCTGCGGCCGGGCGGCCAACGCCGCCAGGCTCTCCGCCGCGGGCGCGCCGGGACACAGCGCGCGGCACCCCGCCGGGTTGGGGAAGATCAGCAGGCCCACCTCGTCCCGGTCGTGGCCGGTGACGACGATGTCTTGCGCCACCGGGGCCGTGGCCACAATGGCCCGCACGCGCAGCGCCCCCACATGCACCCAGGTGCCCGAGCCGAGCTTGAAGTCCTCGGCGATGCGGCCGTCGAATTCCAGGCCCTGGGCCGGGTCCGCCGGGTCGGCGAAGCGGCCCGCGTCGCCCATGCGGTAGAAGCCGTCCTCGTCGAAGGCCGCCTGCGTCAGATCCGGGCGCCGGAAATAGCCCGGCGTGACGTTGGGGCCGCGCACGCGCAGCTCCAGCTTGCCGGCGTTGGGCACCAGCTTGATCTCGCAGCCGGGCCCGGGCAGCCCGATCACGCCCGCGCGCTCGATCGGGTAGTGGACGATGGTGGCCATGGGCGCGGTCTCGGTGGCGCCCCAGGCGGAGAGCATCATCACCCTGCGGCCGCGGGCGGCGATGGCCGCGTCCTCCAGCCGCGTCCACAGATTGGGGGGGAGGGCCGCGGCGGCGTAGAAGATCAGGTCCAGCCGCCGGAAGAAGTTCTCCCGCAGCGCGGCGTCCCGCTCCAGGAAGGGCAGCAGCATGTCATAGCCGCGGGGCACATTGAAGTACGCCGTGGGCGCGATCTCCGCCAGGTTGGCCGCGGTCTGCTCGATCAGGCCGGGCGCGGGCTTGCCCCCGTCAATGTAGAATTCGCCGCCATGATATAGCGCCATGTTGAAGCAGGAGTTGCCGCCGAAGGTGTGATTCCAGGGCATCCAATCCACCAACACCGGCGGCTTTTCCGTGAGGAAGGGCCAGACCTGCTGGTAGGACTGCTGATTGGAACACAGCATGCGCTGGGTGTTGATCACGCCCTTGGGCGTCCCGGTGGAGCCGGAGGTAAAGAGGATCTTGGCCAGGGTGTCCGGGCCCACCTGGGCGAAGGCCCGCTCCAGCTCCGCCCCAGGCCGCGCCGCCGCCAGGTCGGCGAAGCGCGTGGCGGTCATTCCCGGCGGGGGCGTCTCGTCCACCACCAGTTCCGCGCCGCCGCTCCCCACCGCCCCAAGCGCGGGCGCGAACTGGGCGCCGTCCGCGGCGTAGATCAGGCCCGGCCGCACCAGCTCCAGCACGTGGCGCAGCTTGGCGAAGTCCTTGGATTGGAGCGAGTACGCCGCGGAGACCGGCGCCACCGGCACGCCGGCGTGCATCGCGCCCAGGGTCAGCAGGCCATGGTGGATGCTGTTCTCGGAGAGGATGGCGACCGGGCGTTCCGGCCCCAGGCCGCGCTCCAGCAGCGCCTGGCCGATGGAGCGGGCGGCGGCCAGCGCCTCGCCGTAGGTGACGCGCCGCCAGGCGCCCTGGGCGCCGCGCTCGGCCAGGAACGTCCGCCCGGGCGCCGTGCGTCCCCAGTGCTCCAGCCGTTCGCCCAGGCAGCGGATATACGGCCCCAGGGCCAGGGGCGAGCGCAGCAGATGACCGCCGCCGGGCAGGGGCCGTGCGTCCACGGCGGCCGGGGCCAGGTTGAGGGGGATGAAGGGGGGTCGGCTCATGTTGCATTCCCGCGCAAAAGGGGAGCGGCTACAGGCCCAGGTACGCCTTGCGCACGCGGTCGTCATGCAAGAGTTCCGCGCCCTTGCCGGACATTGCGATGCGCCCGTTCTCCAGCACATAGGCGCGGGCCGCCAACTTGAGCGACACCGCCACGTTCTGCTCCACCAGGATCACGGTCGCGCCGCGCCGGTTCAAGTCGCGGATGGTGGCAAAGATCTCCTGCACCAGGGCTGGCGCGAGGCCCAGCGAGGGCTCGTCGAAGAGGATCAGCTCGGGCCGGCCCATCAGGCAGCGCCCGATCGCCAGCATCTGTTGCTCCCCGCCGGAGAGGGTGCCGGCGGCCTGGTGGCGGCGCTCGGCCAGGCGCGGAAAGAGCGCGTACACTTCCGCGCGGGTCTCCGCTTCCCGGTCCCGGGCGCGGGGCAGCATCGCGCCCACCTCCAGGTTGTCCTGCACGCTCAGGCTGGGGAAGATCTGCCGGCCTTCCGGCACCTGGCCGATGCCCAGGTTGCAGATCTCGTGGCTCTCGCGCCCGGCGATCTCCCGGCCCCGGAAGCGGATGGAGCCGGAGCGGGGCCGCTCGATCCCGGCCAGGGCGCGGATCAGGCTGGTCTTGCCGGCGCCGTTGGAGCCCACGATCGCCACGATCGAGCCGTCCTCCACCTCCAGGGATACGCCGTCCAGCGCCTGGGCGTCCCCGTAGAACAGGCTCAGTTGCTCGACTTCCAGGATCATGGCGTGGCCCTTGGGGAGCGTGCGGCGCGACCGGATCATTCCGGTGGGATGGTCCTCCTCTATAGCACCAACCCGGGACGCGCCGCGAGGGCGCTACAGCGCCTCCTCGCCCAGGTAGCACTCCAATACGGCGGGGTCGCGCACCACCGCTTCCGGGGCGCCGCGGCAGATCACCTCGCCATGGTTCAACACCACCACCTGCCGCGAGAGCGCCATCACGGCGCGCATGACATGCTCGATCAACAGGATGGTGAGCCCCGTGCGCTCGTTCAGCTCGCGGAAGACCGCCACCATCTGGTCGGTCTCGGTCGGACGCAGCCCGGCCATCACCTCATCCAGCAGCAGCAGGCGCGGTCCCGTGGCCAGCGCCCGCGCCACCTCCAGCCGCTTGCGCTCCGGCAGGGTCAGGCTGGAGGCCGGCTCGGCGCGCTTGGCCCACAAACCCAGGGCGTCCAGCACCTCACCGGCCTTGGCCCGCGCGTCCGCCACGCGCGGCAGGACGTTGAGCGCCCCAACGATCACATTCTCCTCCAGCGTGAGCGCCATGAAGGGGCGGACGTTCTGGAAGGTGCGGCCCACCCCGGCACGGCAGACCTGATCGGGCCGCAGGCCGTCAATGCGCGTGCCGGCCAGCGTGATCGTGCCGCTGTCGGCGGGGAACACCCCGGCCGCGATATTGAAGCAGGTGGTCTTGCCGGCGCCGTTGGGGCCGATCAGCGCCACGATCTCCCCCCGCGGCACCTCGAAGCTGACGCGCTGCAACGCCATCAGCCCGCGGAAGCGCTTGGAGACGCCGCGCACATCCAGCAGGGCCGCCATCTCAACGCTCCTCCGGCGGCCCGGCGCCCAGGCCCAGCCGCTCCTTGAGCCGGGGCCAAATGCCCTGGGGCAGGAACATGACGACGAACAGCAGGCAGAAGCCGTAGAAAAATTGCGTGGCGCCCGGGATCTCCAGCTTGAGGGCGTCCATCCCCGCGCGCAGCAGTTCCGCCAGCACCGTGAGCACGAAGGCGCCCAGGATCGGCCCGAACAAGCTGCCCAGCCCGCCGACGATCGGCCCCAGGCTCAGCTCGATGGAGCGCCCCATGTTGAAGATCTGCTCGGGAAACAGGTTGTTGTAGTAGAAGGCGAAGAACACCCCGCCCAGTGCCGTCAGACCGGAGGACAGCGCCATCGCCAGCATCCGGTAGCGGAAGGCGTGGATGCCCAGCGCCTGCGCCGCGTCCGGGTCCTCCCGCAGGGCCAGCCAGTAGTACCCCACCCGCGAGCGCAGCAGCCGCTCGCAGAGGAGAAACGCGCCGGCGGTCATCGCCAGCAGGACATAGTAGAACATCGCCGGCGTGCCGCGCAGGTTCAGCAGGTCGCTCTGGGTGCGCTGCGCCACCGGCAGGAAGTAGCCCCCGGAGCCGCCGACCCAGTTCAGGTGGTCGAAGCCGATGCGCGTGAACTCGGCGCAGGCGATGGTGAGCAGGGCGAAGTACGTGCCGCCGATGTGGAAGCGGAAGGCCAGGAAGCCGATCGCCATTCCGGCGGCGACCGAGACCGCCACCGCGGCCCACAGCCCCAACGCCGGTCCGATGCCGAACTTGACGAACAGCGCCGCCGAGGCGTAGGCGCCCAGCCCCACGTAGAGCGAATGGCCGAGGGAGAGCTGCCCGGCAAAGCCCATCATCACGTTCCAAGCCTGGCCCACGTAGGCCTGGTACAGCACCAGGATCAGCACGGAGAGCACATAGTCGTTGACCCCATACGGGGCGGCGATGAGCAGGGCCAGCAGCAGCGCCAACCCGATCGTCGCGCGCCGCCGCGCCGCCGGGGCCGGCGCGGGGCTCATGCCCGCCTCCCCAGCAGCCCCTGGGGCCGCAGCAACAGCACGAGCACCAGCAGGGCGAAGCTGAACATGCTCTTGGCCGAGGGCGAGAACACCAGGCCCGAGAGGGCCTCGGACAGGCCGATCAGCACGCCGCCCAGCAATGCGCCCGCCATGGAGCCCAGCCCGCCCACGATCACGATCACGAAGCCCAGCAGCGTGAGCGAGGGCCCCAGGGAGGGCGTCACATCCACCAGCAGCACCAACATGCAGCCCGCCGCCCCCACGCAGGCCGAGCCGATCCCGAAGGTGAGGGCGTAGAGCCGCTTGACGTTCAGCCCCACCACGCGCGCGCCCAGCTGGTTGTCCGCGCAGGCACGAATGGCCTTGCCCACGCGCGCGAAGCGGAAGAAGGCGAACAGCGCGGCCGCCCCGGCCAGTGCCGCCGCCGCCGCGAACACCCGCACCTTGTCCAGCAACACCGGCCCCAGCGCGATGGAATCGAAGCCGTAGCCGACCAGCGCGTTGCGGGCATCCGGGCCGAAGGCCACCAGCACGCCGTTGAGCAGGATGATCGCCACCGCGATCAGCAGCAAGAACTGGCTGTGCTCCGGGCGGCTGACGAACGGGTTGATGACCACGCTCTGCAGGGCGTAGCCCGCCAGGAACATCACGCCCGCGACGGGCAGCAGCGCCACCAGCGGGTCAATCCGCCACTGGGAGAACAGCAGCACCGCCGCGTACATGGCGAGGGTCATCATCTCGCCATGGGCGAAGTTCACCACGCGCACCACGCCGTAGATGACGGACAGGCCCAGGGCCATCAGCCCGTAGACCAGCCCGGTCAGCACCCCACCCAGGGCGACATTGGCGATCAGCTCCAGCGGCATGGGTGGCGACCTGGCGGCGGGGGTGGACGCCGGGGCCTAGGCCCGCGCGGCCCAGCCCGGCATGGGGAAGACCGGCGGCATCTCGGCCACCTCCTTGGGCAGCACCACGACGGGTCTGCCGTCGCGATTCTGCAAGCAGGCCGCCCCGTTGGTGTTGTTCTGGCCCTTGGCGTCGAACTGGATCGGCTCGCCGATCATCACCCGCTTCTTGATGTGGGTCGTGCGCAGGGCCGCCGCCAGCTCTTTGCCGTCGCTGGACTTGGCGCGGGCGTAGGCGTCCGCGGCGATCAGGATCGCCTCGAAGGTAAAGCCCACGTCGAACAGGTAGGTGTCCACCCGCACGCCGGGGAACTGCTTCTTGAATTGGGCCGTGACCAGCGGCGTCAGCTCCGCCTTGGGGTTGAACCAGGGGATGTTGGTGACGCAGTAGTCCGAATACTTGCCCAGCGTCGTGTAGAATTGCTCGTAGTACATGCCCGGGCTGCCCGGACTGAGGATGCCCATCGGCTCCCAACGCTGCTTGACCATCTCCCGCACCAACAGGATCGAGTCGTTGAGCCGCGTCACCACCATCAGGATCTCGGCCTGGGTCGCCTTGGCCTTGGACACCTCCACCGACAGGTCCCGCGCGGCCGGATCGTAGGAGATCGTCTCCACGATCTTGAACGGCAGGTTCATCTTGGGCATGAAGGCGTCAATGGCCTTCTTGTTGGCCTGGCCAAAGGTGTCGTTGATGTGCATCAGCACGGCGGTCTTGGGCTTCACGCCCGTGGCATCGAACAGGTCGTTGAACAGCCGCAGACCGTGGGTGATCAGGTGCACGCTGGTGGGGAAGTTGCGGAAAACGTACTGGTACCCCTGCTCGGTGATCTGCGGCGCGGCGGCAATGTTGATGACGTAGGGCACACCCTTCTGCTCGGCCACCTGTGCAATGGCCGCGCTCTGGCCGGAGTCGAACGCGCCGGTCAGCACGTGGGCGCCCTCGTTGATGAGCTTCTCGGCGCGGCTGCGCGCGACGTCCACGCTGGACTCCGTATCGGCGTTGAGCAGTTCCACCGGGAACGAATAGCCCATCTCCTTGAGCACCGCCGGCGCGATGTCGGCGCCGCGCTGGCAGGATTGGCCCAGCCCGGCCTGGACGCCGGAGCGGGGCAGCAGCACGCCGATCTTGAGCGGGCCGCCCTGCGCGCGCCCGATGTTGAACGGGGTGACGGCCGCCGCGGCCGCCGCGGTCGCAACCTTGGCAAAGGTGCGCCGGCTGATGGGCGCGGTCAGCAGGGACGAGTCTCGCTTGGCCATGGCCTGCCTCCTTGGAATGTGGTTTCGATGCCGGGCGCTCGCGGCCGAGCCCCGGCCCGCCGCCGACCCCGCCGGAGAGCCGGCATCCCCCAGGGCGCCGCTCCGCCGGCCTTGGCAGTGCCCCTCCCATAGCACAACGGCTTGGCAACTGTAATGACGAAACGCATGGCGCCCACCACGGAACTTCGGGCTGCCCGCCGGGCTCGCTCCGGAGGTCCCGCAGAGCTTCCTCAATTCGTCATTGCCAAATGTCAATATGTGTGATATACGGTTGTATGCCGGTCGCTTCACCCCAACCCGGAGCCGCCCGTGGCCAGCGCCGCCCAGATCGCCGCC
>Ga0315281_10009470_pt1 | contig 13510 bp, 12 predicted proteins | sample YL17G07_0_MG_FD_204540 | JGI IMG/M metagenome (GOLD analysis project Ga0315281, IMG submission 204540) | Sediment microbial communities from Yellowstone Lake, YNP, Wyoming, USA - YL17G07_0 | ecosystem: Environmental > Aquatic > Freshwater > Lake > Sediment | place: USA: Wyoming | collected...
ACCCTGGGTCGAGGGCCTCGCCATAGTAGGCATAGGTCGTCTGGACGTTCCAGAGGTCGTTCGGATAGTCGGCCCGGAAGCCGAAGCCGTGGTGACGCCCCTCCTCCTGTTCGTTCCAGTTGTAGGCCCCCCACGCGGCCAGCATGATGTTCTTATCTCCCAGGAACTTCGACGAGGAATAGTTGAAGTCGATGCCCGCAAGCGAGTTCCGCTCGCCCGTCGGACTGCCGTTGGTGAAGATCCAGCCGACCTTGCTTTGGGCGAAGATGTTCTGGGTCATCCGGGCAGCGAGCAGGTTGCGGCCGCCGAGGTCGCCGTAGGCGCCGGTCTGGACGTCGAGAATGGCCAGGTTCGTGTTGCCGACCTTGCCGTAGAGCTTGGCGCCGAAGCGGACGGGGATCTGGGCCCCCTCGAAGAGCCCGATCCTCCGACTGAAGAAGGGCATGAAGCTGACGCTCGAGCTGAAGCTGAAGACCTCGGACCCCTCCAGGAAGAACATCCTCTTCTCCGGGAAAAAGAGCGGGAACCGGGTCAGGTTGATGCGGCGCTCGTCCACCTCGGTCTCGGCGAAATCCATATTGTAGCTGGCGACGCCGACGAGGTTCGGCGTGAAGCTCTTGTAGAGGTCGAAGCCGCCGTCGAGCTCGCCGTGGTAGGCGCCCGACACGAGGTTGTCCTTGGAGGCGCTGGCCAGGCCGTAGGGGCGGAAGGTGATGCCCAGCCCCTGCTTGATGCCCTCGATCCCCTGCAGGGCGGCCGCTTCGTTCGGGTTGTAGAAGTTGCTGTCCCGCGTCGTGCCGGAGAGCCGGATGACCTCCATCTTGCGGGCAATCGTCCGCTCGATGTTCAGGCCCCACACGGTGAGGCCCGGTCGGAAGGAGATTGTCTTGAAAGGGATGCGGATCTCCGTCGACCAGCCGTCCTCGAGGCGCCGGCTGTCGGCCTCCCAGATGCCGTCCCAGTTGAGGCTGGAGCTCCCGGCGTAGACCAGGCCCTCGCCGCGGGCGCCACGCGAGTTGACAAAAAAGATATAGGCGTTGCGCTTGTCCTGGAACGGGTCAAGGAGGACGCGGACGACGTCGTCGCTGGACGTCTGCGGGACGTGGCCGTAGCCGCCGTAGCCCATGGAGGATTGGACATTCCCGCTGTCGTGGGCCATGGTGTTGGCCGAAATTCGGGCGGGTTCACTGTCGTGGCAGTAAACGCCGATGTAGAGGCTCGCGTCGTCGTAGAGGACGCGGGCTTCGGTCTTTTCGCTCGGGTCCTCGCCGGGCCGGGGTTCGACCATGCGGAAATCGGTAATGGCAAAAGCCGACTGCCAGGCGGGGTCGGTGAGAAGCCCGTCGACCTTGGGACCTTCCTTGACCCGGACGGCGGTGAGTTCCTCCGCGGAGAGGATGGACGCGAGGAGGATTGAACACACGAGAATGGCAAAAGCGCCCGTGGCGCCGGAGGTGAGTCTCTTCATGTTCTTCTTTCGCCAATAAAAGACAACATTCTAATGGTTAGACGGGCTTTGTTCAAGAAACTTCCCTGCCCGTCACTCTGAGTAATGATGAGCTGGGTTCCCTTTATCGTCCGGCGAACACGTTTCCCGCGGGCCATTCCCGCGCGGCGGCCGGAGCGGCCGCCGTCACTGGGGGAGCCAGCCGACGATCCGCCGCGCGGCCTGACCGGCCGTCGGCGGGAGCATAAATCACCAGTCCCAACACGTCAACGGCATCTCCCTACCCTTCTCGCGCAATCAATAGGGACCCCTGAAAAGGATTGCGTTTCAAGACACACAAACCTGCCTTTTAAGACTCTGTTCTAATGTTTTTGCCCCCGTGCCCCGCTGCTCCCCTGGGCAAGGCCATTTGACAGGACCGCGCTTCCGAATATAAAATTCACCCGAAGTGCGGGTTTTTCAACCTTTTAAAAGCATCCGGGCCAAGGCCGCCCTGTTTGTCCTTCTTCTGACGGCCGCGACGACGGTCGTTTCCTATCTCATCACCGTCCGGATCATGAACACCCATATTACGGGCGAACTCATTAAGAGAGCGGAATCGCTCTCCCGGAGCATCGCCTCGGCCGCCGGCTTCAATATCCTGTCCAAGGACCTCCTCGGTCTCGACAACATGGTCTTCAAAATCAAATCCTCCAACTCCGACATCGAGCGGATCGCCATCCTTGGGCCGGAGGGGAATATCATCGTCGACAGCGACATCCAGCAGGCCGGCGGCATGTTTACGCGGGCCGAGGGGGCTGTCTTCAAGACAGGCGGGGACGGGACCGTGATCCGGGAGACCGAAGGCCCGTCGGGCGGGGTCTTCGAAATCGAAAGTCCGGTCGTGTTCATGGACAAAGGCCTCGGCTCGGTCGTCCTCGGAATAAACCGATCGGTCCTGACCGGCGCGCAGAAAGAAGCCCGCCTCAAGATCGTCTGGCTTTTCGTCGTCGTCCTCGTCCTCGGCATCGCCGGCAGCGTCGTCCTCTCGTCGAACCTGGCCCGGCCCGTCAAGGGGCTTCTCGCCGGGGTCGAGGAGCTTAAGCACGGGAAAAGAAGCCAGCCCCTCAGGGTCTATTCGCAGGATGAACTCGGGAGGCTCACGGTCAGCTTCAACGAGATGTCGGACCTGATCACCGCCCAGCAAAACAGCCTCGGTCGATACGCCCATGACCTCGAGGAGGCCTACATTTCGACGATCAGGATCCTGGCCGCGGCCATCGACGCGCGGGACCACTATACGCTCGGCCATTCCAATCGGGTTTCTGACCTTGCGGTCAGGCTGGCCCAGGAAGCCGGGATGAACACGGCGGAGGTCGAGGAGATCGAGATCGCCTGCCTCTTCCACGACGTCGGGAAGATCAGGATCCCTGACGCCATCCTCCACAAGCGCGGCCAGCTCGGCCCACGGGAGCGCGTCGAAATGAAAAAGCATACGGAATACGGCGCCGAGCTCCTCAGCAAGGCCCCCTCCCTCTTCAAGTACATCCCGGCCGTCAGACACCATCACGAGTGGTTCGACGGAAGCGGCTATCCCGATAGGCTGGGCGGCGAGAAGATCCCCGCGGCGGCGGCCATCATTTCGCTGGCCGACGCCTACGACGCCATGACCTCCGACAGGCCCTACCGGACGGCCATGACACGTGAGGAAGCGTTGGATAAAATCAGGGCGTCGTCGGGAACGCAGTTCAGCCCCGAGTTCGTGCGGATATTCCTGAAACTCATGGAAAAGCAAAATCCGGAGGCGCCGCCGGCGCCGCATGCGTCCGGGGAAGGATGACGCCGTGAAAGTGGGAACCGCGGGAAGGACGCTCGCCGGCCTGATTATCGCCGGCGCTCTTTTTTCAGCTTGCGTGTCGGCTGAGAAGCCGAATCCCAAAATGACCTCAGCCGAATCTGACCGGTTAATCCGGGCGGGGGATTTCGAGAAGGCCATCGACCCGTTCAAGAAAGCCCGTCGGAGGAATCCGGGCAATCGGGCGCTTGTGGCGAAGTATCTCAGGACGGTCGAAAATATCAAGCTGGCCGCCGATCGGGCCGCGCTGAACAAGAACTATGCCCTGGCCCAGGCCGGCTATCAGGTCCTGCGGGTGAACTACGGGGACTTCACGGGATTCGCGTCCAAGTTATCGTTCACGAAAAGGGATGTGGAGACCGGGATCAGGTCATGCCGGATGAACCTGACCGAGGCCGAGTTCCGTCGGACAATCGCGACTGCCGACTATCCGAGGGCTCTCGAGGCTTATCGAACTATTTATGCTGATTATCCCGGGGACGCGGAGATTGTCGGAAGATTCGTGGGGGCCGCGGGCGAAATCAGGGCGGCCGGGGCGCGGGCTCTGGATGCCAGGGACTACGCTCGGACCGGACGCATCCATGCGCTGCTGCTCAGGAATTATGCCTCGTTCGAGAAGCTCAGGCCCGGGGTCGGCTTTTCCCGCGAGGATCTCACAAAGGCGATCGGCGTCTGTCGCGTCAATCTGACCAACAGCGGTCTCACCGAATACAGGAAAGGGAACCTGGCCAAAGCCATCGCCGTTTGGGAGAGCCTTCTAGCGTTCGACCCGGAGAATACCGAGGTCAAAAAAGCGGTGGATACAGCCAAGGTTCAACTGCGAGAGATCAAGAAGAAGGATTAGGGTGAGCCGGAAGATCTCGGAGCGTTAAACCCTGCCATGCTCAATCGTTGTGAGTATCAACCGCAACTTTCCGCGTGCCGCCTGGTGCTTTTTTCCAGCCCATGAATCCCCCCTCTTAACCACGCTGGTAAGATACTTCCGGCCGCGCGGCCATGTCAATCGCTGCAATAAGCGGCGGCGGAAGAGCATGTTGGGGCAATAAACCCTCTCGCCCCGGCTAAGAGACGATAAACTTTCCCTTCCGGTGAAAATGAGATGATCAAAAATAGTCCCCGCTCTCCTCGGCCGCAGTAAGCGCAATCTGCTCGAAGATATGAGACGGCGGAGGCTTCGCTGCCACGAACGTCAGCTTAAGATGGTCAATGATTCTATCGATCGCCTGATGATCCGTTATAGCGGCCGGATTATGTTCTTGCCCACCCGCTCGGCCGCCAGCTTCGTCTTGGCCCTCACCAGGCTGTGGACACGGCCCAGGCCGGCCCTATTTCGTCCGGACGGCCTTGGCGATGAGGAGCGTCTTCGGATCGAGCCGGAGGCGGAGCTTGCCCGTAGCCGGCTTATCGTGGGCTTTGACCAGGTCCAGCCTGACGATCTCGCCCTCGTGGCGCAGGGAGATGAGGACGTCTATGACGCCCATGAAGTTGCCGAGTATGAACGCGACGCCCTTCTCGTCGAAAAGAGGATCATCCCCCTTCAGGGTCGCGCTGAACCAGACCTCGAGCCCGAGGCGGGCGGCGAACTCCTTGAACTTCCGGATGTCCTCCGGGGTGCCCTGGGCGAAATCGAAGCCGTCGACGATGATCGTGTCCGCGGCGAAGTTGCCGTGGACGATCATGGCCTCCAGGCTCCTGAGGACCTGCTCGGTTCTGGCGCCGTCCTGGTTGAAGTTCATGATGACCCGGTTCTTGATGATGTCGTCATGGAATTCGGCGGCCGCTTTCATGCCTTTTTTTTTGGACAGCTCCTTCAGGATCTCTTCGTACCAGGTGATGATATAGTCCACCCGGCTGGCGTAGGAGACGTGGATGACGGGTTTCCCCTGGAGAAGCTTGTCCGTGGCGATGTGGACCAGGCAGGCCGTCTTGCCGACGCCCTTGCGCGAGGCCAGCACTCCGATGTTGCCCTTGCCCAGGCCGCCGTGGATGGACTTCTCGAGGTTCCGGATGGGGCTCCTTTGGATGATTTCGGTGTTGACCATGAACTGAGTCTCCTCCCTTATTTCGAAGCGTCTTTCTTCCGTTTTTCCTGGTGCTCGGCCATGAGCACCTCGGCCACGTGGCCCGGCACTTTGCCGTATTTCATGAACTCCATCGTAAACTCCGCCTTCCCCTGGGTCAGGGAACGGAGCACAGTCGAGTAGCCGAACATCTCGGACAGAGGGACCTCGGCGTCGACACGCGAGAACGTGCCGTCCTCGACCGAGCTCACGATCACTCCCCGTCTCTGGTTGATGCTGCCGAAGACATGGCCGGCGAACTCCGTCGGGCCTTCGACGGAGACCTTCATGATGGGCTCAAGGATCTGGGGCTTGGCCTTCGCGTAAGCCTGCCGGAACGCACCCTGGGCGGCCGTCTGGAAGGCGATGTCCGAGGAATCGACGGGGTGGTATTGGCCGTCGTTGATCGTGACCCGGATGCCGATGACGGGGAACCCGATGAGCTGCCCTTTCTTCAGGCTGGATTGGAACCCCTTGTCGCAGGCCGGGATGAACTCCCTGGGGATGCGCCCGCCCTTGACGTCGTTGACGAACTCATAATTGCCCTTGGCCAGCGGCTCGATGGAGCCCTTGACGCGGGCATATTGGCCGGCGCCTCCCGTCTGCTTCTTGTGGGTGTAGTCGAAATCCACTTTCCGGCTGATGGCCTCGCGGAAGGCGACCTGCGGCTTGCCCGTCACGACCTCGGCCCGGTATTCCCGTTTCATGCGCTCGATGTAGACGTCCAGGTGCAGTTCTCCCATCCCCTGGACGATGGTCTCGTTGGATTCCGGGTCGACGTAACTGCGGAACGTGGGGTCCTCCTTGGTGAACCGGTTGAGAGCTTTTGCCATGCGGTCGGCGGAGGTATTGTCCACCGGGTTGATAGCCAGGGATATGACCGGCTCGGGCACATAGATGGAGGTCATGGTCAGGTTCAAGCCCGGGGTGACAAAGGTGTCGCCCGAGGCGCATTCGACCCCGAATAGGGCGACGATGTCTCCGCACTCCGCCTCCCGGATGTCCTCCATGCTGTCGGCGTGCATGCGGACCAGCCGGCCGACCTTGAACTTCTGGCGGGAGCGGTTGTTGAAAAGCTCGTCGCCCTTCCGGATGCTCCCCTGGTAGACGCGGATGTAAGTCAGCTGGCCGTATGGGCCGTCCTCGAGCTTGAAGGCAAGGGCGACCGTCGGGGCGGAGGGGTCGGCTTCGAGCTTGATCTCGCGGCCGTCGCTTTCCAGGTCCAAAGCGATGTTCTCGACGTCGGACGGGTCGGGGAGGTAACGGACGATACCGTCCAGCAGGAGTTGGATCCCCTTGTTCTTGTAGGCGGACCCCATGAAGACCGGGGTCAGCTCCCGGGAGATGGTGCCCTTACGAACGGCCTTGTGGATGAGATCTTCGGGGACCCGGTCCTCGAGGACCGCGGCCATGAGTTCATCGGAATACATGGAGACCGCCTCCAGCATCTCCTCCCGCTTTCCGGCGGCCTCTTCGCGAAGGCCGGAGGGGATCTCTTCCTCCCTGATGATCTCGCCGTCGGGGCCGTCGAAATAGGTGGCTTTCATGGTCGCCAGGTCCACGAGGCCCTCGAAGCTGCTTTCCAGACCGATGGGGATCTGCATCAGGACGGCATTGTGACCGAGCTTCTCCACGAGCTGGCCCTTGACCTTGTAGGGGTTGGCGCCGGTCCTGTCCAGCTTGTTAATGAAGGCGATCCTGGGGACGCGGTAGCGCTTGAGCTGACGGTCGACGGTGATCGTTTGGGATTGGACGCCGCCGACCGAGCAGAGGACGAGGACGGCGCCGTCGAGCACCCGCAGGGAGCGCTCGACTTCGATCGTGAAGTCGACGTGTCCGGGCGTGTCGATGATGTTGAGGGAGTGGCCCGTCCACCGGACGTTGGTCGTGGCGGAGGTGATGGTGATCCCCCGTTCCCGCTCCAAATCCATCGAGTCCATGGTGGCGCCGACTCCGTCCTTCCCCTTGACCTCGTGGATCTTGTGGATCTTCTTGCAGTAAAAGAGGATCCTTTCCGTCAGTGTCGTCTTCCCGGAATCGATATGGGCGCTGATCCCGATATTCCGCATTTTGGCGATATCTGTCTTCATAGATACCAACACCTTTCCCACGAACATATGTGATTTGACCTGAGTTGCGTGCCGTTAATTTGCCGGCGAGATCGATATAAAACCCAAGTACGACGTCATTATAGGCGAATTCGCCGGTTTTTTCAATGAAGTCGGGGTTAGACCTTGGCCTTTCTTGCCAGCCGGCTGTGTTCCCGGCTGTAAAGGAAGAAGATCATCAATCCAATGACCAGCCAGATCACAAAACGTTCCCAGGCCGTTTTCGGCAGGTTGATCATGAGGTAGGCGCAGAGGAGGGCGCCGGCGCCCGGAAGCCAGGGGAAAAGGGGGGCCTTGAAAGGCCGGCGGATGTCCTTCCGGCTGATGCGCAAAACGATGACCCCGCAGCAGACGATGATGTAAGCGAAGAGGGTACCGATGGCGCAGAGCTCGGCGACGACCCGGATGGGCAGCAGGGCCGAGCCGACGGCGACCACGAGGGCCGTGAAGATCGTCGCCATGTAAGGCGTCTTGAAGCGCTTGAGGACCTTGGAGAGCACGGGCGGCAGGAGCCCGTCCCTGGACATGGCGAAGAGGATCCGCGACTGACCGACCAGGAGGACGAGCAGAACGCTCGTGATCGCGGCGATCGCCCCGAGGCTGACAATGATCGATGCCCAGGGCATATGGAGTTCGTTGAGGACAAGGGCCACGGGGTCGGGGACCCCGAGCTTCTGGTAGGGGACGACGCCGGTCATGATGGCCGAAACGGACATGTAGAGCACCGTGGCCACGGCCAGAGAGGCCATGATGCCGATAGGAATGTCTCGCTGGGGATTGACGGCCTCCTCGGCGGCCGTGGAGACGGCGTCGAAACCGATGAAAGCGATGAAGACGATGGGGGCGGCCATCATCACCCCCCCGAACCCGAAGGGCATGAACGGCTGCCAGTTGCTTGGTTTGACATACCAGACGGCGAGGACGATGAAAAAGAGGATGACGACGATCTTGATGATGACGATGATTAGGTTGACCCGCGAGCTTTCCTTGATCCCGCGGACGAGGAGGACGCAGAGGAGGGCGACGATGGCGATGGCCGGAACGTTGACGACGGCCCCCGTCGAAACGAACCGGTGGAGCTGGTCGCTCCAGTCGAGGGGAGCGTTCGTCACGGACACCGGCAGGGCGCCCCCCCACGGACGGAGCAGGTTGTTGAAGAGGTTGACGAAGTAAGCCGACCAGCCGATCGAGACGAGGCAGGCCGCGACCATGTACTCGAGGAGGAGGTCCCAGCCGATGATCCAGGCCGGGAGCTCGCCCATGGTGGCGTAGCCGTATGTGTATGCCGACCCGGCGACGGGGATCATGGCGGCCAGTTCTGCGTAGCAGAAGGCCGAGCAGGCGGAGGCGATGCCGGCGATCGCGAAGGAGAGGATAATTCCCGGTCCGGCATGCTTGGCGGCCTCAACCCCCGGCAGAACGAAGATGCCCACGCCGATGATGCAGCCGATCCCCAGGGCGATCAGGTCCCAGACCCTCAGGGTCTTCTTCAGGGAGTGGCCTTCCTCGGTTGTTTCGGCCAGAAGCTCGCCGAGCGGTTTTGTCCTGAACAGCTTTTGACTCATCCCGTTTCCTCCAGATGATCTGCCGGCCCGCCGGAAATCCTTCTTATATCACAAGTCAGATCGTGCCGTCCACGCGTCCGCCGGCCGGGGCAGCCTTTCTTTTTGTGTGATAAAGGACAATAGCGCAGGGGCGATGCCCGGAGGAGGTCGTTCCAGGGCGGGATGCGGGTCCGGCGGGCCCTGTGCTATAATCTCCCCGGCCGTTTTTAGGGAGGCGTTCGTGCTCAAACTCAACCTGGTCCACACGGTCGCTTTTTCGGGCATCGTCTTGTTCGCCGGCTACGGGCTGCGCAAGTTCATCAAACCGTTGGCACGGGTTAACATCCCCGCTCCGGTCGTGGGCGGCCTCGTCGTCCCCATGGTCGGGGCGTTCTTCATCGACTTCACCAACGCCCTGATCATCACCGTATTCCTAAACATCTTTAAATGAAGTCCGCGGGCGCCCGGATTCGCGCTTCGCAACTTGAATCCCGGCCCGGTTTGATATAGAGTAGACAATCCCGAAAGTAAAAACATGAAATTTTTTCTTCCTAAAGAACCGGCTTTTTATGAGAACTTCCAGCAGATGTCCCTCTGCCTGTCGGAGATGACGGCGCTCTTTCAGGACTTCGCTGCGGGCTATAAGAATTTCGAGTCCTACTCGAGGAGGGCGAAGGAGATCGAGCACAAGGCCGACACCATCGCCCACCGGGTCATCAACCTCATCAACCAGAGCTTCATAACGCCCTTCGACCGCGAGGACATTTACCGCCTGGTCCACGAGCTGGACGAGATCATCGACCTCCTGGAGAACACCATCCACAGCATCTATCTTTACGAGATGACCGAAAAGAAGGACTTCGTCAACGAGTTCGCCCAGTTCATCAAGGAAGCGACGGAGAAGCTCAACGCCCTGATCAAGGAGTGCTTCGAAAAGCAGAAATACACGGATCTCATCTGGCAGCTGATCTGCGGCATTCACACCCTGGAGGACAAGGGCGACATGGCCTACGAGAAGGGGCTCCGGAAGCTTTTCCAGGAGGAGGCCGACCCCATCAAGGTCATCAAGTGGAAGGACATCCTGTACACTTTGGAATTCATCATGGACGTCTACCAGAAGGTCAGCAACACCATTGAAGGCATCGTCGTTAAAAGCGGCTAACGATGGTCAGCTGGAACCTGGCGTTCATCGCCTTCATCATCTTCATCGCCCTGGCCTTCGACTTCACCAACGGCCTGCATGACGCCGCGAACTCGGTCGCGACGGTCGTCTCGACCCGGGTCCTGAGCCCCAAACAGGCCGTCATCTGGGCCGCTTTCTTCAACTTCGTCGCCTTCCTCCTGTTCGGGACGGCCGTGGCCCGCACCATCGGCAAGGGCCTGATCGAGATCGCCGTCGTCGACCCCCTGGTCATCTTCGGCGCCCTTACCGGCGCCATCTCCTGGAACATCCTGACCTGGTATTGGGGACTGCCCTCGAGCTCCTCGCATTCGCTCATCGGGGGATACCTCGGGGCGGCCGTCGCCAAAGCGGGATTCAAGGTTATTATCGTCAGCGGCTGGATCAAGGTTCTGGCCTTCATCGTCGTGGCCCCGGTCCTGGGCCTGCTCCTCGGCAACCTGCTCATGGTCCTGACGACCTGGCTGGTTTACAAGAAGCCGATGCGGGTCATTAACCTCTGGTCCAGGCGGATGCAGCTTGTGTCAGCGGCCCTTTACAGTTTGGGACACGGAGGGAACGACGCCCAGAAGACCATGGGGATCATCGCCAGCCTGCTCTTTTCCTCGGGACACATGAAGACGTTCCACATCCCCCTCTGGATCGTGCTGTCCGCCCACTCCGCCATCGCCCTGGGTACGATGACGGGAGGCTGGCGCATCGTCAAGACCATGGGACAGAAGATCGTCAAGCTTCGACCCATCGACGGCTTCTGCGCGGAGACGGCCTCGGCTATCAGCATCTTCATGGCCACCCACATGGGCGTTCCGGTATCTACGACCCACGTCATCACAGGGGCCGTGGCCGGCGTCGGGACCGTCAAGAATGCCCACGCCGTCAAGTGGCAGGTGACGATCAAGATCGTCTGGGCCTGGATCCTGACGATCCCCGCCGCCGCCCTTTGCTCTGCCCTGGTCTATGAAGTGACCCGATTGTTTTAAATCGGGGACACAATACCAATTTCCGAATTACCCAATTCTCCCCTGGAAAATTTGTCGTTTCAGGAAATTCGGAAACGGGTATTGTGTCCCCGATTCGGGGGGGAGAAGCGCCGTCCGCTCCCGGCAAGCCTTATTTCGTAGCCCACTCCTTGAGTTCTTCGTAATCGACCTCGCCGCATATGAGGTCGTTCGTCTCCGTGTTGATGAAGGTCGGGGTCCGGAGCTGCCCGCCGCACTTGGGGGCGATGATGGGCCGGTAGGAACGCATGAGGTCGGCGTTCTTCTCGTCGTGCCAGACTTCGAGTCTCTCGAGGGCGATGCCGGTCTCCTTATGCAGCTTGTCGACCAGGGGCATCATGCGCGTGCAGTGGGGGCACTCCCTCCCGTGGAACATGATCAGCCGTTTCATTTTTTCCTCCTGATGAAGAGCCCGCACCAGCATTCTCCGTCCTCTTTGCCCTTGTAGGTTTCGTGGACGAGGAAGTTGCAGGGGCAGATGATCTTGAGGTCTTCCGCGAAATCCCTGCAGGCTAAGCGGCAGGGACAGTACTTGAGTCCGTGATTGCGCTCGTTGTTGGAGATCCCGGCGAGGAGCATGTCGACCCGTTCCTTGTCGGGGTTGATCCGGAACTCGTTGCCTTCCGCGAATCGTTCGATGGCCGCGCGGAAGTCCGCCTCGGTGAACTCCACCTCGGTCAGGCTTCCGACCTTCCGGGCCTCCTCGGACGTGACCTCGATGTAGGCGTGCCGGACGCCGCACGTCGGGCAGATCTCGGGAGGCCTGACGCCGTAATGGATGTCGTTGCAAACAAAGCACCGCCAGTATCTTTTCATGGATATTCTACCCCCGGTTCGTGATTTCCCTCATCGGGTTCCTGCTGTCGCCTCCCTATTCTAGCGGTCGACCCCGGCCCTGTCAATTCGGGCCATTGATGTGGGCCTGGGGCCATGAGATAATGAAACCATGAAAACAGCAGCATCCTTATTATTTGCAGTCGGGCTGATGGGTCTCTATGCCCGGGACGCCGGAATCCAGCCGGTCCGGACCGTCGACAAGGTCGACCTTGGCAGGTACATGGGAAAATGGTTCGAAATCGCCGCCTTCCCGCAGAGATTCGAGAAAGGCTGTCACTGCACGACGGCCGAATACGAGATGACAGACAAGGGATACGTCCGGGTCATCAATACCTGCCGGAAGGGCGGTCCCGACGGCAAGCTCAGCCGCGCGAAAGGCAAGGCCTTTGTCGTCAAGGGAAGCGGAAACACTAAGCTCAGGGTCCAGTTCTTCTGGCCGTTCAGGGGAAATTATTGGATCATCGACTTGGCCGAAGACTATACCTATGCTGTCGTCGGCGACCCGAGCCGGAAATACCTCTGGATCCTGTCCCGAACGTCGGTCATGGACCCGGCGCTTTACGACGAGATCGTCCGAAGGACGGAAGCCCAGGGCTTCGATACGACGAAACTCATCAAGGCCGACCAGAGTTGCCTGTAGCCTCCGGCAGTCCCTCCCGGATCGCGTCCAGGCTCCGGAATAAGCTGAAAAAACCTTGACATCTTCCGAATCACGATGATAACCTCCATCTAGTAAAATCACCTTGCCGGGAAAGGCTGAAATCACTGCATTTAGGCCAGAAATGATGCCGTTTTTGGGGTTTTATATGGATCCATATAAACATTGTTGGGGGCAAGGAAGAGAATGATGAAACAACCGCTTAATAAGGGTGTATCGTTTGGACTGACATCGGGCGCCATCACCACGCTGGGGTTGATGGTCGGTCTGCATTCGGAGACAAAATCTGCAGCCGTGGTGCTTGGAGGAATCCTGACCATTGCCGTCGCCGATGCTTTTTCGGATGCCCTTGGAATCCACATTTCTGAGGAAGGCGAGAATCAACATGCCCCCCGCGAGGTATGGCGGTCCACGGCGGCTACTTTTCTGACAAAGTTCGTCTTTGCCATGTCATTCCTGATTCCGATACTGCTTCTGCCACTTTCCGCTGCGATCATTGTCAGCGTGACGTGGGGAATGTCCGTGTTGGCAGTCCTCAGTTACCTAATCGCTAAGAATCGAAGAGAGCGCCCCTGGAAAGTGATAGGAGAACATCTCGGTGTCGCCGCACTCGTAATAATCATTGCCCACTTCCTGGGACACTGGATCGCTAGTTACGGCAAGTAGCGGGACCCGGATTATGATGCCCCAACCAGCCCATGCAGGCGACGCTTCCCAGCGCGCCGCCGCTGAACCGGAGCGTTAGGCGGCACCAATTGCTGGCAGCTACATCAGCATGCGCTCGATGCCATCTACCGTAAACGGCCCCGACACACTCGTGGCGCTGCACGTGAACCCGGAAACA
>Ga0315281_10009471_pt1 | contig 13508 bp, 16 predicted proteins | sample YL17G07_0_MG_FD_204540 | JGI IMG/M metagenome (GOLD analysis project Ga0315281, IMG submission 204540) | Sediment microbial communities from Yellowstone Lake, YNP, Wyoming, USA - YL17G07_0 | ecosystem: Environmental > Aquatic > Freshwater > Lake > Sediment | place: USA: Wyoming | collected...
GATGCGCGCGCCGTCTGGCGACCATTTAGGCGAAATGATCGAGTCATTTGAGGCAAGGATGGTCTGCGCGTTATAGCCGTCGGCATCGGCGACCTGCAACTCGTAGCGCTTGCCCTGCTTGACCACGTAGGCGATGCGCGTGCTGAATATACCCTTGTCGCCGGTGAGTTTTTCATATATATCGTCGGCGATCTTGTGCGCCGTCGCGCGCAACTGCGCATTGCTGACCGAATAGGAGAGACTCGACAACTGCACCTGCCGCGCCACATCGAAGAGGCGATAGCGCACGTCGATTCTGCCATCGGGAAGGTTGTGCAGCGACCCGATCGCCAGCGCCTCGGCGCCGCGTGCCGACCAGTCGGCGAAATTGACTTCGGATGGCTCGCTCGGCAACACCGCCAGGCCCGCAACCGCCACCAGCGAAAACAGTCCGGAGCGCGTGAGATCGGCTCCGGCCACCTGCGTCACGCCCAGCCCCGCCGGCTCGTTGGCGAAGGGGACGATCGCCACCGGAATCTGGCGACCGGCGCTGGTGGTGATATCGATGGTGAGTTGTGCGTGCGCGGTGATAGCGAGCAGCGCACAAAATGCGACGGCGAGGATACGTTTCGGCATTGCGGTTATTTCTCGTGTCTGATGTTCAGGGTAATGTCGCGGTTGTCGCGGAACAGAGCCGGATCCGTCGGGGTCGGCCACTGGCGAATGCCCGCAATCGCTCTTTCGATGGCGTCATCATACACTCGGTTCCCGGAAACTTTCACGACCTGCACATCGAATACCGTTCCGGTGACCAGCAAACGCACCCTCACCTGCACCTCGGGCATGCCCGTCACCGTGTCGGGAACATTGGCGCGGCTCCTCACCAGCGCGCGAATGCGGTTGGCCCATTCGTCGATTACGCCCTGGCGCGCCTGCGCATCGGCGGCCTTGCGGACGGCGGCTTCGGCCTGCTGCTGCGCGAGCTTCTTCGCTTCCTCTTCCTTGCGTTCCTTCTCGACTTTTTCCTTGCGCTCTTTTTCGACTTTTTCCTTGCGCTCCTTTTCAACCTTCTCTTTGTGTTCGCGCTCGAGTTTTTCCTTGCGTTCCTTTTCCTTTTTATCTTTGAGCTCGATTTCCGCGCGGGCCGGCTTGGGCGGCTCGGGCTTGGGTTCCGGCTTGGGCTCGGGTTTCGGCTCGGGCTTGGGAGGTTCGGGCTTGGGCTCGGGCTGGGGGTCGGGCGCCGCCACTTTGGCGGGCGGCAGTTTCGACCACAGCTCGGCCTGAACCGGTTCGGGTTTGCGGCTTTGCCAGTTCACGCCGAACACCAGCAGGGCGATGAAAATCGCGTGCACCAGCACGGCCAGAATGATCGCCGGCAAACGCCCCGGTTCGTTGCGCTTGCGGTTGGGATCGTGAATTTCCTGGCGCGTGGCCATGTTACTTATCCGCGGGCTTGACCAGCAGCCCGACGCGCTTGATCTTGTTTTGCTGCAACACATCCATGACGCGGATGACTTCCTGGTAACGCAGGTTCTTGTCCGCCGCGATGACCACCGCCAGATCGGGATGCTCCGTCTGGCGCGAACGAATGGCGCCCGCCAGTTGATTGCGGCTGACATTCTCCTCCGTACCGCCACGCCTGCGGTCGATGAGCACGAGCGAGGCATCCTCGCGGATGCGCACTTCGAGCGGCGCTTCCGGCGGGTTGGCAGCCTGCCCCATCGTGGGCAGATCGATCTGACCGGGATTCACCAATGGCGCGGCCACCATGAAAATGATGAGCAGCACCAGCATCACGTCGATGTATGGAACGACGTTGATCTCGCTCATGGCGCGGCGGCGTCTGCGTATCATGCTGCGCGAACCTTATCCATGTGCCTGCCTTTGCAGAATATTGGAAAGCTCCTCCATGAAACTTTCATAACGTATCGCCAGCCGGTCGATCTGGTGCGTGTAGCGGTTGTAGGCGATCACCGCGGGGATGGCTGCGAACAGACCGATGGCAGTGGCAATGAGCGCTTCGGCGATGCCGGGCGCGACCTGCACCAGCGTCGCCTGCGCCACGTTGGAGAGACTGCGGAAGGCATGCATGATCCCCCACACCGTGCCGAACAGCCCGATATAGGGGCTCACCGAACCGACCGTGGCAAGAAACGACAGGTGCGATTCGAGGTGGTCGATCTCGCGATGGTAGGTCGCCTTCATGGCGCGGCGCACGCCGTCCATGAGCGCGCCGATGTCCGAGCCGACGCGGTTCTTGAGTTTGAGGAATTCGCGGAATCCCGCCTCGAAAATGCGCTCCATGCCCTCGATGTCGCGTTGCCCGCCCGACGCGCGCTGGTAGATGCCCGCCAGATCGGTGCCGCCCCAGAAGTCGCGCTCGAAGTCGTCCGCCTGGCGCACCGCGCGGCGTACCGAAAACAGTTTGAGGAAGATGTACCACCACGACATCAGCGAGGCGAGCACCAGGATCATCAACACCAGCTTGACCACCAGGCTGGCATTGAGGACGAGTGTCAGAATCGACAGGTCTTCGGTTATGTTCAAGTTGCTGCCTCCAGTTTTTTGCGTACTTCCTGAGGAATCTCGCTTGGCTTCATTGTTCCGCAGCTCACACAGGCGACGGTGATGCGCGCCCGCACCAGCACTTCTTCCTCGCGGCGGATTTCCTGGTGAAAAATAACGCGCACCCGTCCCAGCGATTCGATCTCCACGCCCACGGCAATGGCGTCGTCGAGCTTCGCGGGCTTGACGAAATCGACGGCGACCTGGCTCAGGATCAGGGCCACGCCGAATTTTTTCTCGAGCAGTTGGTGAGTAAACCCCAGATGCCGCAGCCATTCGGTGCGCGCGCGCTCGAGAAACTTCAGGTATTCGGCGTGATAGACCACGCCCCCGGCATCGGTGTTCTCGTAATACACGCGCAATGGAAACGAAAACAAGAACAGGTCGGGCTGAAGCAGGGGTTTGGCGGCAACTTGCCGGGCTGCCTTGGGTATGCGGCGCAACGTCGTCATCCGCGCCTCAAAACAGTTCGCCTTCGGAGAGCTGCGGCGCTCCCGCGATGCCGAAATGACGGTAAGCGAGCGCCGTCGCCATGCGGCCGCGCGGCGTGCGCTGCAAGTAGCCCTGCTGGATAAGGAAGGGTTCGAGCACGTCCTCGATGGTGTCGCGCTCCTCGCTCAAGACCGCGGCGAGGTTTTCCACACCCACCGGTCCGCCGCCGAATTTTTCGATCACCGCGAGCAGCAGTTTGCGGTCCATGAGGTCGAGGCCGATGGCGTCGACATCGAGCATTTTGAGCGCGAGATCGGCGACCTCGCGCGTGACCTTGCCCTCGGCGCGCACTTCGGCGTAATCGCGCACACGGCGCAACAGGCGGTTGGCGATACGCGGCGTGCCGCGCGCGCGCGTGGCAATTTCCAGGGCGCCTTCGTCGACAATATCGACATTGAGCAGCCCCGCGGAACGCCGCACGATAATCTGCAACTCCTGCGCGTTGTAAAACTCGAGCCGCGCGACGATGCCGAAACGGTCGCGTAACGGATTGGTGAGCATGCCTGCGCGCGTGGTCGCGCCGACCAGCGTAAAGGGTGGCAGGTCGAGCTTCACCGAGCGCGCGGCGGGACCTTCGCCGATCATGATGTCGAGCTGGTAGTCCTCGAGCGCGGGGTAGAGAATCTCCTCTACGACCGGATTGAGACGGTGGATTTCATCGATGAACAACACGTCGTTGGGTTCGAGATTGGTGAGCAGCGCGGCAAGGTCGCCTGCGCGTTCCAGCACCGGGCCGGATGTCTGCTTGAGATTCACGCCCATTTCGCGCGCGATAATGTGCGCGAGGGTGGTCTTGCCGAGACCCGGGGGACCGAACAGCAGCGTGTGGTCGAGCGATTCCTTGCGCGTGCGCGCCGCCTCGATGAAAATCGAGAGCTGGCCGCGGATTTTTTCCTGTCCGACATATTCGCTGAGGAGCTTGGGGCGCAACGCGCGTTCGGCCGCCTCTTCGGCGGGCGAAGCGGGCGCGGGTGAAATAAAACGGTCTGGCTCGATCACGATTTGGAGAGAATTTTCAATGCCTGGCGTATGCCGTCCGACACCGCCGCATCGGCGGGAAGCTGCTTCATGGCGAACTGCGCTTCGCGCTCATTATAGCCAAGCGCGAGCAGCGCATTGAGAATGTCGGCGCTGAGCGGCGCCGCGGCCGTCTCCGACACCGTCGTCATGCCAGGCGCGCCGAGCTTGTCGCGCAGTTCGAGCAGCAGACGTTCGGCGGTTTTCTTGCCGATGCCGGGAATGCGCGTCAGCCTGCCGGTGTCCTGCGCGGTCACTGCCGCGGCGAGGTCGCCCACCGACAGACCGGAGAGCACCGCCAGCGCCACCTTGGGGCCGACTCCGCTCACCTTGAGCAACTGCCGGAACGCGAAACGCTCGGCGACCGTGGCAAAACCGTACAGCAGATGCGCATCCTCGCGCACGATCGCTTGAATATGCAGACTCACACGCTCGCCCGTCGCAGGCAGGTGATAGAACGTGCTCATCGGCACCGCAATTTCGTAACCGACGCCATTCACGTCCACCACCACCTCGGGTGGATTCTTTTCGATAAGAACTCCGGTGATGCGGCCGATCATGAATCACCGCGCATTTTTTTTCGCCTCTCAAGGGGAGTTGGGGTGGATCTGCCACTTTCATCTTCGGAACTGGAATCTCCCTCCCCTTTCAAGGGGAGGGTTGGGGTGGGGCATCGTTCCCCTTCGAAGCTGGAATCTCCCTCCCCTTTCAAGGGGAGGGTTGGGGTGGGGTTATTCGCATGCGCAAGCAGCCCAATTCGAATTGACTCAAGCACACCCTGCATTTCACTCAAAACTTGATTGTTCCAAAAACGCACGACCGTGAATCCCTGCCCCGCAAGATATGCAGTGCGCTTCCCGTCGTAAGCCAATGCGTCAGCATGCTGGCCACCATCCAGTTCCACGATCAGCTTTGCTTCCAAACAAATAAAATCCACAATATATGCGCCAATGGGACGCTGCCGCCTGAAACGAAAACCTTCCACCTGTCTTTCACGCAAATGCTGCCATATCCGTCTTTCCGCCTCGGTTGGAGAAGAGCGCAGGGCTCGGGATAGCTTAACGATCTTTCTCACCCCCATCCCGCCCTTCCCCCGCTGCGCGGAGGAAGGAGTTGAAGTGGGAGATTGCCGTATGACGCGCCCCATCCCGCCCCGCTGCGCGGGGGAAGGAGTGCCGAGGCAAATCGCCTGCGAGCCTTTCATCCAACCAACCTTCCATTACGCATGCGCATTCCTCGGGTCGACAGATTTCCCATCCCCAACCCGCCGTGCGCATGGCAGATGGCGCAGGCGAGCGCATCGGCCGAGTCCGCGCCGGGAAGACCGGGGAGATTCAACAGGCGCCTGACCATTTCCTGTACCTGTTCCTTCTTCGCGTGGCCATTCCCCACCACGGCCTGCTTCACCTGCAATGCCGTGTACTCGGCGACCGGCAAGTTGTGATGCACCGCCGCGCAGATGGCGGCGCCGCGCGCCTGGCCGAGGAGCAGCGTCGATTGCGGATTGACATTGACGAAGACTTTCTCGATGGCAACCTCCACGGGTTGCTGAGCGCGGATCACTTCTTCCACACAATTCAGAATCGCCTTTAACCGATCAGGCAATTCACCCGCAGAAGACTTGATGCAGCCGCTCGTCACGTAAGCGAGCTTGCTGCCCTGTTTTTCGATGACGCCATACCCCGTCACACGCAGCCCGGGGTCGATGCCGAGGATGCGCATGGTCAGTCGAACACCCTGGCATACATGCACTGATCGGCCAGCTCGCCCTGCACGTTTCTGCGCGCCTGACGCAGTATCCCTTCAAGCGTGAATCCGGCGCGTTCCGCCACTGCCCGGCTTTTCGCATTGGCTGCATCGCTGGCGATCTCAAGGCGCCTGGCGCCGAGTACATCCCTCGCAAAAGCCACCAGCGCATTCACTGCCTCGGTGGCATAGCCTTTCCCCGTATAACCGCTGTTGAGCCAATAGCCGATTTCAAACTTGGGGATGTCCCAGACAATACTGTGAAATCCGCCCTTGCCGGCCAGCTCGCCGGACTCCCTGTGATGCCATTGAAAATCCAGCAGTTCGCGCGTAAACCACTGTGCATGCGCTCTGGCGAAATAGGCGGCCATTTCCTCGCGCTTCGCCCCTGGTTGCGCCCAGGGCATCCAGCGCTTGAGCGCGTCAAGCGACGCCTGCACCACGGGATAGGTTTCGTCGATATGGTGGCAACGGGTGGCATGCAGAATCAACCGCGGCGTATCGATATGCTCGGGAATGTCGAGCAACAGCGCCCCTGTTTTGGCATCCATCACAAATCCTCGACCACGACCGCCGTTCCCGTCACGGCCACCAGCACCAGGCCTTTGCCCGAGCCGTGAATGACGTAGTCGATGCGCGCGCCCACCACCGCGTTGGCGCCCGCCTCGCGCGCCGCGCGGATGACGCCCTGCAAAGCCGAATCGCGCGTGCCCGGCAGCACCTTGTGATAGGCATCGGAGAACGACTTGGTTCCGGGGGTAAAGGTAACGACATCGACTTCCGTCGAGGCCTCGCCGGTCACCATGCCGAGGTATTTGACGATGCGCTTTCCCTCGAAGGAAGGCGTGGTGGAAATCAGCACATCGGCGTTGGCCGCGCTCATGCCTGCTCGATCTCCGCGGTGGTGTATACCTCCTGCACATCGTCAAGCGCCTCTAGAACATCGAGGAGCTTTTGCATTTTGACGGCGTCGTCGCCGGTTAACACATTTTCCGTACTGGGTTTCATGGTGACTTCACCGAACTCGGCCTTGAATCCGGCCTTTTCCAGGGCGGCCTTTACCGCGGTGAAATCGTAGGGGCCGGTGACCACCTCGATGCTGCCGTCGTCATTGCTCAGCACGTCGTCGGCGCCCGCTTCGAGCGCCGCCTCGATGAGCCTGTCCTCGCTGGCGCCGGGCGCGAACATCAACTGCCCGCAGTGCTTGAACAGGAATGCGACCGAGCCTTCGCCGCCGAGGTTGCCGCCATACTTGCTGAAGGCGTGGCGCACTTCGGCAACGGTGCGCGTACGGTTGTCGGTCATGCAATCGACCACGACAGCCGCGCCGCCGATGCCATAGCCTTCGTAGCGGATTTCCTCGTAACTCACGCCATCGAGATCGCCGCTGCCGCGCTTCATGGCGCGCTCGATGGTGTCCTTGGGCATGTTGTTGTCGTAGGCCTTGTCCACGGCCAGGCGCAGGCGCGGGTTTAAATCGGGGTCACCGCCGCCGAGTCTGGCGGCGACAGTGATTTCCTTGATAAGACGGGTGAAGATTTTGCCGCGCTTCGCGTCCTGGCGACCCTTGCGGTGCTGGATGTTGGCCCACTTGCTGTGTCCTGCCATGATTTCCCGGTGCTTTCCAATGCTTCGCAGAAGTTGTAATGTTAACATTCACTCACGCTGCCAACCAGAAAGGCAGTCTCTACAACAATTCTCGGTGAAAACACATGGCAAAAGCTCTACCCGGCGAGCGCCGTACCCAGATACTGCACACCTTGGCCACCATGCTGGAAAGTCCGCGCGGGGAAAAAATCACCACCGCCCTGCTGGCAAAAAAACTCGATGTCTCCGAAGCTGCGCTGTACCGCCATTTCGCCAGCAAGGCGCAGATGTTCGAGGGTCTCATTGAGTTCATCGAGCAGAGCATTTTTTCGCTGGTGAACAAAATCCACGGCGAGGAAACGAGCGGACTCAAGCAGATCGAGGCCCTGGTCGCCATGCTGCTCAGTTTCGCCCAGAAAAACCCCGGCATGACACGCGTGCTCATCGGCGATGCGCTGGTCAACGAAGACGACCGCCTGCAGGCGCGCATCAACCAGCTTCACGACCGTATCGAAGCCAGCCTGCGCCAGAGCGCACGCCTTGCGGTGACCGGCGGCGCCCTGCCTGAATCCTGGGACGCGAACGCCTACGCCAACTGCCTGATTGCCTTCGTCACCGGCCGCTGGCACCAGTTCGCCAAGAGCGGCTTCAAGCGCCTGCCGCTGGAGAACTGGCCGGCGCAGTGGCCGGTGTTCGCGGGCTGAGGCATGTCAGTGAGGGAAACGCCGCGCCTGCAAACGGGGCGGCTGGTCGTTGCATTGGTTCAGCCCGGCATGGGGCAGGCGCTGCTGGCGCTGCAGCGAGACAATGCCGGACATTTTCAGCCTTGGGATCCGCCCAGCCCTCCCGGCGCATCGGAGCCAGCCTACTGGCAGGAATATGCACTGCGCTCGCAGCATGATTTTGAAAACGGCAGTGCAGTGCGCCTCGCGCTTTTCACGCGCGACGATTCCTCGCAAATCATCGGTACTGCAACCTATTCGCAACTTTCGCGCGGCCCCTTCCAGGCTGCCATGCTGGGCTACCGGATCGCGAAGGCCTTTGAAGGAAAGGGTTACATGCAGGAGGCGCTGCAGGCCACGTTGCAATACGCGTTCGACGAGTTGCGCCTGCATCGCATACACGCCAATTACATGCCGGAAAACCTTCGCAGCGGCAACTTACTCGCCCGGCTGGGTTTTACCATAGAGGGATTCGCCCGGAACTACCTGTATATCAATGGTGCATGGCGCGATCATGTATTAACCTCGCTGACCAATCAGGCCTATCGCACCGAATGGCTGATGCCGGGCGCCTAACTTTCCATAGGCTTCTTGTCCCTTCTGCATCAATGCTGAGTCCAGTCAAACCAAATGAACGTTTCAATCCCGGTGAAGTCATTCGTCGCCTTGAATACCGCTTGCGCAGCCCCACCTACGGGCAATGATAAATCTCAAGCTTCATTGGAAGAGACCACTTTTCTACCTCTTGCTGCCAATATTCTTCATCATGGTATTTCTTGGCTTCCCTCCTCCTGTTGCTCCTCCCCCTGGCACGAAAGCCAGGCAGGAACAATCAGTCCCAGAGCAGAAGCAGACTAAACGCATTCACCTTTAGAACTTGGGTGAAATGTGTGCAACATAGCCCACCAATCAATACCGCGCCGCCTAACCTTTATGAGGCTGCCAAGTGGGCTGCCCCCTCACTTCCACGGTGTACCTGATCGTCAAGGCAGCTTCGGCACTGCCTGGGTGATGTCGGTATGGATCACAGCATCGAACTGCCGCGTCAGCGCGCCGCGATAGTAGTGGTCCCTGCGTTCAAACTTAGGCGAGTACACGGCGCCGATGGCGCGCATCGGCACATCGTTGTCGAGCGCCCCGAGCTGAGTTTCGGCATCGCTAAAAATGAGCATGAATCGCGGTATATGCGTGCGCCCGAAAATGGCTGGCGCGCTTTCCCACGCCGGGCGCCGGATGTTGAACACGCGATCGGGCTTGCCCCACTCCGGCGCAGCGCGCACTGTACCGGCGCGCGTGGTGAAACCAACCAGCACGGTCTCGCCTGGGTGGCGTTCGCGCAGCAACTGTCCCACGCTCCAGTAACCGCTGCGCGTGCCGCGATCCATGGCGCGCGCGTCGCCGATATGCGTGTTATGCGCCCACACGACCAGCCTGCCCGGCCTGCCATCCATTTTTTGCAGACGCGCCAGCACCGCATCGACCGCATCGGCCATGTGACTGTCGCGCACATTCCACGCCAGCGAATCCGCGGCCAGCGCGCGCGCATAGGCCTCGGCGGTATGCACCAGATGCGCGTTCTGCAATATCGAGAACCAAAGCGCCTCATCCTGAAATGCGGGGGACGAGGCGCCAATAGCCAGACTTGCATAGCGCTCCTGCAAGCCAGCCAGGGCGCTTGCCGCTCCGGCCTCGCATGAGCCTGCGCCCGAGTACTTCAAGGCGGCGCTGTAGCGATCGCTCGCATATCCGTAACTTTCGAGACAGGCGTAGTCCTCGCGCACGCGCGATTCGGTCGCGGGGTCGATGCGCGCAAGCGTCTCCAGTACAACCCTTGCCGAAGGTTCGAGACCCTGCGTGTCCATGCCATATACGCCGATACTTCGCGTCCGTCCGGAAGGGGTTTGCGCGTAGTGGCGCAGCCATTCGACCAGATCGCGAAATGGCGCGTTGCGCCACATCCAGACAGGAAAGCGCGTATGGCCGGCGAGCGCCTTGTCGGCGGAATCGTCGCCGGGCAGACCCCTGACATAGCGATCCACGCGCTCGCTCGCCGCCCAGTCCGACTCGATCACCAGGCCGTTGAAACCCTTCTCCTCGATCAGGCGCTGCGTGATGCGCACGCGTTCGCGATAGTGCTCGAGCGAACCATGCGTGTCCTCGCCCATCAGCACCAGTCGCGCATCGCCAATTTTTTCCAGCAGAGCATCGTAGTCGCCGGGAACACCACGGATTGGCCGCGCTGCGCGGCGAATGGCGTTGAGGGTTTTCCTGGACGCGGGGGCATCAGCCGCCTGCGCTGGCGTTGTCTGGGCAGGCGATACCGTGACTTGCGCCTGCGCCGGGATATTCAGCATGGCCGCAAGAAAAACAGTCCGTAACAAACACCCTGATTTGATGGTAGTACCCCGGCTGGTATGCGGTTACAATGGCAGTCCTTGCAGCAAAATAATACACTTGAAACTTTTCCAGCCCACCCTTAGTCTTATACCTTGCTTGGCGGCCATCATTAGCCGCCCGAACCGAAGGGAGAACCTACGATGCAACCCGATACACCCATTTTAGTCCCGCAGAGCGGTGTGCTCGACGAGAGCCGCAACCGCGTCCTGCGCAATACCTACCTCTTGCTCGCGCTATCCATGGTGCCGACCGTCCTGGGCGCCTGGCTGGGCGTGCAGATGAATTTCACCTTCCTTGCCGGCAGTCCCGCCATCGGCTTCCTGGTCTTTCTGGGAATCGCCTTCGCCTTCTTCTACGGCATCGAAAAAACCAAGAACTCCTCGATGGGAATCGTGCTGCTGCTGGCGTTCACCTTTTTTATGGGTCTGATGCTGTCGCGCATGCTGGGTGTCATGCTGGGGATGAAGAACGGCGCCAATCTGATCGCGCTGGCCTTCGGCGGCACGTCGATCATTTTCTTCTCCATGGCGACCCTGGCCACGACCATAAAGAAGGATCTGTCGGGAATGGGCAAGTTCCTGTTCGTCGGCGTAATCGTGCTGCTGGTAGCAAGCTTCGCCAATATCTTCCTGCAGATCCCGGCGCTGATGATCACAATTTCAGCCATCGCCATCGCGATCTTTTCGGCCTACATGCTGTTTGACATCAACCGCATCGTCACCGGCGGCGAAACCAACTACATCACGGCGACGCTGTCGATTTATCTCGATGTTTACAATGTGTTCGTACACCTGCTGGCGCTGCTGGGCATTTTCGGCGGCGAGCGCGATTAACGGACACCCGCCACGATCAACAAAGCGGCCTGCGGGCCGCTTTTTTATTGCCCGAATACGGCAATGGATTCGACATGCGCCGTATGCGGAAACATGTTCACCACGCCTGCCGCCCTGAGCCGATAACCCTTGGTCTCGACCAGCACCGCGGCATCTCGTGCAAGCGTCGCGGGGTTGCATGAGACATACACGATGCGCTCGACCGCCGTTTCATCGATGAGCTTGCACACCTCGATCGCACCGTCGCGCGGCGGATCGATGAGCATTCCGGTTACCCTGGGAAGGCGTTGCATGGCGCCCGCAGGATCGGTGTAAAGGTCGGCTGAAATAAAGCGGCAGCGAAACGAAAGATTGTTGCGCGATGCATTCTCCTGCGCCCGCCCGGCCAGCGCGGCGCTGCCTTCCATGCCGATGACGTTCGCGCCACGGCTCGCGATGGCCAGGCTGAAATTTCCCATGCCGCAAAAGAGATCGGCGATCGTTTCGCCGGGCTGCGGATCGAGCAGATGCATCGCGCGCGCGACCATGAGCCGGTTCACGCCCTGATTGACCTGGGTAAATTCGGTGGGCCGGAACTTGAGTTCGAGCGCGAAATCGGGGAGCCGGTAAGTAAGCTCGGGGGAATCGAGCGGGTACCACGGCTCCGCGGTCTCCGGCCCCTTGGGTTGCTGCCACCACTGAATGGCATGGGTGTCGGCAAAGACGCGCAGTTTGTCCTGATCGGCCGCCGGCAACGGTTCGAGAACGCGCAGCACCAGCACCGTCACCGATTCGCCGATGGCAACCTCGATCTGCGGAATGCGTTCGCGGCACGAAAGAGAGGTCAGCATTTCACGCAACGGCGTGATGAGATAGCCCACCTTGGGCGGCAGCACTTCGCACGAGGTCATGTCCGCGACATAACTGCTTTTCTTTTCGCGAAAACCGACCAACACACCACCCTTTTTCATCACATAGTGCACCGACAGACGCGCGCGCTGCCGGTAGCCCCACGCCGAACCGGCAATGGGCGGAAGAATCTGTTCGGGAACGACCTTGCCGATGCGCGCGAGGTTGTCCTCAAGCACGCGTTGCTTGGCGGCGATCTGCAGGGGAAGGCTGGCATGCTGCATGGCGCATCCGCCGCACAGGCCGAAGAATTTGCAGCCCGGCGCCACGCGATCGGTGCTTTCGCGGACGATGTCGTGCAGATGGCCGACATCGAAACTCGCCTTTCTGCGCGACGGCACATAGCGCACCCTCTCGCGCGGGAGCGCGCCCTCGATGAACACCACCTTGCCGTCGACGTGCGCGACACCACGGCCTTCATGATCGAGCGACTCGATGGTGGCGGGGATTGTGGAAATGGATGCAGTCATGGTATCGCGGTAGGAGAAACGCAAAAAAACGAAATTGCAAACCAGCTTTGATTCCGGTCAAATCACCACCAAGAACAATGCCAGATACCTATCGACATTCAGTCATCGGCGATGAGAAAACAAGACGCTGGATTGGCCTGGATACCTGCACATCGTTCACACTATAGGTAACAATCCCCTTATTACCCTGGGTAAACTCCAGCCTCATGGTTCCAACCTTGGTGGGTGTCGCTGGTGACGGCCAGGGAGACGCATTGAATGCCGGCCCGGTATAGCGAGACAGATCGCCGGTGTAAATTTCGCTTGTGGCAGTCAGCTGGCGCTGCGTTGCCCCGAGCAACAGCCAGAGCGCTTTCCCCGTCGCATCGTATGTGTATATACCGCCAGTAACAATATTACCCTGATGCACGATGTTGATCCCCCAACCTGATTCAGCGGGATTCCACCAGACATCCTGATAATTTAAGGCAAAACTCCGATCAAAAGAGGAGAAAACACATGTGGGCTGTTTATCATAAACTAAGCGGCTGATAGTCTTAGTCACAGTGGTGCCATCTACCGAATATGTAAGTTGTGCGGATGCTGTGCTGGAAAAGTCAATACGCATCGTGCCAACCTGCACATAGGAGACGCTTTGCGTTGGCCATGGTGTGGAATAAAAAGCCGGCCCCGTATAGCGCATCAGTGGTCCTAGATAACTGCCATCTGCTTGCTTCTGTGCACCATTCAACAGCAACCACATGTTCGATCCATCGACGTCATAGGTATATAGGGCGCCAGCGATAGTATTACCCTGATGGGTAAGCGCCAGC
>Ga0315281_10009472_pt1 | contig 13508 bp, 10 predicted proteins | sample YL17G07_0_MG_FD_204540 | JGI IMG/M metagenome (GOLD analysis project Ga0315281, IMG submission 204540) | Sediment microbial communities from Yellowstone Lake, YNP, Wyoming, USA - YL17G07_0 | ecosystem: Environmental > Aquatic > Freshwater > Lake > Sediment | place: USA: Wyoming | collected...
AAGTATTCGGCGAGCATTCCGCCATCGATGGCCGAAGCCGCTTCGCCGATGTCGTCGCGGAGCGTGAATCGCTGCTCGCGTCCATGCCGCCGGAGGTCTTCCGGGCGATTCTCGCGAACCATGCGTCGGTCCGCGAGCGCCTGCTGCGCCGCCTGTCCGGCTCCGTGCGCGAGCTCACGGATCGCCTGCTCGACCTGGGCGCGCGGCGCGTTGCGTGCCGGATATGGGCCGAGCTGCTGCGTCTGGCGCGGCTTGCCGGCGTGCAGGGCAACGTGTCCCGGATCGAACGCGCGCCGACACATAACGAAGTCGCGAGCCGGGTTGGAACTTCACGGGAAGAGGTGACGCGCGAGTTGTCACACCTCGCCCGGCAAGGCCTGCTCGAGCGCGCGGGCCGCGTCTTCGTGCTGCGCGATGTCGCCGCACTGGAAAAACTCGTGGCGGACTCCCGTCCCGAGGAGAATTCCGCCGTGGCGGATGCGGAGGAGGCGCCGCGTATTTTCACTTTGGGTGGATCCCAGCGCCAGCTGCGTGCCGTGCTCGTTGCCGACGTGCTCGACTCCGCGAGCTTGCGGGAGCGCGACGAAGAGCGCAGCCTCGAGCAGCGGCGGGCGTTTTTCGCGCACGCCACCGCCGAGGTCATCCCGACCCACGCCGGCCGCAGCCTGTCGAAAGTCCTGGGAGACGGTTTTCTCGCCGAATTTCCGGACGGTGCCCAGGCGGCCAGGTGCGCGTTCGAGCTGCACCAGGGTCTGGCGCGGCTCAACGCCAGCGCCGCAGCGCCGCCCCTGGGCATGCGGGTGGGCATCCACGTCGCCGAGGTGATCGTCGAAACCTTCAACGTGCTGGGTGACGGAGTCAATATTGCCGCCCGGCTCGCCGAGCTCGCCAACCCCGGCGAGACCGTCGTGTCGGCGGCGGTGCGCGATCGCCTCACCAGTGGTGTCGACGCGTCGGTCGAGGACCTGGGCGAGCAGCGGCTGCGCAACCGTGAGCGGGCGGTGCGGGCGTTCCGCCTGTGGCCGCCGGCGCAGCAGCCGGCTTTGGCGCCCAGCGCGGCGGCGCGGGCGCACGGCCGTCCGTCCGTGGCGGTGATACCGTTCCAGCTGAGATCGGAGGATCCCCGCTTCGCATTCATCGGCGACAGTCTCGCCGACGAAACGATTGCTACCCTTTCCCGGGTGGCCGATTTCTTCGTCATCTCGAGGCTCTCGTCGGCGGCGTTTCGCACCGCCCCGCTCGGCGTGCGCAGCATCGGGGAGATGCTCGGCGTGCAATACGTGCTTTCCGGCAGCGTCCAGACGGCGTATCCGCGCGCGCTGTTCGTCGCCGAACTGGCCGACGCGCGCGACGGGCGCATCCTGTGGAGCGAGCGTTTTGAGGGCGATCTCGCGGACGTGTTCTCCATGCAAGCCGAACTGGCTCGCAAGGTGGCCGGGAGCGTCGCACCGTTCCTGCGTTCGTTCGAACTGCGCCGCGCGCGCATTAGCAATTTCGAGCAGCTCGACGCCTACGCGATCACATTGCGCGGGATCGATCTGATGCATCGACACACGCATGAAGACTTTCTGCACGCACGTAAAGTCTTCGAAATCGCGATTGAACGCGATCCGACTTCCCCCGCGCCCTACGCGTGGCTTGCGAAATGGCATGTCTTGCGCGTGGTGGTCGGCGCGAGCGAAGATCCGCTTCGCGACAGGGAGGCGGCAACCGCATGTGCCGGGCGTGCGCTCGCGTGCGATTCGGAGGATGCGCTTGCCTTGGCCGTGGATGCGCATGTCGCGGCATGGGCGAGGCATGATCTCGACACCGCTGAAAGGCGCCTGGCGCAGGCCCTCGCAGTTAATCCAAACGAACCCCTCGCCTGGCTGTGGAACGCGATGGTCCACGCCTGGCGCGGACGCGGCCCCGAAGCCGTGCAGTGCGCCGATCGGGCGCTGTCGCTGTCGCCGCTCGACCCGATGATCTACTACTTCAATTCGCTTGCGAGCCAGGCCAATCTGATCGGCGGATGCTACGAGCGCGCGATCGAACTGGCGACCCGGTCATGGCGCGAGAATCGCCTGCACACGCCTACCTTGCGCGCGCTCGCGGCAGCGCAGGTGCTCTCAGGGCGGCTCAACGAGGCGCGTGAGACGATGTGCAGGCTGCGGGAACTCGAGCCCGGACTCACCGTCGCCGCGTTGCGGGCGCGTTATCCAGGACGCGACAGTCCGCAGGCCGGCCGTTTCACCGCCGCGCTGCTGGCCGCCGGGCTGCCTCCATAGCCGCGCGACGCGCCGATCGAGACCCCGGCCGATATCGCGAGAATGGCCGCGATTTCGGCGTTGGACGGAATTTCACCCAGGAATAAAAGCCCGAGAACCGCGCCCAGTGCGGGCACCAGGGCGACCAATGCGCTCGCGCGCTCCGGACCGAGCCGCGCGATGGCATGGTTCAGCGCGACGAGCGCGATGCAGCCGATCAGGATTCCCTGCCACAGGACCTGCCAGAGAAGCTCGAACGGTGTGGTCCGCCAAAGCGCGCCGGACCCCGACCAGAGGTGCCACGGAACGACGATCAGCGCCGAATAAATCGTCACGATAGCGGCGCTCTGGAGGGCGCTGATCCCCCAGTTGCGCATCTGCAGCACGTAGAGCGCTCCGAGAGCAGACGCCGCGAGGAACATGGCGTCGCCTGTGAGCACCGCAAGTTGTGCCGCCGAAGCGCTCGAGGCGGCGAGCGTGGCAACACCGATCGCGCACAATGCCGCTCCCACGATCATCCGCGCAGATGGCCTCCTGGAGAACACCAGAAACCCGAGCAGCGCGACCCAGGCGGGCACGACGCCGGGACCGAGAGCGGCGGCATGGTTGGCCGGCGCGAACTGCAAGCCGAAGATGACAAGTGCCCCCATCCCCGCGCCCTGGAACAGGGTGAGCGGCACGCCCCGCAGCCACGCGTCGCGGCGAATCGCACGGAATTGCAGCGCGAGGTACGGCAGAAAAAGCAGGGCGCCGACACCGAACCGGAGCAGCATCAGATCCTGCGGCGCGAACGAGCCGGTGACTCCCGCGCGGGTCGCCACGGGATACGAGGCAAAGATCAGGACAACAACGACTGCCGCGGCGTAACCGCTCACCGCGATGCGGCCGTGGCCATCGGGCAACCGTTCTTGCGCCGGCGCCGCACGGATGTTGCGTACGCCGCTACTGGCCGCGTGGGATCGAGGTTGGGTTTGACGATCGTCTGCTCGTAGCGCGACCACGCCTCGTCTGAAAATTCGGCCGCATTCGCAACCAGGCCGAAGTTGTTGGAAACCTCCTCGGCGTAGGCGCTGCGGTGCAGCGGTTGAACCTGCAGCAGCGGGACTTCGGTGCTGAAGTGAATCGGCACGTCGGTTTTTACCAACCGGATGTTGGTGAACAGCGGACCGAACCAGCGGTCCGCTTCAATGATGCCCTCATAGGGGTCGAAGGCAATATTTCTCGGCAGATTCGCCGGAGGCCGTATCAGTACGCTCCAGTTTTCTGCGCTCTCGATCATCAATCCGGTCCAGACTTGGATGATTCCAGTTGCGGGCACCGCCGTCAGGAACGGCGGGGAAAACCCCCGCAGGCGCCTGGGAGCGATCCGGTCGAATACCGCCTGATAGCCGGGGAACTGCGCGCTGGTGAGCGGGTACCAGGCTTTTGCGCCGCGATAGGTCCAGATGACCTGCGATCCATCCCACTGCAGCGTGAAGTCGATCGGCGGAAACACGTACCAACCGAAGGACGAGGCCGCTCTGAGTGCCTCGCAGTACTGAAAGCCGCGCGCGGGCAGTGTCCCGAGCACGGAGGAGTCGGCGCGTATGGGCGTCCGGCATCCGGGTACGGCGGTGTAGAAGGTCACCACCGGCGCCGAATGGTCTGTCGCAATCATTGGAGTGCACTCCTGAATGGCAACGGCGGCGAGGCCGGCGCACTGCTCGCGCAGGGCGCCCGCGCCCCGGGGATTCAGCTTCGCGTCACTTTCTGAGACTGGCCGGCGCGGAGCCGCTACCGAAGCGGATCGCGCCCGAGTCGGCTGTCGCCGCGTCGGTGGTACGGCCCACTTTTACCGGCGCAGACCCACTGCCAAAGCGAACGCGGCGCGAGTCGGTAATTTTTTTCGTGACCTTGCGAACGACTGGCTGCTTCTTGCTCTTCATGTGATTCTCCTTTGTGCGTTGGTCGATGATTTCGATCGCGCACCGCCTGCTGCGGCGGTGCGAACACCATTGACACCGATCGGCGCCCGCTTCATCAAGCGCGCCCGCGCGGGAAACAATGAAAGGTTTGAATCGATGCGGCGCATACGGGGCGAAAGGCCGCTTGCGAGACGCAGAACGTAGCCGCGTCGAACTGCTCCCTGCCGCTCAGAGGCCCGGTTCACCGGTTTGTTCGGAAATGTGTGCGTAAACGCACACCCAAGAATCGATTCCCTGACAAAGTCTGGCAGCAGTTGAGAAACAGCATACGGTATCAAGGCTTATCGTATGAAATGGAATGAAGTCTCCGCCAACAAATGCGAGTGCGTGCTTGCGCATTCGACTTTAGGCTCATTGATCGGAAACAAAGCGCTGATGAAATTCCTGTCCCAAACAGTGCGGGAAGCTTCTGAGACCGAGGCGCAATACCGATACCTGTTCGACAACATGCTCGAAGGATATGCGTACTGCAGGATGGCTTTCGAGAACGGCAAGCCGCGAGATTTCGTCTATCTCAAGGTGAACAGGGCGTTTGAGAATTTGACGGGGTTGAAGAATGTCGTCGGGAAGAGCGCGACCGAGGTAATCCAGGGCATACGGGAATCCAATCCGGAGTTGTTCGAGATTTACGGCAGAGTGGTCCGGACTGGCGAGCCGGCGACATTTGAAACGTATGTGGATGCCCTCAAAATCTGGTTCTTGGTCTCCGCTTACCGCCCCGAAGAAGGGCACTTCGTCGCCGTGTTCAGCAACATCACTGAACGAAAGCGTGCCGAAGAGAGAATCCGCCAGTTCACCGTCGAGCTGGAGCAGCGCGTCGTCGATCGAACCCGGCAGTTGGAGGCGGCGAACAAGGAGCTTGAGGCGTTCAGCTATTCGGTGTCGCACGATCTGCGCGCGCCGCTGCGGGCGATCGACGGGTTCTCGCGCATCGTTGAGGAGGACTACGCCGGCAAGCTGGACATCGAAGGCCGTCGCCTGCTCGGCGTGATCAGAGACAACAGCCAGAAGATGGCGCTGTTGATCGATGATTTGCTGGAGTATTCCCGCCTCGGCCGCAAACCGCTCTCAAGCGCCGAGATCGACATGAAAAGCCTGTTCGTGGAGGCGCTCGATGGATTGCGCGCGTCGGGCGAGAGATTGGATGGGGTGGTGCTGAAGCCGCTGCCGCCGGCGCGCGGCGATGAGATGCTCGTGAAGCAGGTCTTGACGAACCTGCTGGCGAACGCGATCAAGTTCTGCGGCAAGCACAAGCAACCGGCGATCGAGGTGAGCGGCCACGACGATGGCGTGGAGAGCGTGTACTGCGTGAAGGACAACGGCGCCGGATTTGATATGAAGTACTACGACAAGCTGTTCGGCGTGTTTCAGCGGCTGCACCGCGAAGAGGAGTTCAAAGGCACCGGCGTCGGTCTGGCCATTGTGCAACGGGTCGTGTCCCGGCACGGCGGGCGCGTCTGGGCCGAGGGCAAGGTGGACGAGGGCGCGGCATTCTATTTTTCGCTGCCCAAGGGCAGGCTGGGATAGGTGGGCCTGAATTCGTGAGCGCACCCAGCCGCATCCGCGTCCTGATTGCCGAGGACATCCGTGCCGACGCCGAGCTCAATCTGCGCGAGCTGAAGCGCGCCGGGCTGGCGGTCGAGCACCGCATCGTCGACACGGAGGAGGAATTCGCGCACGAGCTGGGCGAATTCGTTCCCGACATCATCGTGTCCGACTTCACGATGCCCAAGTTCGATGGCATGGCGGCGCTTGCCCTGGCGCAGGAGCGGACCCCCGACACGCCGTTCATCTTCGTCTCCGGCACCATCGGGGAGGAGTATGCGATCCGCGCCCTGAAGAACGGCGCCATCGACTACGTCCTGAAGGGCAATCTGCTGCGCCTGCCGGCGGCAGTGGAGCGCGCCTTGGACGATGCCCGCGACCGGCGCGCCCGCCGCAAAGTCGAGCGCAAACTTGCGGAGACGCGCGAGCGGCTGCAAAGCATCTACGAGTCGCTGCCCGACGCGCTCTGGTCGGTCGAGTTGCCGAGCCAGCGCATTGCCTATATCAGCCCCGCTTCGAAAGCGGTGTACGGCCACCCGCCGGAGGCTTTCCTGAACGACGAGGATTTGTGGATCAACGTCGTCCACGACGTCGACAGGCCGGCGGTGATTGCCGCCTGGGAGGGCGTGCCCGGCGGAGGGTCGTTCGACCTCGAATACCGGATTGTCCGGCCGGACGGCTCGATCGGCTGGGTGCATGACCGCGGGCGCCTGACCCGGGATACAAAAGGCGAAGCGACTCGCGTCGATGGGCTGGCGCGCGACATCAGCGAGATGGTGCGCCAGCGCGAGCGCCTGGTGCGCCTGGGCAGGATTCGCGACTTGCTTGGTGCCGCGAACGCGGCGTTCATGCGGATACGCGAGCGACGCCCGCTTTTTGCGGAGTTCTGCCGCATCGCGGTCGCACGCGGCGGATTCGTGCTCGCGCGCGTCGTCGAACTGGACCGTTCCGGGAAGCTTTCCATTGCCGCGACGACCGACGCATCCCCGGGAGCATTCGCGGCGGTGGTCGATGAATACAACAGCGATCCCAAGCGCGCTCGAAGCCTGCTCGCGCAAGCGCTGCGCGGCAAGCAGACGATGGTCTCCAATAACATGCAGAACGACGAACGCGTGCCGAATCGGGTGCAGCTCACCCAATCGGGAAATTACTCGCTGGTCATCCTGCCGGTGCGCGTGGAGAACCAGGTCGTCGCGGTGGCGTTCCTGCGCGCGAAGGAACCGGATTTTTTCGATCAGGAGGAGCTGGCGCTGCTTTCCGAGATGGTCGCCAACCTCGAGTTCGCGCTGGAACTCGAGGCGAAGCAGGAGAAACTGAACTACCTCGCGCTGTACGACCCGCTTACGGACTTGCCCAATCGGTCACTGTTCCAGGACCGTCTGACGCAGGCGCTGGAGGCGTCGGGCAGGAGTTCGACCATGCTCTCACTGACGGTGTTCGACATCGAGCGCTTCAAGGCGATCAACGACACCTTCGGGCAACGCGCCGGCGACGAGGTGCTGCGCACCATCGCGCGCCGCCTGCGCGACGCGGTCGGCGACATCAACCGCGTTGCACGCCTGGGCGGAAACATGTTCGCAGTGATGCGTCCCATCCAGGATGCCGCCGACGCCGCCCGGGTCATCAATGAAGCGGCCGACGAGGTGGTTGGCAGGCTCATCGAGGTCGAGGGACGCGAGATCAAGGTGACGGCGAAGGCGGGCATTGCGCTCTTTCCCGATGACGGCGCCGAGGCTGATGCGCTGTTCCGCAACGCCGAGGCGTCGCTCAATCGCGCCAAGAAGACCGGGGACCGGTTCCTGTTTTACGCCCCGCACATCAATGCACGCGTTGCCGAGCAGGTCGACCTGGAGAACCGGTTGCGGCGCGCGGTTGACCGGCGGGAGATATTTTTCCATTTCCAGCCGAAGGTGGACATGGAATCCAAGCAGATCGTCGGACTCGAGGCTCTGATGCGCTGGCGCGGGCCGGACAACCAGCTGGTATCACCCATGCGCTTCGTGCCGGTGCTGGAAGAGACGGGGCTGATCCTGGACGCCGGCCGGCAGGCGATCGAGGTTGCCGCCGCGTTGTACCGCGAATGGAAAGGACGGGGAGTCAAGGCGCCGCGCATCGCGGTGAACGTATCGGCGCTGCAGCTCCGCCAGCGCAGCTTCGTCGACGACGTGATCGCCGCCTTTGGCGGGGCGGACAGCGGCGTCGACCTGGAAATCACCGAAAGCCTGCTGATGGAGGATATCGAGGAAAGCATCCGAAAGCTGCGCGCCCTTAGAGAGACCGGGGCGTGCATCGCCCTCGACGATTTCGGCACCGGGCACTCTTCGCTCGCATACCTGAGCCGCCTGCCGATCGATACTGTGAAGATTGACCGCAGCTTCGTTCGCAGCATGACTGAAAATGCGGACGCGACCAGCATCGTGTCTACCATCATCTCGCTCGCCAAGGCGCTGCGCCACAAGGTGGTTGCGGAGGGCGTCGAAACCGAAGAACAGGCGCGTCTGCTGCGCCTCCTGCGTTGCGACCAGATGCAGGGCTACCTGTTCAGCCCGCCAGTGGACAAAGACAAGGTCGAAACCCTGCTCCGCGCCGCGGGTTAGACCCTGCAGGTTAGTCCCATTTCGAGCCGGCCCCTGCCCGGGCTAAGGGTAAAATGGTGCGCAAACAAATGCTTGCGCTGCCAGCCGCATGACCATCGTCACCCTCGGACTGAACCACCAGACCGCGCCGCTTGGCGTGCGCGAGAGGGTGGTGTTCCACGTCGAGCGGCTGGGCGAAGCGCTCGGCGAGGCGAAGCGCCTGCTCGCGCCCGAGGCTGCGATCCTTTCGACCTGCAACCGGACCGAACTCTATCTTTCCGGCGATCTGGAGGGCAGGAAACGGGCGGCCGCGACCGAGTGGCTGGCCAACTACCACGGCGTCGACCCGACCGAGCTCGCGCCGTATCTCTACGCGCTGCCGCGCGAGCAAGCGGTACGGCACGCGTTCCGTGTCGCCTCGGGACTCGATTCCATGGTGCTGGGCGAGCCCGAGATACTCGGCCAGATGAAGGACGCGGTGCGCTCCGCGGAGGCCGCCGGCACGCTGGGCACGGTGCTGCACAAGCTTTTCCAGCGCTCCTTCGCGGTTGCCAAGGAAGTGCGCAGCACCACGCAGGTCGGCGCCCACAGCGTTTCCATGGCGGCGGCGGCGGTGAAGCTCGCCGGGAGAATCTTCCCTTCGATCAAGGACCAGAAGGTGCTGTTCATCGGCGCGGGCGAGATGATCGAACTGTGCGCGACGCACTTCGCGGCACAGGGTCCGGCGCGCATCACGGTTGCCAATCGGACGCTGGAGCGGGCCGAGGCGCTGGCGCACCGCTTCAACGCGCGCGTCATCGAGCTGCGCGAGCTCGCGGAACGCCTGCACGAGCACGATATCGTGGTTTCCTGCACCGCGAGTTCGCTGCCGATCCTGGGCAAGGGCATGGTCGAACGCGCGCTGAAGGCGCGGCGGCGCCTGCCGATGTTCATGGTGGACCTGGCGGTGCCGCGCGACATCGAGCCCGAGGTCGGCGAGCTGGATGACGTTTTTCTCTATACGGTGGACGACCTGAAGGGCGTCGTGCAGGGCAACCAGGACGCGCGCCGCTCGGCGGTGGAACAGGCCGAGGTCATCATCGATACCCAGGTCGGCCAGTTCATGCACTGGATGCAGGTTCGGGAATCGGTGCCGCTGATCCGCGCCTTGCGCGACCAGGCCGAGGATGCCCGCCGCCGCGAGGTCGAGCGCGCGCTCAGGCTCCTTGCCAAGGGCGACGATCCGAAGCAGGTTCTCGAAACGCTGTCGCAGGGCCTCACCAACAAGCTGATGCACGCGCCGACGCAGGCGCTGAACGAAGCGACCGGCGAGGAGCGGCGCACGCTCGCCGACACGCTCGCGCGGCTGTTCCGCATTCGCACTTGAAACCCGGGCCTTGAAGCATTCGCTGCGCACGAAGCTCGACAGCCTCGGCAGGCGGCTGGAGGAGCTGAACCGGCTGCTGTCGGCCGAGAACGCGGCGCGCGACATGGGTGAATTCCGCAAGCTGTCGCGCGAACACGCCGAGCTGAGCAGCGTGGTCGAACTTTATGGCCGCTACCAGCGGGCGGAGCGCGATGCCGCCGACGCGAGCGAGATGGCTGCCGATCCTTCGATGAAGGGTTTCGCCGGCGAGGAACTGAAAATCGCACAGGCCACGATGCAAAAACTCGAGGCTGAAGTGCAGGCGGCGCTGCTGCCGCGCGATCCGAACGACGACCGGAACATATTCCTGGAAGTGCGCGCCGGCACCGGCGGCGACGAATCGGGGCTGTTCGCCGGCGACCTGTTCCGCATGTATACCCGCTATGCCGAGCGCCAGGGCTGGCAGGTGGAGCTGATCTCGGAGAGTCCCTCGGAGCTCGGCGGCTTCAAGGAGGTGGTGGCGCGCATCGCGGGGCAGGGTGCGTATTCGAAGCTCAAGTTCGAATCGGGCGGCCATCGCGTGCAGCGCGTGCCGGAGACGGAGACGCAAGGCCGGATTCACACCTCGGCCTGCACCGTTGCGGTCCTGCCGGAAGCCGATGCGGTGAGTGAAGTCGTGCTCAACCCGGCCGAGCTGCGCGTCGACACGTACAGGGCGTCTGGCGCCGGAGGCCAGCACGTCAACAAGACCGATTCGGCAATCCGCATCACGCACCTGCCGACCGGGATCGTGGTCGAGTGCCAGGACTCGCGCTCGCAGCACAAGAACCGGGAGCGCGCGCTTTCGGTGCTCGCCGCGCGCATCAAGGACAAGCAGGAAAAGGAGCTCGCGGCCAAGACCGCTTCGACGCGCAAGTCGCTGATCGGTTCGGGCGACCGCTCCGAGCGCATCCGCACCTACAACTTCCCGCAGGGCCGCGTCACCGACCACCGCATCAATCTCACGCTCTACAAGATCGAGCGCATCATGGATGGGGAGCTGGACGACGTCGTCAGCGCGCTCGCCGCCGAGCACACGGCCGAGCAACTGGCGCAGTTGTCCGAAAAAATGGCGTGACGGTTTCGGAGGCGATCGCGGCTTCGGGCATCGATGCGCGCGAGGCAAGACTCCTGCTGGCCGAGGTGTGCGGTTTTTCGCAAGCCGGCCTGGCCGCGTCGCCCGAGCAGGAAATCCCCTTCGAAGTCGAGAACGCTTTTTTTGAATTCGTGCGAAGAAGGGCCGGGGGGGAACCGGTTGCGTACATTCTCGGTCGCAAGGAATTCTACGGCCTGGAGCTTGCGGTCAATCCAACGGTTCTGATTCCGCGACCCGAAACCGAGCTGCTCGTCGACCTTGCCCTTGAAAGAAATGCATTTTCAGTTCTGGATCTTGGAACAGGTTCAGGCGCCATTGCGCTGTCGATCAAGCAGCACAGGCCGAAATGCAGGGTAGTGGCGGTTGACGCCGACTTGTCAGCACTTCTGACCGCGAAGCGAAATGCCGCCAAGCTGAATCTGGCGATCGATTTCCGGCATGGCCGCTGGTTCGAGCCGGTGGCGGGCGAGCGCTTCGAGCTCATCGTCGCCAATCCACCCTACGTCGCGAACGGCGACCCGCACCTCGCCGCACTGCGCTTCGAGCCCCAAGGCGCGCTGCTGGCGGGTCCCGAGGGGCTCGATTCCATCCGGGAGATCGTGCAGGCAGCAGGGTCATTCCTGCGGCCCGGCGGCGGACTGTTGCTCGAGCACGGCATCGGTCAGGACGCGGCGGTCAGGACCCTGCTCGCTGCAGCGGGGCTTGCATCGGTCGCCACCTGGCCCGACCTTGCAGGCATTGCCCGGGTCTCGGGCGGGACGTTAAAATCATGACTATGGACACTCAAGACAAAATCAAGCAACAGGTCGCCGGCAACCCGGTGGTGCTCTACATGAAGGGCACGCCGCAGTTTCCCCAGTGCGGCTTCTCCCAGCTCGCGGTGCAGGCGCTCAACGCCTGCGGCGTGACGAGCTTTTTCAGCGTCAACGTGCTCGAGAATCCGGAGATCCGCCAGGGCATCAAGGATTACGCCAACTGGCCGACGATCCCGCAGCTCTACGTCAAAGGCGAGTTCGTCGGCGGCTCGGATATCGTGAAGGAGATGTACCAGTCGGGCGAGTTGCAGAAGCTGCTGGAAGGGATTCGCCAGCAGTCCTAGGTCGCGGTCCGCGTACTTACGCCTGATTACAAAGCGGCGCGGGGATAGCGCTGCTCCCTGAGGAGGGAGTGCGAGGGGATCGACGTGGCATACCAAGAGCACCGGCGAAAACACAAGCGCTATCCGGTCCGCTGGAAGGCGGCGGTGGTGTTCGACCGCTTGACCGAAAGGCCGGTCCTGCATACCGAGACCTTCGATCTTTCGGCGGGCGGCGGGGCGATCCGGACGGACTATGGCGACCTTACCAATTCGACCGTGACGATCCTGCTCGCACAGCCGCCGCGCCAACCCGACGAGCAGCCGAGGATGCTGAAGCTCCAGGCCAAGATCGTTTCGAGCGCGCAGACGCCGGGCAAGGCCGGCTACCGCCATGGCATGAACTTCGTCAACACGCCTCCCGAGGGCGTCGCAGGGCTGGAAGAGCTGCTGCAGGCGGCGGCCACGGGCGCGGTCGGCGAGGACCCTACGGCGGCCGTGCTGCAGGCGGCGGCCGCGGCGCCTGCAGCCGAGGCGCCTGCGGCTGCGCCGCCAGCGGCCCCTGCAGCGGGGCCGGTGGGACGCCTTGCCGCGCTCAAGGCGGCGGCGCAGCAGAAGGCCATCGACGACGCGGCCAAGGCCAAGGCTGAATCGAAGGACGAGAAAGAGGACCGCGTGAGCGAGGCGCTGAGGCGCGCCTACTGGTATTTCAAGGACCTGGTCGAGCAGCTCGACGTGCTGAAGCCCGACTTTCCGGGCAAGGGCTACGCCGTCCACGGGGTGCCTGAATTCACCGACTTCGCCTGGGACGTGGGCCGGCTCGACATGCGCGCGCGCGAGCTTACCCCCATCCGGAAGCTCACCACACGCGTCACCCTGGATTACCGCCTCTCGAAAGGCAAGTCCATCCTCAAGGTCGAACGCGATTATCCGGCGAACGAGAAGGTGAAGCAGATGCTCAAGGACTACGGGCTCGTCTTTTCCTCGAGGGATACGAGGACCGAAAGCGGCGCGGTCGCCAGGACGAGCTTCGGCATCGACTTCGAGGTGCTCTGCAAGCTCGAGCTCGAAGGCAATTACGACACTTACAAGCTGCTGCTCAAGATGCGCAACGTCGAGCGCTTCGGCGTGATGGAGCACATAATCGCGCCCGAGGCCGTGACGCAAGAGTCGCTCGAAGAGCTCGCCGGCTTCATCTTCTGCGAGACGCACAAGGTCGGACCGCTGCTCCTGAAGAGCGGCTAGCCGGGCGCGGCGTCGGCCAGACCGGCGCTCAGACGCCCGACAGGCGGATATTGGCCATCGAGAGCCGCTCGACCAGGATTTCCATGAACGCGCGGTCGAACTTGTGGCGGCAGGCGTCGGAGGCGTTCGCCAGCTTGCCGGTCGGCACCGAGACGATCTTGCAGTCGCTCATCACGGTGACGTCGGCGCCGCGCACCTGCGCGCCCTTCTGCAGGTAGGCCATTTCGCCGAAACATTCGCCGGTGCGCAGCACGTTGAGCAGCTTGTTGCGCTTGGTGACCTTGACCTGGCCGTCGGCGATCAGGCAGAAGTAGTCGCCGCGCTCGCCTTCCTTCATGATCACCTCGCCGTTGCGCGCATGGCGCCAGGCGGAGATG
>Ga0315281_10009473_pt1 | contig 13507 bp, 13 predicted proteins | sample YL17G07_0_MG_FD_204540 | JGI IMG/M metagenome (GOLD analysis project Ga0315281, IMG submission 204540) | Sediment microbial communities from Yellowstone Lake, YNP, Wyoming, USA - YL17G07_0 | ecosystem: Environmental > Aquatic > Freshwater > Lake > Sediment | place: USA: Wyoming | collected...
GACCTTGGGGAGCCGCAGATCGAGCAGGATTACCCTCGGCGGCCGCATGACGTCGCGCTCGGCGAAGGCGCCGGTGCCGAAGACGAAATCAAGCGCCTGCTCGCCGTCCTTTACCCACACCAGCTTGTTCGCCAGGTTTTGCTTCTTCAGAGCCCGTATCGTGAGCTCCGCATCCGTCGGATTGTCTTCCACCAGGAGGATTTCCGAGTCGGCCATATTTGTCATGAGACACCTCCATGGGTTGCGTCGGGCTTGCGCCCGGGAACGGAGAAATAGAACACCGCGCCCTCGCCGGGCTTTGGTTCCGCCCAGACCCGCCCGCCATGCTTGTCGATGATGCGCTTGACGATGGCGAGTCCGATGCCCGTACCCTCGAATTCCTCCGCGCTGTGCAGGCGCTGGAATACGCCGAACAGCTTGTGCGTGTACTGGGGATCGAAACCGACACCGTCGTCCTTGACGAGGTAAATGTTTTCCTCGCCCGCCGCGTGGCCGCTCACTTCGATGTTCGCGACACCCCGGGTTTGGGTGAACTTGATGGCGTTGGACAGCAGATTGGTGAACACCTGGCGCATCATAGCCCGGTCGGCGCGGGCCGGCGGCAGGGGGTGTATTCGGAAATTCACGGTACGTCCGGCGGCGGCAGGCTTCAACTCGTCCAAAATCTCGGCGGCAAGCTCCTCCATGTTGATTTCGGACACGTTGATCGCCGCGCGTCCGGCACGGGAAAAAGCAAGAATGTCGTTGATCAGCTGTGCCATTTTCTGGGCATTGTCCCCGACGACCGTCAGCAGCCGCCTGCCCTCGTCATCGAGCTTATCCGCGTATTCCTCCAGCAGGATGCGCGAGAAGCCGTCGATGGCGCGTAGCGGTGCGCGCAGGTCATGCGACACCGAATAGCTGAAGCTTTCCAGGTCCTTGTGCGATGCCGCCAGTTGCGCAGCATGTTTTTCGAGATCCGCTTTCGTCTTGCCCAGAGCGGCCAACATGCGGTTGAATTGCACGGCGGTTTGGGCGATTTCGATCGGCCCCCTCTCAACCGCGCGGGCGTCAAGGTTGCCCTCTGACACCGCCTTGGCTGCGTCCGCGAGGGACCGAATCGGCACCAGGACTTTCATCGCCACCCATGCCGTTATGGCAATCACGCAAAGGACTGCCACGAGCACGGTCGCGGCGAGGACACCCGCTCTCAGGATTTTGCGATATTGGGACAACACTATTTCGGCGGGTATGCCCGCACTGACGTGCCAGTTGACGTTGGGTATCGTCGTGAACGCAAACAGCCGCTCAACGCCGTCCGCGCCGCGCGCGCTCGCGGTGCCGTCGCGTTGCGCCAATGTTGCGGCGATCGACTCGATCTGGCGCCCGTCCTTGCCGAGCCACTTTTCCGGCTCGAGCGAGCGCGAGATGATCGTTCCACTGTCGTCCACAATCGTGATAACCGACCCCTCGGGCAGCTTCGGCCGCCCGACAAACCGGTTAAATTCATCCAGACCTGTGGCGACGACAAGCAGGGCTGCGAAGCTGCCGTCTTCGCCGTATACGGGCGTGGTCATATTGACCAGCCATTTACCGGTAGCCCGGCCGAAAACCGGTGTGTCGATCCGAAAGCCGCTGCTCTTGATTCCTTGCCGGAACCAATCCCGGTCTGCATAGGACATGGACGCGCTGGTTTGCGTCAGTGCCCAGCAAACCACCCGGCCGCCCCCGTCGGCCAGGATGATATTGACGTATATCGGATTCATGCGTTGCAACTCGACGATCAGCGGATCGCAGCGCCGTGCGTCGCCGGCCCGGATCATAGGCCGCTTCGCCACGTATGCCATCATCGCCTCGGTCCTCTGCAAGAACGTTTCACTGTCCTCCGCGATGCCCTCTGCGACTTCGCGCACCAATCCGTAGGCTGTTGCTTTGGCTTCCCCGAGCTGGACGTACAGCAAGTACGCAATGACGCCTGTAAGCGGGAGAACCATCGCCGCGACCAGCAGCAACCACTGAACAATGAGGTGCCGGTAATGTTTCACGACGGGTTGATCCCCGGGCGACCAGACCCGCTGCACGGCAAGCGCCAACAGCCCCACCCCGAGCGCTGCGAAGGCCAGGCTCGTCGTCAGGGCGGGCGGAATGAATTTTCCACCGTAGAAGATGGGTGTCCCGAAAAGATAGGCAAGCAGGAATACGATGCTGGCGAAGATGAGAAGGCAGGCGAACACAAAACCCGCCGTTGCCCGGCGCGGGCGATCGGCGGATGACGAGAGCGACGCGACGAGCGACAGGCTCCCAAGCACGAAGCACGACGCGGTTAACGGGGAGATATGCCCGATTGGTGCCCCTCCTACCGATCCCGAGATGACCATGCCGAGATACTCGGACTGAGGATATATGCCCCGCGCGGACAGGACGGACAGCAGCAAGGCGGCCAGTGCGCCGGCCGCCCCGACGACCATGCCGATCCAGTACGCGCCGCGGTTCAGGGGCGCGCGGGAGCAGAAGAACATCGCACTACCGTAGATCAGGAACAGCAGCGCGGTGCTCGGCGCCATCGGGATCCGTCCTGATCCCATGCTTGCGAGGAGGGGAAGCTCCAGAACCCATCCAAGGAGCGCGACGAATCCGAAACCGGCAGCAAGCATTGCGCATGCGCGGGCGAGCCCGTTTGGGACGCGATTTGCATCCTCTTCGCGTCTATCCCCGGTCGTGCTACGAGTTTGCATGGCCACTTTGCGGAGTAGGGCCGTTCGACGTCGATAATGCGTCGACATCCTGCTCGCGCACGCGCAGACCCACTGTGCGGCAAACCAGTTCGCGGATCTGGAGCTCAGGTACCTGCGGACATAGCAAGGGCGGTGCGGACGCAATCCCAGCCCGCACCATGTTTCCGGTGCCGAAATCTCGAATGACCATAGGACGTGGCGTCCCTTGTCCCGAGCATCTTGCGCCCAGCAGATCGCGCACCATGTCCGGCTCTGTTGACGGAGGGTCAGCGGTAATCGACGCCGCCCGCCTTATTGAGTTATTACATGGCCATTTTCGCCTCGGCCAAGGAGCCATGCTTGATCAAGATCAACCGTGAACAACGAAGGGCGCGCGTCAAACAGGAGAGCGACGCGAGGGTGATTCCTGTCAATTGTCCGTGCGCAGACATTTCCGGCAGTTCCGAGCAGTTTGGGGACGGACCTGAAACTGATAACCGTTGCATGACATGGCCTCGGAACGCAGCAGCCGAAACCTGCCCGGCCACACGCGCACCGCAGACCAATATGACTCCTATGGGAAACGCACGCCATCGGGAGAACCCCTATGACGCTGTCGGGAGGTTGCCTAGTTCTTTCGGACTAGCCGCCGGGGCCGGATCAGTCGGGCTTCGCCAGCCCGTGTTGAACCGCGAATTTCACCAGGCCGACCACATTTTCGACGCCCACGCCTGCCGGCGAGGTACCGGCGCCTCGCGCTGCGATCCTGCATTGTTGTCGCGATTGCACTATATAGTGTCACATGTTACGATAAACATCATGCTCGGCACCGCCGATATTCCTCAAGCCAAGCCGACTCAAGCCATCCGCTCCCGCGGCCGGCCGCCGACCGGCAACGCGCAATCCCCTGCCCAACGCATGCGCCGCTATCGCGCGCGCCAGCGCAATGCGGGCCTGCGCGCGGTCACCCGCATGGAGGCACCGGTGCGCACCCTTTCGGGCGGCGCGCTGAAGCACCGCATCATCGAGGCGCGCAGTCTGGCCATGCACTGTCTCGCTGCGCAGAAGATCATGCTCGACCCCGCGCTGCTCGATCAGGTGCGTCGCACGCTCGACGCCTGGCGTGCGCGCTACGGCAAGGATGCGCCGCGCGCGCTGGATGAATGGGCGGCCATCCTCCGCCGCTCGTGGCCGCAGATCGCCGCGTTCATCACCGATCCGGGAGAGAGCGCCACGCGGCTGCGCCAGTCCACGCCCTTCGCAGGCGTGCTCGGCGTCCGCGAGCGCAAACGGATCTATGCGGCGTTCCGACCTTGAGCACCTGATCCGCGCCGCCGGCCGCATCGCCGGAGAACGCGAACTGGTGATCATTGGCAGCCAGTCGGTATTGGGCCAGTTTCCGGATGCGCCGCTGGCGCTGCTCATGTCCATGGAGGCTGATCTCTATCCACGCGCCCACCCGGAACTGGCCGACAAGGTGGACGGCGCCATCGGCGAGGGTTCTGTTTTTCATCAGGCGCATGGATACTATGCGCAAGGCGTTGGTCCCGACACGGCCACCCTGCCCAGAGGCTGGCAGCGGCGGCTAGTGCGCGTGGATAATCGGAATACAAACGGTTACGCGGGACTGTGCCTGGAAGTCCATGATCTCGCGATATCCAAGTACGTCGCCGGCCGGGAGAAAGACCGCGAATTTACCCGCGAACTCGCGCGTCATGGCCTGATCGACAGCATGACGCTGCTCAAGCGCCTCGCCGTGACCAAGCTCGATCCTACCGTTGCAAAACTGGTGAAAGCAAGAATCGCAAGGAATTTTCCGGCAAAGGCACGAAGGCGGTAAAGGCGACGCGCGCCGTTCCCGCCTTAGTCGGGCTTCGCCAGCCCGTGCTGAACCGCAAATTTCACCAGGCCAATGACATTTTCGACGCCGAGTTTTTCCATCAGGCGGCTGCGGTGGGTCTCCACTGTTTTCGGCGACAGGTGCAGCGCGTGTGCGATTTCACTGCTTGACCTGCCCTCGACGACCAGCAGCATGACCTCGCGCTCGCGCGGGCTCAGGCTTTCCAGGGGGCTCGACGGGCGATGCTCGCGGACATAGCCGTCCACCACCGCGTCGGAGACCTTGCTGGTTAGATAGCGCTTTCCGGCGTGCACCGCCCGTACGGCCTCCACGACCTCCGAACCCGCGGAGCCCTTCAGCAGGTAGCCCAGAGCGCCAGCCTGCAGCGCCCGGAAAATGTGCTCGACGGTGGAATGCATCGACAGCATGATGACCTTGGTCGGCTCGCATTGATCGCGGATCTGTGCCGCGGCGTCGATACCGCTCAGCTCGGGCATGACGATATCCATGATCACGATATCCGGTAGCAGGCGCTTGACCTCGCGCACGGCTTCGCGCCCGTCCGCCGCGACCCCTATAACGCGGAAGCCGGGCTCGCGCCCCAGGATCGCCCGCAGTCCGTCCCGCACCAAGGCGTGATCGTCGGCAATCAGGATCGATATATCCACGTCTATGCTCTCGGGATTTCCGCGACGACCCGCGTACCCTTCCCGGGGGTCGTATCCACGTGGACCTTTCCGCCCAGTGCGTCGGCGCGCTCACGCATGGTCGTGAGTCCCCACGTCGGCTTCGCAATGTTTGCGTCCCGAGCCATGAAATCAAAACCAATGCCGTCGTCGGCGATCTCCATCCGCACCTGTTGCGGCGTCGCCGTCAACGCGATCCTGATTTCATGGGCCTTCGAATACTTGGCCGCGTTCATCAACGCCTCTTGCGCGATGCGCAGCAGTGCCGACTCCATTTCTGTCGACAGCCGCGGCTCCAACTCCGCTCCGACCACCGCACATGCGATCCCCGAGCGCTGGGTGGTCTCGTGCGCCCACCAGCGCAGCGTGGCGAACAAGCCGAATTCGTCCAGCATCGGCGGGCGCAGATTGCCCATCACGCTGCGCACTCGCGTCACCGTTTCATCGAGCAGGACCAGGCAGTCATCCAACCGCCCCTTCAGCCGCGCGCGCTCTGCGTCCGAAAGCTCGCGGTCGATGTAGTGCAGGTTGAGGTTGAGCGCTGACAGGTTCTGTCCCACCTGGTCGTGCAGCTCCTTGGTCAGTGCGCGCCGCTCCGCTTCCTGCGCCTGGGCCAGGCGCCGGTAGGCGTTCCTGAGCTCCGCCGCGATGTGCTGGAGTTCCTGCTCGGTGCGCTTGCGCTCGGTGATATCCCTCAACGAGGTCACTCTTACACCCCTGCCTTTGTAATGCATCATTTTTCCATGAATCAACGCCGGAAACGTCGTGCCATCCTTGCGCAATGCGGCAACCTCGTACGGCTCTTCGTATCCTTTGAGCATGTTCTGCATGACCAGGTCGCGATCTTCCGGTGCTATCCATTCCGTACCGTACCTCCCCACCGCTTCCTGGTCTGAATATCCGAACATCAGCTGTGCTTGCTGGTTTTGTTCAACGCAGATGCCTTGTTCGGATATGAATATCGCTTCAAATGCGGCCTCGCTGAGTGCGCGAAATTTTTCCCTGCTCTCCTCAAGCGCCTCGTCCAGCCGCTTGCGCTCGCTGATGTCACGGATGATGGCCAGCCCGCAGTCCTTTCCGCCTAGGCGTATGGGCGCCAAATGCATGTCGGCGCGAAACGTCGAACCGTCCTTGCGCATCACGGGGAAATCCGCCACAAGCTGGCTCTCGCCGCGCTGCCGTCCTTCGAATTCCTCGATCACATGCGCCAGATCCTGCTTCGGGTGGATATCCGTGACGCCCAGGTGGGCGATTTCCTGGAGCGTGTATCCGAGCATGCGGCAGATCGCCGGGTTCCCGGCCTGGAATTTCCCGGTACCGGTATCCGCAACCAGAATGCCATCGGCCGCAGCTTCGAAAATCGCCCGCAGCCTCTCCTCGGATTCGCGCAGCGACTCCTCGGTACGTTTGCGCGCCGTGATGTCGCGCACCATGCTGACGATCCTGCCCGGCTTCCCCTTGGCGTCGAGCCGGATCATTGCGGAAATCGAACACGGAACTTCGGTTCCGTCGCGATTGATGAAGGTCGATTCAAAATCCCTGACGTGCCCGGCCAGCATCAAAGTGCGCAGGAAGGCTGTTCTGCGCTCCGGATCGCTGTAGAAGGCTTGCGCGGGCCTCCCCAGCAGGTCATCCCTCTTGTACAGCCCCGCGCTGAGTTTCTCAATATTAGGACTGATATCCAATACGGTTCCGTCCAGGTCCGTCTCGACATACAGGTCCTGCAGGCTGTCGTAGATGCCCCGGTATTTTTCCTCGCTCGCCCGCAGCGCGAGTTCCTGCCGCTCGGCGCCTTCCCGCCGGTCTCGCTTGTAATCGGCTTCAACGCGGTCGAGCTTCAGCTGCCGCCGCTGGGTGAAATACAGTCCCAGGACCACCGTCAGCATAATCGCGCCGTATAGAACACTAAGGATGAGCACATCGTTGCGCCACGGGGCGTAGATGGCCGCAAGACCCCGGCCGACGCCGACGACCAGGGGTTTGTCCATGGGAACATTTGCGGGTCTGATCGTGCGCACGGCCATCATGAGGTCCTCGCCCGTGGCATAGCCGGTACCGGTCATGACCGTGGCGGTCTGACCGCTGTCCCGGTGCCGGGTGAAAAAGGATCCGGATTTCGCCAGGTCGATTCCGGCAGCCCGTTCGTTCAGCGGCATATAAAGAAACCCGACGCCGTCGCCGTGGGCAATGGAAACCCACATGTCCGGCGCATAAAGCACGGAACGCAGCACAACGTTGAAATACTCGGGGTCAAGCGTTGCCGAAACGATGCCGGCAAATTCTCCCCTGGCGCCGGTCACCACTCGCACCACGTTGATGGAAAACACGCCTAGCGTGGTCTTGAACGGCGGGGAAACGTAAAGCGTGGGCGGGTCTGGGCGTTCGCGCGGGACCTTGAAATACTCCCGCTCGCTGGCGTTCAGGCCGATCAATTCGTCCCGGTTTGCGGCCAACACCCTGCCTTCGGCATCGACGAGGAGCATCGTGCGCACACCGGGCATCGCATCGCTCAAGGCTTTGAGACGGCGGGAGACGGCCGGCCCGATGTTCCTGCTGTCCAACCGTGGAAGGTCATTCCGGATCCCGGCCAGGGCATTGTTCACCCCCTCCAGTTGGTGACCCAGGTTCTCATCGATCACCCGGGCCTGCACCTGCAGCCGGTCCCGCTCCAGCGCTTCGACCCGTCCGTGTTCCTCGTAAAGCCAATAGCCGATGAGCGCGCCAAGGATCAGCAGCGCCGTGCCGAGCAGCACCCACTCAATCTGGTAGCGGCGTGGTTGCAAGCTGCGTTGTCCGGTCATCCGGGAATTTCATCGATTGTACGGCCTGCGGAACCAGTTGGCGTAAGGTTGCTGAACGCCTGTAAGCGATCACGGCACCACGGTTGACCGCGCAATCCTCAAACGGGTCATGAAGCGGGCGATGGCGCCGCTTCCGGCGCACGTTGACGAAGTAAGGCATGTGGTATTACTATTGCCTTACCATGAGCAAAGTCACCAGCAAATATCAGGTCTCCATCCCGAAAACCCTGGCCGAAAAAGTCGGAATCCGGGTCGGTGATGAGCTTGAATGGGAAGAGGCCGCGGGCACGTTGCGGGCACGAGCGGCCACGCTGCCCAAGGCAGGCTTTCCCGTGTCCGAGAGGTTGCGTCTGTTCGACGCCGCCACGGCGCGTCAGGAAAAGCGCGAGCGAGCGCGCCGGTTGCCACGCGGCAAGAGCCGGGGTTGGACTCGCGAAGACCTCTACCGGCGATGACCGCGCTCATCGACACCAACGTTCTGGTCTACCGCTTCGACCCCAGGGATTCGGCCAAGCAGGGTGTTGCGCGTGATCTGCTGCGTGAGGGCATCGAGCGCGGCACGCTACGCGTTGCACACCAGGCGATCGTCGAATTCGTTCAGGCAGTCACCCGGCCGCTGGGTCGCGGCAAACCGAGCCTGCTGGCGCGGCCGGATGCGCTGCACGAGGCCGAACTGCTGCTTGCGCAGTTCGAGGTCCTGTACCCGACGGACTCGATGGTGCGCACTGCAATTCGCGCAGTCGCCACGTATCAGCTCGGCTGGCTCGACGCGCACATGTGGGCCTATGCCGAGCACTACGGTCTGGAGGAGATTCTGTCGGAGGATTTTTCCGACGGGCAATTGATCGGGACCGTACGCATTCGTAATCCCTTCAAAACTCCATGACCGTCAGTTTGAGTTTGGGGACGGGTCGGCGGGGTCAGCTCTTGCATCGACGTATTTGCCTCAATGCAAGACATGACCCCGTTGCGGGCGCGGTGTGCCGGTGCGCGATCACTCGGCCTTGATGCCGGCTTCCTTCGCGAGTTTGGTCCAGCGCGCCAGTTCGTCGCGGAAGGCGGCGCCGAAAGCGTCCACGCTCGGGCCGGTGGGCTCCATGTCCTGCTGCGCGAGCTTGGGCTTCAGCTCGGGGCTGCGCACGGCCTTCACGAATTCCGCGTTCAGCCGCGCGACGATCGGTGCGGGCGTGCCGGCGGGAACGAACACGCCCTGCCAGTTGGCGGCCTCGAAGCCGGACAGTCCGGACTCGTCGAGCGTTTTCACGTCGGGCAGCGCCGGCGAACGCTTCAGTCCCGTGACGGCGAGCGCGCGCAGCTTGCCTTCCTTGATGAAAGGCACCGCGGTGTTGATCGCGCCCATCAGGAACTGCACCCGGCCGGCGACGATATCGACCAGCGACGGCGCACTGCCCTTGTAGGGCACGTGCTGGGTCTGGAGGCCCGTCCGCTGCGAGAACATCACCGCCGCCAGATGGGTGATGGTGCCCGAGCCCGAAGACGCATAGTTGAGCTGGCCCGGGCGCGCTTTCGCGTAGTCGATGAACTCCTGGACCGTATTCACCGGCACCGACGGATGCACGACGAACACCAGCGACCCGGTCCCGGCCTCGGTGACCGGAATCAGGTCCTTCACCGGATCGAAGCCGAGCTTGGCGTAGAGTCCCGGGCTGATGGCGATGGCGTTGGAGGCGTACAGCACGGTGTAACCGTCGGGAGCAGCTTTCGCCACCTGCTCCGCGGCGATATTGCCCGCGGCGCCGGGGCGGTTCTCCACGACCACCGGCTGACCGAACTGTTCGCCGAGCTTGTCGGCGATGATCCGGCCGACCACGTCGGTGGGCCCGCCGGGCGGAAAGCCGACCAGCATGCGGATGGGTTTGGTCGGATAGGTCTGCGCCTGGGCGGGCGTAACGCCGCACAACAGCGCGACGGCGACGGCCGAGGTCAGCCGGACGAGATGGGCGATGTGCATGATACTTTCTCCCCTATGAAAAACGTCTAATGCAGTGGTACCGTTTTGCTCCTGACAATTTATTGTACTTTGTGCTTTCCACGCTGACGTGACGGGATACTTATCTTCTTCGCGATGACCTCGCCGTCCCGAAACCGGAATTCCTTCGGCAGGCGTATCACTTGGCTGCCGCCGTAATTGATGAGTTTCAGGGTCTTCTCGATCATGATGCCTCCGTCTCTACGCCCTAACGCCTCGCTCCACGACGCCGGACCGCTTCGTGAGCGGTCTTCGCCCGGGTCATGAGCGAGGGATGAAGCACGCCCATGCGCGGCGTCTGGCCGAACGGCGCGCCGGGCGCCACCTCGAACCAGACTTCGTTGAACGGCAGCTCGATTGCGCGGCCAAGATCGAATTTGGTTGGATAGCTCAGGCCCGAGAGCACAAACGCCTCGCCATCCTCCGGTCCGATCGCGAACTCACCGCCAAACAACCGGTCGAGCTTGCGGCTTGTGCCGTAGGCGACCTGTACCATCGGCCGTCCGTCCGCCTCGCCGGTACGTAACACGATCGCCGGGCGCGGCTTCGGGCCGGGCTTGGGAATTCCGCGTTCCGGAAAAAGACACCACACGATATCGCCCGGCTCGGGCAGCCGGAAGAATCGCGGACCGTCCGCCATCAGAACAGCGATTTTGAGGTTTTCATCCGGCCCTGGGGTTCGAGCCGGCGGATGGCGCGCAATGCCGCGTCGCTGACCGGGCCGTCATCAGCCGGGTACGCCGGCAGCGTCCGCTGAGCAAGCTGTGCGAGGGCAAGGTGCACGACCTGATTTTCAGACAACCCAAGCGTGCGCGCCAGACGCGACGCCGTTTCCCGCGTCACCGCGACCGATGAATCGACTTCCCGAAAGCGAACGAGGAGCCGGGATTGAGACGACGGTTTGGACGACGAGCGGCGCTGGGCGGGAGCTTCGGGCATGTCGGAGTTCGCTGTAGAGAGGTTGGAGATATCGAAACGATATCTCCCGACAAGTGCAGCGTCAAGGGGTGAACGGCGAGGCGGGCGAGCGGCGCACCTTCACGACCGCAGCCCGTACTTCGCCCGGCTTCTCGGCGGCACAATCGCGCGCACCTTGTCGAGCAGCGATCCGGCCGCTTGCGCGATCGCCGCATCGCCCGAACCCTGCGCGGAATACGCCCCCGCCACCAGCGCGCGCATTTCCTCCACGCTTAGCAGCAGCGGCGGCAGCGCGGGCGGCTCGCGCAACCGATAACCGATGCCGGCTGCGCCATGCACCTGCAGCCCCGCTTCGGCCAGGCGCTGCACGTCGCGGTAAATGGTGCGCTCCGAGGCGCCCATTTCCTCGGCGAGCGCAGCCGCGGTCACCTGCTCGCCAGACAGCAAACGCAGATAGAGCTGAAACAGGCGCTGAGTAGCCATGTCATTCCCCTTTTCTCTACTGCCATTTTATTATCTTCGCTGCTATTTATCTTGGATGACAACTAGAGTTACTGCCAAGTCTGTCGCCACTGGATAGCCTGCTGTCCGGGCCGCTATCATATGCCCATGACCAATTGTCGGCTGTTTCAGGTATAAACAGCTCGTGCCGGACATGGCCGGCCGCGCTGCCAGGAGACGCGCATGAAGAAGATCCTCACCCTCTTTCTCGCGCTGGGTGCGCCGCTCGTCCCCGGCGCGACGGCATTGGCGCAGCATGTGACGGCAAACGATGCTTTCCTGCTGGTCGCGACGCCGACGCTCAACAATTCGAGCTATCGGAGGACTGTGATTCTGTCTGTGCCCATCGATGGTGACCGACACCTCGGCATCATTATCAACCGGCCCTCAAAGCGCACGCTCGCCGAGCTGTTTCCCGAGCACGAGCCTTCCAAGCAGGTGACCGAGCCCGTGTTCTTCGGCGGCCCCATGTCGCAGCGCGCGATTTTTGCGCTGGTGCGCCGCGCCGAAACTCCGGGCCGCGGCACATTGCGCGTCACCGACGGCCTGTTTCTGGCGATGACCGCCAACGCCGTCGACGGCATCATCGAGCAGACCCCGCAGCAGGCGCGCTTCTACGTCGGCGACGTGATCTGGCGACCCGGCGAACTCCACGACGAGCTAAGCGACGGCTACTGGCATGTGATGGACGTGGAGCCCGACCTGCTATTCCGCAAGGACACGCAGGCGCTCTGGGACGAGCTGTCGCGCCTGGCGCGCGCACTGCGCGCCGACGCCGGCCATCCCCTGACCCGGCCGCGCTCTCCCGGCTGAGCCATGCGCAGGACTGGCTGGGCGGTTGCCCTGCTCCTGTTGGTTTGCGCGCCGCACGGCGTCGCACAGGAGGGCAGCCGCACGGTGTTCCTGGTCGCAAGACCGGGACTCCCCGATCCGAACTTCCGCGAATCGGTGGTGCTGATCAGACAGGATGATGGCGGCGAAACCGCCGGCGTGATCATCAACCGTCCCACCGACCGGTCGCTCGCCTCCATACTCCCGGGTGAGTCGTTCAAGCGATACACCGAGCCGGTGTTCTTCGGCGGGCCGGTGATGAGCGAGGGACTGTTCGCGGTCTATCGCGCGGAAAAGCGCGTCGGGGATTCGATGACGATGCTGCCTGGCGTCTACCTCGTGCTGGAGGCGGCGACGCTGGATGAACTGATGCGCAACCCCCCGCAAAGCATCCGCTTCTACTCCGGTGTCTCCGGCTGGGCGAAGGGCCAGCTTCAGGCCGAGATCGAACGCGGCGACTGGTTCGTGCTCAACGCCGATGCGGACACCGTGTTCACGAGCGGCGCCGACACCAAAGGGCTGTGGCGACGGCTGGTTCGAATGGCGAGAACTATAACGGCCATCACGGCCATCACGGCCGAAACCACGGGACCGCCTCGCCACCTGCATTCCCCTGCCCGTTGAGCAGGGGCATGGCCGGGCCTATCGAACCTTGTCCGCGACCTTGCCGGGGCCTTTCACCGTCCCGCGCTCGAACCGGAAGCCGCCCGCCTTGTACTCCACGCGGATCGTATCCTTGGCGGCAAAGTGTCCCTCGAGGATCTGTTTCGCGAGCGGATTCTCGATGCGCTGCTGAATGGCGCGCTTGAGAGGCCGCGCGCCGTACACCGGATCGAATCCCGCCTTCGCAAGCTCGGCAAGCGCGTTGTCGGCGACCTCGAGCTTCATCTCCAGCCGCGCGAGGCGCTGCTCCAGATAGCGCAGCTGTATGCGCGCTATGTCGCGGATGTGGTCCTCGTCCAGCGCGTGGAACACCACGATCTCGTCGATGCGGTTGACGAACTCGGGTCGGAACTGGGTTTTCACCTCGGCCATGATCGCCATTTTGATCAGGCTGGGATCATCACCGGCCATGCTCTGAATCATCTGTGAGCCGAGGTTCGACGTCATCACCACCACCGTGTTCTTGAAGTCCACCGTGCGGCCCTGGCCGTCGGTCATGCGGCCGTCGTCCAGCACCTGCAGCAGCACGTTGAACACGTCCGGGTGCGCCTTCTCGATCTCGTCGAGCAGAATCACGCTGTAAG
>Ga0315281_10009474_pt1 | contig 13507 bp, 15 predicted proteins | sample YL17G07_0_MG_FD_204540 | JGI IMG/M metagenome (GOLD analysis project Ga0315281, IMG submission 204540) | Sediment microbial communities from Yellowstone Lake, YNP, Wyoming, USA - YL17G07_0 | ecosystem: Environmental > Aquatic > Freshwater > Lake > Sediment | place: USA: Wyoming | collected...
CTCTGTAGATTATTATATCATTATCAAATTAAAATTTCAATGTAATTATGACCGATGTGGTATTGGCATAAGTCCCTGAAGGTCAAGGTTCTTGGCAGGCCCGCTGCAGGGCCTCTTTGAGCTCTTGGAGGGCGTGGGGGTCGTGGTCCTTGGTGTGGACGATCGCTTCGGCGGCTTTGAGGTATTTCCAGGATTGATTGTAGTTGCGCCGCTGAAAATGGATGGCGGAAAGATAATAGTTGACGGTTGGGTCGCCGGGATAAAGGGCGGTATACCGCTCGAGGATGGGGATGGAAAAATAGAGAAAAAGTCCGAACACAGGGACCTGCGTTTTTTTTTCTCATAGCAGAAAAAAAAGAAACCCCGCCGAGTCAAACCCAGCAGGGCAAGCAAAAGAAGAAGATCTTACTGGCTGTTTAACATATATTGCATAACGTATGTAGAAAGGCCGCTCAACATATTAACTACACCCATACTGTTTAACAAATTGTAACCAGTTGATGGGTCACTCGGAGTGGAAGAGTTATAGAGGAGTGCGATGTTTGGACTGGAAACTGTACTGTTAAAATCAGTCGCGAATTGTTGCAAAGTCATTGTAGAACTGCCCATCGTGGAGTTTAAAAGATTTGTCAATAAACTGCTGAGTGGGTCGGTAGGATTATCTCCCGCGGCCTTCGAAATCGCCTCGAGTTGGTTTGCGATAATTGCTGCCTGAGCTAAAGCATCTGGGTTATCGCCTTGTTGTAAAAAGTTCTGGAGGTTGGTAAAGTCGCTCGAAAGATTTTCTAAATTCGCAAAAGCATTTTGTAGAGCTAGCTGGTCTGCGGTGCTTCCAGGATATGTATAGCTAACGCTTGCTGCTGGATAATCGTTTGTAATAATACTGATTGCATTGTTCAAGTATGAGGTACCTGTAGAAAGGGCAGTAGAGAGATCTTTAATATCGCCACTTGTACACATTTGCTCAACGGATAAAGGTGGTGATAGGCTAGGATCTGGGAACGTTAACATGTTATATAGGGTTTTATCATATGTACCTGTTCCACTCTGCAAATCGGTCAAGAAAGCCGATTGTGTACCTTTACTCGGATCTGCCAGGATTTTCATGAGAAGATTCAGGATCAATACCGTATTCGCATTGGGAGGATTATCACCTGAGGTATCGAGAGCTCCGAATGGCCCATTGCCGCCCTCTAAAAGAGCATACAAAGTATCGATATACCCGGAAAGTTGAGAGGGTTCAGGAGCCCCTAAATTAGAGGTAAAGGAACTTGCGGCAGAAACGCACACGCATACATTTGTTGTTTGAGCAGACATTTTATTTTCCATTGTTATTATTTAATACTCACTCTGTAGATTATTATATCATTATCAAATTAAAATTTCAATGTAATTATGACCGATGTGGTATTGGCATAAGTCCCTGAAGGTCAAGGTTCTGGGCAGGCCCGCTGCAGGGCCTCTTTGAGCTCTTGGAGGGCGTGGGGGTCGTGGTCCTTGGTGTGGACGATCGCCTCGGCGGCTTTGAGGTATTTCCAGGATTGATTGTAGTTGCGCCTTTGGAAATGGATGGCGGAAAGATAATAGTTGACGGTTGGGTCGCCGGGATAAAGGGCGGTATACCGCTCGAGGATGGGGAGGGCCTCTTTTTCCCTACCGATCTGGAGCCAGGTGATGGCGAGGTGGAGGATCCCTTGCCGAAAGCGGGGGAATTTGGCGACGACGGCTGCGAGTTTCTTTTGCTTTTCCAAAATGGAGGTGCGGCTTTCATCGACTTCTGCAAAGACGGCCTGGATCCCCTCGGCATCGGTGAGACCTGCGAGATAGTCCTCGGAAACGGTTTCCCCGACGACCGCATGAGGAGGGACGACGCCTCGTACTTGTTCAAGGAGTTTGCGCCCCTCGGCCTCTCTGCCGACGAAGAGGTAGTTGAAACCGAGGAACATGTTCAGGAGGTAGTCGTTGCCTAGGAAAGGGCGGGCTTTTTCATAAAGTTCAACGGCCGTTTTGGGGTCTTCCTTGTGCCAGCTGACCGCCGCTTGGTTCATGAAGGCGAGGCCGATCACCTCGCGGATGGTGCGGCGCTGCAGATCTTTTGTGTCGATCCCGAGGTAGAGCTCCGAGGGGACGTCGATCCCGCGCGCAGTGGTCTCTATATTGATGATTTCCTCATCGGGGCCTTTGTAGCGGACATAGATGTGGCCGGGGGGTGTGATCGCTTCCAGGGGTAGCTCGAGCCTCTGCGCCAGGCTCAAATAGAGGATGGAGACGCCTAAGCAGACGCCTCTCCGGCTATCGAGGACCGAGGGGAGAAAGGTGTAGACGTCGATCTCTTTTGCGTAGAGAGAATGGGGGGGAAAGCGGAACCGCATTTCGGAAAAGACGTAGTCGTTGATCGCGCGGATTTTTTCCTTCGGCGTTGCTTGGGGGTGAAGCCTGGCGAGGATTTGCAGGGACATGAGGTCAAGACTCGCCTCATAGCTCAAAATCTTCAGTTTCGCATCTGGTTGGGTCTCCATTTCTGCGAGGAGCAGCCCGCGGGCCAAATCGATCTGATCGGGCGGGAGTTTGAGCATCTCATCTTGGTTCCAGAGACCAAAACCCTTGAGCGACCGGTTTCCTAAATGGCGGGAGAGTTTTTCAATCACGGCAAGCTGTTCGTTGTTCAGAACGGGGGAATTGACGGCGCTGGAGCGATTGACGAGGGCGATGATCGGTTTGACATCGAGAGTGGGAAGTATCAGCTCGGGATCGCAGTCGGCGCACCCTCCACTCAGGAGTTCCCATGCATGCAGGAGAGCCTGGCGCCCTTCTGGGGACTTTGGATACAGTTCATAGAAGGCGAAGTGCTGCGCCACGGAAGTCGGGTCGAGCGTAGAATAAAGCGCTGTCAGAGAATGACCGAAGGAGCCAAAGGGGAGAAGCAGTAGAGCAAAGAACAGGGCAGGATACCCGCAAAATCTTCTGGAGCAAGCAACAAGATCAACGATATGAACGATATAACGATAAGAACGATGAAAAAAATGCGCCGCAGGCGTTAGTTCATTCTTATCATTCATATCGTTGTATCGTTCCATCGTTCCTGTCGTTTTCCTCATCCTAGTATATTTCGGATTGCTTCCGCAAGGGGTTGATGAGCGAGGATTTCTTCGATCGAGGGGCGGAACCGGTAGGTCCAATTCGTTGGGAGGAGGGTGCCGGGGACGTTGATCCGCTCGTCTTCGGGATTGGGGGAGACGAGTTCGGGGAACAGGGCGAGGTATTCTTGGAGTAGGTTGATGTGGAAATAACTTGGGGCATGGTGGATATCCCGCAGAATGGAGAGACGCTGTTCGGCGGTGAGCTCGGGGGAGTAGGGCCACTCTTTGAAGTGGGCAAAGGGGATGGCCTCCTCTGGGAACTTCTTCCACCAGATCTGCAGAAGGTCCAAATCGGGGGTGGAAACCGTCGCAAGACTCAAAGGCTCATACTCGGCAAAGGGGATATACCTCTTGTCCCCATCAAAGCGGCGCTGCCACCGGAGCACTTTTGTTCCGCAGATGCCGAGTTCTTTCAGGATCGGCGGCACCTCTTTCGGAATGGTCCCAAGATCCTCGGCCACGGGGAGAAGGGAGGAGGAGTCGATCATCATTTCGAGGATTTCTCGCCCTTGGCTCCACCATAAATTCCAATCAGAGGGGAAAAAAGACCCTTCGGTGGGCTTTTTCTCTTTCGGGATTCCCCAGATTCGAAAAAATCCGACGATGTGGTCGATCCGGTAAATGTGATAGGGGTTTTCCAAGACCGACAGCCGCTGCCTCCACCAGGAGAAATTGTCTTCGCGCATCGCCTCCCAATTGAACAGGGGAAATCCCCATTTTTGCCCGAGGCGGTTGTAGGCATCAGGAGGCGCGCCAGCCGCGAGATCGAGCCGGAAGAGAGAGCGATGGGCCCAGACGTCCGCGCTATCGGGGCTTAAGAGAATGGGGATGTCGCCCTTGAGAAAGACCCCCTGGCTCGTGGCGTACTCGCGCACCTGCTTCATTTGGTAGAAGCAGAGGAATTGGAGGAAGGAGTGGAAATCGACCGATTTTTGTTTGGCGGCAAAGTCCTCCTCTCGCGGGGTTTGAAATTCGTTTGGCCACTGGGTCCAACTCTTGCCGCCGTATTCGTCCTTGATCGCCTTGAAGAGCGCGTAGATCCGCACCCACGGGTTTTTTTCCAGAAAGGCGCGGTACTCCTTCGACGGGGAAAACGACTCCTCGAAATAGCGGTGGAGCCACTTCATTTTTTGCTGCTTCACTTCAAACTGGGCCAACCTCCCCAACTGGGTGAAGGAGAGAAAGGGGTCGAGGCCGGAATCGTTTAACTCTCTCAGACTTAAGTATACTGGATCTAACGCACACGACGAGATCGGGTTATACGGACTTCTGTCGTCGCCCGTATCGTTTAACGGGAGGAGTTGGATGACGTCGAAGTGGATACTTTTGCACCAGTCGATCAGGGGAATGAGGTCGAGGAATTCGCCGATGCCGCAGCTCTTGTTTGAGTGGAGAGCGGAGAGGGGAAGGGCGATCCCGTGATGGGGCCTCAGGCCGATTTTCTTCCACTGCGCGTCCGTTCTCATACTTATGGGTTATATCATAGTTCTTGCAAGAGCGAGGGAAAATCTATTCACGACAGATTCAGTCAATAGAAGAGCGGAGTTTTTCGGTTACATAGGAATTGAGACTTATACCAATTGTTTTCGCATGGAAAACAAGTTTGGCGTGGAGTTCCGGCGGAATTCTGAGATTGAAGGTTCCAGAAAATGTTTTTTCAGGCTTCTCTCTTCTTTTTTTACACCACGCAAGATAGTCCTCTACTGAACCCCTGAACGCCTCTTCGAGTTCTTCGACGCTTTTCCCTTGGAATGTGATGATGTCGCTTAAGCCAACGACTTCGCCATGAAAAATTTTGGCTTCATCGTCATATTCGACATGTCCGATATATCCTTTATATTTCATCATGGTTTTTTCTTTTCCTTTGGCTTTACGCCAGCGTTTTCTAAAAATTTCCTTAAAGAGACCAAGGCTCCTTTGTCGGTTTCCTTCTGGGGATGAGGCCGGTGAAACACCGCCTTTCTTCCGTTCAGGGCGACCCTGACTCGCGATCCCTCGCCTTCCGAAATTTCGGCTCCTAGTGCTTCGAGAAGTTTTTCGCAGTCTTTCCAGGCCACATTCGATTGAACTGGATGCTTGAAGATCGCTTCCAATGTCCGTTCATGCTTTCTGTTCATTTACCGGTCTCTACCCATATAGTACCATAAAGTGGTACTGTTTTTCAATTTGTTATATAACAATCACATTATCAACCACTTAAGCTGTCTCCTAGGTGGGGATGGTTGAGCATATACCTGGTAAGGCATGGAAGGACCAATCGGTGATTCAGTCATAAATACCTCCAAACGTTGATAAAAGAGAGCGAAAGTTATATGGCGCCGCAAGATTTCTTGTCCACGGCTACGGCCTCAGGCCGAAAGGGGCTGATCGGCCGGGTGTTGCGGGGATGGGATTTCCGCTGTGGATGGCCTTGTGCCACGATTCCCCCATCTCAAAGAAGGCGCCGAAGAGGCCAGCGAGTCTGTCGCCGGTGAGAATGGCGAGGGGGTACCGCTGATGGAGGGCGAGATGGTTGGTGGCGAGGATGTAGCCGAAGATGCCGGCCCTAGGATCGGGCTGTCCGTTGGCTTTGAGTGCCTCGCGGAGAATGTTCTCGCGGAATTTACCGGGGGGAAGTTCGATGATTTTACAGAAGAGGAGGAGATTTTCTTGGGTCGCATCGAGTTGGAGTTGGATGGTGATCGGGGGAATCTGGATGGAACAGGCGTGACTCTTATCGACGTGGAGGGGAAGATCGAACACGCGGCCTAGTTCACTGAGGAGTTCGGAGAAGCGGTCGGTCATTTTTCGTCCTTCTTCTCTTTGGGTTTCTTTTTTTTGCCCCGCTCTTCCTCTTCTTCCTCTTCGAGCTGATCTTCCAATTTCTCGAGGGCGTCGATGAAGGCCTTTGTCAGCTCATCCCGATGCTGCATTGAGCGATAATAGCGGGGGGCAATCTGTTTGATCGCATCGCGCATTTGGGTGTAGATGACGATTTGGGCCGCGGTCTCCTCGGAAATTCCCAGAATACGGGCGGTTTGGAAGATCCGGTCGGGGTTCATATACCGCTCTGCGAGAAGTTTGATGAAGAGTTTTGCGAGAATTTCAAAGGTGAGGCGGGGAGGGAACACGAGGCTGTAGGAGGTGAACTGCCTCTCGATGAGACGCATCCGCGATTGGAAGAAGCGGAACACGCCCAAGATTCCCTGGAGCGAGCGGGTCTCGTTGATGAGCCGGATCAATTCAGGGCGGGGGATCGAGGGGCCTTTCGATTTGAGATCGCTGCCTAGAGAGTGGAGGAGGAAGGTGATGGCGGGTTTGAGTTTGGGGTAGGGAAATTTGTCGGCGAGCTCTTCAAAGAGTTTGATCGGCTCGCGGGGAGTTCCGGTGATGTCCCGGTACATGCTGCGGAGAGACGTGGCGGAGCCGAGCCCTTCTTTGGAAAACTCGCGGGCTTGCGCGCCCATATTGCGCCCAGCGGCGATTTCTCTGCCGCGGGTGGCGTTGAGCCTTTCCTTGGCGAGTTGGACGATCGGTAGAACGGCGGGGTCGGCCGTTTCGATGAGGAAATCGAGCGCCTCATCGGCCAAGGCTGCCTCGGGGTACATCGAGAGAACTTTTTCAAGCACCTCTTCGGGGGTATCCGATGCCGTGATGCGGGAGCGGAGGATGAGCAGAATTTTGGATTGGAGCTCGTCATTGTTTTTCTGGAAGCGGGAGGCGGCCTGGTCGACCTCCTCGACATCGAGAATCTTTTCTTCCCCTTCCGGCTTTTCAATCAGTTTTCCTTTCTGCGTGTCGGATTTGAGTTTGTCTAACTCCCGAAATCGCTGGGCCTGGACCATCGGATTGAATTCATAGAGGTCTAAATACTCGTCGAGGCTTTTCTCGCTCGCGACGACCATCGCCTTTTCTTCTTGCGCCTCCTGCCGAATCTGATTGACCGCGTTCGCGCTTGTCGGGAGGATGGGGGAAATCGACGGATCAGTCATCAGCGCATTCCCATCTTACGGGCATGAAAAAGATTCACCACAGAGGCGCAGAGAACAAAGAGGTCGCACAGAGAGAAAAAAGAAGCGCCGAAACGGCGATAGGATAAAGAACAATGTTTTGTCGCGTTTCGCGGCATTGATTTTTCTTTTCTCTGTGGTATCTCTCTCTGCTCTGTGTCTTTGTGGTGAATTTTTATTTTTTCCATCCTTATGTCAATTGGATGCGGCCTAGCGGTTGGATTCTGATTTCGGGGACGATCTCCTGGTAGGAGACGACGGGGAGATCGGGGAATTCTCCCTCGATCAGCTTGCGGGTGAATCTGCGCACGTCGATGCCGGTGAGGAGGACGGGGGGCTGCCCACCGGGTGGTGTGGGCTGGATCGTGATGCGCATCGCGTGGAGGATGAGCTGCCCGGAATCGGGATCGAGGGCCAGATAAGAGCCGGCGGAAGTCTGTTTGATCGCTCCCCGAATCATATCTTCGATCTCGGGATCGAGGAGGTAGACGGAGAGGACCGATTGGCCGAGCGAGTATTTGTAGCTGATGTACCGTTTCATGGAGGAGCGGACGTATTCTGTGAGGAGGATCGTATCTTTTTCGGTCTGGGCCCACTCGCTCAAGGATTCGAGGATGGTTCGGACGTCTTTGATCGAAATTTGCTCCTGGACAAGCCGGCGGAGAATTTCGGTGAGCTTTTGGAGCGGAACGAGCCGCGTGACTTCCTTAATGAGGTCGGGGAAGGATCTCTCGACGAAGGCGAGGACGGCTCTGGCTTCTTGGATGCCGATGAACTCAAATGCATATTGGCGGTAAAATTTCGAGAGATGGAGGATGATCACCTCGAGACCTGTCCAAAAGCGGATGCCGGCCCTAGCCAAAATCTCTTGGTACTTTTCGTCGACCCACAGAGCGGGCATACCGAAAGAGCCTTTGGATGCGAGGAAGGGGAGGTTATAGCGGCGGAGCGTCTCTTCGGTTTCATTGGTCAAGAGATGCTTCAAGATGACTTTGCCACGGACGATGGGCACTTCGTTGAGGTGAATGGCGTATTCGTTCTGCTCTAAGGAGGGGGCGTCGGTCCTGACATGGACGCCGGGGAAGCGGACGCCGAGATCTTGATAGAGAGCGTGGCGCATCTTAGGGATCATCTGATCGATGAACGTGAGGCCTTGTTTGTCTTTGCGGATCAGAAAAGAGATCGCCTGTCCCACTTCGAGGACGACGGGAAGGGTGAGGGCATAGTCTTCGGCGCCACCTGCAGTAACGGCGTGGCCAGGAATGTCCATGTCTGTGGCCGAGAGGCCGGCAGCCGCTTTGGCGGCGACCCGTTTGGCATTCTTGAAAAAGACATAGCCGATCACTCCCACGATCGCCGATAGCATGAGAAAGGGCCATGCCGGGAACCCGGGGATGAAGGCCATGAGGAGCAGAACGGCGCCCGCGATGAGGAGGGCTTTCGGTTGGTTCAATAATTGCTCAGAAATCTCTTTGCCAAGGTGGGTGTCTTTCTTGTCGCTCGACACGCGCGTGGTCACGATACCCGCGGTGATGGCGATCATCAGAGAAGGAATTTGGGTCACCAAGCCGTCGCCGATGGACAGGAGGGTGTATATCTTGGCCGCTTGGCCCAACTTCATCTTGTGCATCATCACCCCGATGATCAACCCCCCGACGATGTTGATGATGGCGATGACGATGCCGGCAATGACGTCTCCTTTGACGAATTTCATCGCCCCGTCCATGGCTCCATAGAGCTGGCTTTCTTTGGCAAGGCCAAGGCGGAGTTCGCGCGCCTGCTGCTGGTCGATGATCCCGGACCTAAGGTCTGCGTCGATCGACATCTGCTTGCCGGGCATGGCATCCAAAGTGAAGCGGGCGGCCACCTCTGCCACCCTCTCGGCGCCTTTTGTGACGACGATGAACTGGACAATGGTGATGATCAGGAAGACGACGCCTCCGACAACATAGTTCCCTCCGACGACGAATTGTCCAAAGGCATGGATGATCCTTCCCGCATTCGCGTGGAGGAGGATCTGGCGGGTGGAAGAGATGTTGACGCCGAGGCGGTATAAGGTCGTGATCAAAAGGAGCGAGGGAAACATCGAAAGGTGGACTGCCTTTTGGATATAGAGAGAGACGAAGAGGATCGAAATCGATACTGCGAGGTTGATCGAGATCAATACGTCGATCACATGAGGCGGCACAGGGAAGATCAGCATCATGATGATGGCGATGATCAAAGCCGCCATGATGATGTCGCTCGATCCAGAAATGGTGGCCAGGGCCCGGTCGCCGCCCAGGAGTCGGACGAGTCTATCTAAAATTTTATTCATTTCAGTAATTCGTTATTTATATCAGGATTTTGTTCCAAGGAATCAATCCACTTGAGGATTTCTGCAACCACTGGATACGTCTCCTCAGGTATATAATCGGAAATTTTCCCTTTCATGTACAGCTCTCGTGCTAGATCTACGTTTCGCATGATTGGGATTTTGTTTTCGATACCTATTTTAATGATCTGCTCAGCCGTGACTCCTGCTCCCATGGTCAAGATGATGGGGGCCGGCTCCTCTTCGGGGTTGTATTTCAAAGCGACGGCGATATGGATGGGGTTGGTGATGATCGCTCTGGCCCGCCGAGCAGCACCAGGCCCCTCTTGGTAGGCGATTTCCCTGATCATCTCGCGCCGTCTGCCCTTGATCATCGGATCCCCTTCCGTGTCTTTGTATTCTTGCTTGACCTCGAATTTTTCCATCATCATATCCTTCGCAAAGTTCTTCTTTTGGAAGGCGAGATCGAGGAGGGCGACGATGAGGAAAAAGAGACCGACTCGGATCACCGCAGACACGAGAAAATCATGTACGACCATCGCGCTGCCGACGATCGGCATCACAACCGTCGAGATGATCTGCGGCAGCATGCTCCAAATCAGAAGGTAGATGATGAGGGCTGCGCCGGTGATTTTGGCCAGCGACTTAATCAGATCGACGAGAACCTTCATCTTAAATTTTTGTTTGATCCCCTCGACCGGGTTGAGTTTTTTTAGATCGAATTTCATCGCCTCCATGGAAAAGGTAGGACCGACGACGAGAAAACTGACGATGACGCCCACTATGCAGACCATCACCATGATGGGCAAGCTGCAGCGCATGATGATCATCAGCGCATCGATGAAATAGCCAGGAGCCCTGCTCTCGAAATCGGCCTGCGCGGTGGGGACGTCGCGGAGGACCATCATGGTGAAGGAGCCAATCTGATCGAAGATGTAAGAGACAGCCGCCAGCGTCGTCCCGATGGAGACCACAAAAGTGAACGCCGCGGGCATATCTTGGATCTTTGCGACCTGCCCTTTTTTGCGAGCATCCTTTAGTTTTTTTGGCGTCGCCTTTTCAGTTTTTTCGGCCATAGTAAAACTCTAGCGGAGCTGTCTCCCTAGAGTCAAGGCGAAAGGGTTGGAAAGAATATTGCCAAATAAACTAAACAGTAGACATGGAAGAGCAGGCTCCAGTCAGATTCACTCTCTTATCTTCCAGTGCCTTTTTGATGGCGGCCATCGCAGGCTTCACCGATGTGTTTGCCTTTGTGAGCCTCGACAAGTTATTTACCGCGCACATCACTGGCAACATCGTCATCGCCATCGCGGAACTGATCCATCACGCACCCGGCGTTGCGTCCAAGATTATCTCGCTCCCCTTGTTTATCGTCATTGCAATCTTTGTCACGGCGTGTATTGAAGCCCGCGGCCAAACAAAAGGGCTATTGGCGATGTGGTTTTTCATCGAGGCGATCTTTCTCGCCGGTTTCATGTTTGCCGGCATGATCGTAGTGCCTCACGCCTCGGTCAGTTCTTTGCCCTATATCTACGTTGCGATGCTCCCTGTCGCTGCTATGTCGATTCACAACACATTGTTGCGCACGTACATGAGCAAATTCCCTCCTTGCACGGTGATGACGGGCAATATCACCCAACTGATCGTCGATATCGTGAGCTATACCTGGGGTTGGCGAGAGCCTTACGTCGTCGAACCACGGAGTAAAAGCCATGAGGGGATCAAGCGCTACGGCAATGTATTTATCGGTTTTCTCGTAGGCGGCGCTATCGCAGCCGTCGGCTATGTCCTGTGCAGCTTTGGGTCGTAGCACTTCCCGTCATCCTGCTCGTTGTCATGGCGATCAAGTCCCTAAACTAGGAATTGATCCGGTAGATGCTGTCTACGTCGTCGATGCCGGAGAGGCACTTTCCAAGATCTTTCAACGCGCCGGTCTCGAGAGAGTAGATCCAGGAGTGAATAAAAAGCGGCTGCTTCCTAGCCCAAGCCTCTTGCACAGTGGTCGTGTGAGAGATATTTTTCACCTGCTGCATCACATTGAGCTCGGCCAAGCGGTTGAATCGCTTTGTCTTGTCAGAAATCCCATTTAACTCTGCCTTGTGGAGGGCGTAAACGTCGCGGATGTTGCGGAGCCAGTTGTCGACGATTCCGAGGTGGTGATCCTCCATCGCCGCTTTGACGCCGCCGCAGCCATAATGGCCGCAGACGATGACGTGCTGGATCTTCAGAATGTCGATGGCAAATTCCAACACGGAAAGACAGTTGATGTCGGTATGGGGAAAGAGATTGCCTACATTGCGATGGACAAAGAGTTCCCCCGGTTCCAGAGCCACGATCTCATTGGCGGGGACGCGGCTATCGGAGCAACCGATCCATAGATAAAGAGGGTCTTGATCTTTGGCGGTTCGGGTGAAGAAATCGGGGTCCTGTGCTATTTTCGCTGCGACCCACTTCGCATTGTTCTGAAAGAGAATATTTAGTTTTTTCATGTCTGGAGTATAACCAGAGGTTCTTTTTTTCCCAAATATTCCGACTCGACGTCCGTGATTCGTTCAACTGTAGAAGTCCGATTTAAAAACATAACCTGTTGATTATTAATTTTTTGAGACAAAAATTTTGCTTTTCTGTAATCTATATGTTACAATCGAGGTAGAGATGGAATACATCCTGAAGGTCTACGAAACTCGCAATGGCGTTCAGCCTCTTATGGATTGGCTTCGGCATCTGAAAGACCAAAAGGCCCGAACCGCCATCCGGATGCGGTTGGACCGAATGAAACTTGGGAACTTTGGATATTGCGAGCCGGTAGGCGAAGGGGTGAGCGAGATGAAAATCGACCTGGGGCCGGGGTATCGGGTTTATTTCGGGACGATCGGTAGGGCGGTCGTTCTGCTCCTATGCGGGGGAGACAAAAAGAGCCAGAATAAAGATATCCGCCATGCATTGGACTACTTTAGGGACCACAAGCAAAGAGAGAAAGACGATGGTTAGATATAAAGACTATCAAGAAGAGCTGATCGATGATCTAACGGATCATGATGAGGCCATTGCCTATCTTAATGCTGCGTGGGAAGAGAGCTTAAAAGGGGATAGAGAATCTCAACAGCTATTTCTACTCGCGTTACGCAATGTCGCTGAGGCTCAAGGAGGGCTCGGGAAGCTCGCAAAACGAGTGCGCATTCGCAGAGAGCAGTTGTATCGCATTCTTTCCCGAACAGGGAACCCTGGCTTGAGCATCATAAGAGCGCTTCTGATTGCATTAGGCGTTAACCTCAGATTCGTGTAAATTCTCCGGCTCCTCCGGCGGGACTTTTAACTGTGGAAAAATAGTACGACGTCGCCGTCTTTGACGAGGTACTCGCGCCCCTCTGAGGGGGCCTTGCCCGCCCTACTTCTTTGGACGCTTGAATGGCAATGAAGCTCGCGGCGTATTGAATAGCGTCGCTTTTTCAGTTTTTCGGCCATAGTAAAAACTCTAGCGGAGCTGTCTCCCTGGAGTCAAGAGCGAAAGGAGTTACCTCTCACTTATGAGGAGACCGCGTACCTCTATCTTTTCGCCAGAATCTGTTTGTGCATGAATAGGCTTCTGCAGAGTGTCTGTTGTTAGCATCTTTCCGCCGACGGTTGAAATCAATTGATGAATCGCTGTTTCTTGGAAAACGGTAAAGCAAGGATACGTTTGACATCCATTATATGTGGGATTGTTCTTCAAGGAATTGACAATCTCAGCTCCCTTTTTTTCAGTAAATTCTCTGATGATAAGATCAAGCATCTGGGGGCGCACAGCTCTAAAGAGCTCTGTATATCCATTACCATCTTTCGTAACTATCTGCCCTTTGAGCTCTTTCATATATCATATCACGACTCTTCGGATTGAATACTCTGTAAGAGACTTTGCATGCCTTATTGATCATAGACTGACTTCCGTTGATTAAAAAATGGCGTATCACCCCAGCAGTTCCCGCTGCAATTAACGTGAACTACAAAAATTTACGTTAATCTGTTTTTCAATTTTATCTTTCTGTAAAAAAAATAAACATAAAACTATACGCTCTTCATCAATG
>Ga0315281_10009475_pt1 | contig 13506 bp, 12 predicted proteins | sample YL17G07_0_MG_FD_204540 | JGI IMG/M metagenome (GOLD analysis project Ga0315281, IMG submission 204540) | Sediment microbial communities from Yellowstone Lake, YNP, Wyoming, USA - YL17G07_0 | ecosystem: Environmental > Aquatic > Freshwater > Lake > Sediment | place: USA: Wyoming | collected...
AACCGGGAGAAACCATGCAAGTGACCGACACCGCCGCGCCGCGCATCAGCTTCGACACACATCCCGAGCGCTACGCGCACTGGCGCATGAGCATCGACGGCGCGATCGCCACCCTCGCGATGAACGTCAACGAGGAAAAGGGGCTCAAGCCCGGCTACAAGCTGAAGCTCAACTCCTACGACCTCGGCGTGGACATCGAGCTCTACGACGCCCTGAACCGGATCCGTTTCGAGCACCCGGCGGTGCGCTGCGTGGTCCTCACCTCGGCGCGCGAGCGCATGTTCTGCTCCGGCGCCAATATCTACATGCTGGGCCAGTCCAGTCACGGCTGGAAAGTGAATTTCTGCAAGTTCACCAACGAAACGCGCAACGGCATGGAGGACTCCAGCCGCAACGACGGGCTCAAGTTTCTCGCCGCCGTCAACGGCACCTGCGCCGGCGGCGGCTACGAGATCGCCCTCGCCTGCGACGAGATCCTGATGATCGACGACCGCTCTTCCACCGTAAGCCTGCCCGAGGTGCCGCTGCTGGGCGTGCTGCCGGGCACTGGCGGCCTCACCCGCATCACCGACAAGAGAAAGGTGCGGCGCGACCTGGCGGATTTCTTCTGCACCACCACCGAGGGTGTGCGCGCCGACCGCGCCAAGGACTGGGGCCTGATCGATCACAGCGCGAAGCCCCAGGCGTTCGCCGAGGCGGTGCGCGACCACGCTGGACGCCTCGCCGCAGCCAGCGCGCCGCCGCCGGATGCCAAAGGCATTGCCCTGACTCTGCTCAAGCGCACGATCGACGCCGCGGGCTACCATTACCAATATGTGGATGCCGTCATCGACCGCGCCGCGCGCAGCGCAACGCTCACGGTGAGCGCTCCGAACGGGGCCGAGCCCGATGCGATCGAAGGCATCATCAAAGCCGGCGTCGCCTGGTGGCCGCTGCAGATGGCGCGCGAGCTCGATGACGCGATTCTGAATCTGCGCACGAACGAGCCCGAAATCGGCACCTGGCAACTGAAGACGCGCGGCGACATCGATCGCGTGCTCGCGGTGGACGCCGTCCTCGCCAGGCACCGCGCGCACTGGTTCGTGCGCGAAACGCTGGGCCTGTTGCGGCGCACGCTGGCGCGCCTGGACGTCTCCTCGCGCACCCTGTTTGCCATCATCGATAGCGGTTCCTGCTTTGCCGGAACGCTTGCCGAACTGGCGCTCGCCGCCGACCGCGGCTACATGCTGCAGCTTCCCGACGCACCGGACCAGGCGCCGCGCATGGTCCTGTCCGAGCTGAACTTCGGCACCTATCCCATGGTGAACCACCTCACCCGCATCGCCACGCGCTTCTGCGGCCGCGAGGCACCGGTGGAGGAAGCGCGCCAGGTCATCGGCGAGCGGCTCGATGCGCACGGCGCGGCGAAGCGCGGCCTGGTCACCTTCACCCCGGACGATCTGGACTGGGACGAGGAAGTGCGCATTGCGCTGGAAGAGCGCGCCAGCCTGTCTCCCGATGCGCTCACCGGCATGGAAGCGAGCCTGCGCTTCACCGGCGCCGAGACCATGGAGACGCGCATATTCGCGCGCCTGTCGGCCTGGCAGAACTGGATTTTCAACCGCCCCAACGCGGTCGGCGAGCACGGCGCGCTGAAAGTCTTCGGCACCGGTTCGAAGGCGAAATTCAACTGGGAAAGAATTTAGGAGATAAGACATGTCCATCGATTACAGCCAGAAGATCCCCAACAACGTCAATCTTTCCAACGACCGCACGCTGCAGCGCGCGCTCGAACATTGGCAGCCGCACTTTCTCGACTGGTGGCGCGAAATGGGGCCGAACGATTTTGCCTCTGCCGACGTCTACCTGCGCACCGCCACCGGCGTGGACGCGCAGGGCTGGGCCAGCTACGGCGCGGTGAAAATGCCCGACTATCGCTGGGGCATTTTTCTCGCCGACGCCATCCCCGACCGGCGCATTGGTTTCGGCGACAGCTTCGGCGAGCCGGTGTGGCAACAGGTGCCGGGCGAATACCGCTCGCAGTTCCGCCGCCTGATCGTGACCCAGGGCGACACCGAGCCCGCCTCGGTCGAACAGCAGCACCTGCTCGGCCACACCTGCCCTTCCCTCTACGACCTGCGCAATCTGTTCCAGGTCAACGTCGAGGAAGGCCGCCATCTGTGGGCAATGGTGTACCTGCTGCACGCCCACTTCGGCCGCGACGGGCGCGAGGAGGCGGAAGAACTGCTCGCGCGCCACTCGGGCGATGCGGACAAGCCGCGCATCCTCGGCACGTTCAACGAACCGATCTCGGACTGGCTGTCGTTCTACTGCTTCACTTATTTCACCGACCGCGACGGCAAGTTTCAGCTGAAGAGCCTGGCCGAATCGAGCTTCGACCCGCTCGCGCGCACCTGCCGCTTCATGCTCACCGAAGAAGCCCACCACATGTTCGTCGGCGAAACCGGTATCGGCCGCGTGGTCAAGCGCACGCTCGAAGTCATGAAGGAACTCGGCTCGGACGACGTGCAGGCGGTGCGCGCGCAAGGCGTGGTCGACCTGCCGCTGCTGCAGCGCTATCTCAATTTCTGGTTCAGTTCGTCGCTCGACCTGTTCGGCTCGGAGGTGTCCTCGAACGCCGCGAGTTCCTTCGCCAGCGGCATCAAGGGCCGTCCGGACGAGACCACTCAATACCAGGACCACGTCTGCGCAGATGCCACCTATGAACTGCAAGTTCCGGACGGCAAGGGCGGGCTGCAAACAGAAAACGTAAGTCTGAGAAATGCCATGAACGAAGTGCTGCGCGAAGCCTATGTGCGCGACTGCGAAATCGGATTGAAGCGCTGGAACATGCAGATCCAGAAGGCCGGGCACGCGTTCCGCCTGAAGCTGCCGTCGACGCGTTTCCGCCGCGGCATCGGCGCCTGGGCCAACGTGCCGACCGACCTCGAAGGCCGCATCGTCTCGCGCGAGGAGTACGAGCGCAGACTCGCAGAGTGGCTGCCAACGCCCGCCGACAGGGCTTACGTGCAAAGTCTGATGCAGCGCGTGACCGCCCCGGGGAAAATGGCCGGCTGGGTCGCGCCGCCCGATCGCGGCATCAACAACCTGGGGCTGGATTACGAATACGTTCGGTTGAGCTGAGGCAGTTGCGTCTGATTGGAATGCATCGATGAATATCGCAAAGGCTGAACTCGGCGCAGTCAAGCTGGAGGAGTTGCGCTTCGACAACGGCTACGGCCGGCTGCCGTCGGTCTTCTACACCAGGCTTTCGCCGACGCCGCTGCCCGATCCCTACCTGGTCGCCTTCAATCCGGCAGCGGCCGATCTGCTCGGCCTCGCGCGCGAGGAGGCGGAGCGCGCGGAGTTTGCCGAGATCTTCTGCGGCAACCGCCTGCTGCCCGGCTTCGATCCGCTTGCCGCGGTGTATGCCGGCCACCAGTTCGGCGTGTTCGTGCCCCAGCTCGGCGACGGCCGCGCCATTCTGCTGGGCGAAGCCGCCGGCGCGCTGAGCCGATGGGACCTGCAGTTGAAAGGCGCGGGGCAAACGCCCTACTCGCGCATGGGCGATGGCCGCGCCGTACTGCGCTCCTCGATTCGCGAATACCTGTGTTCCGAAGCCATGCACGCGCTTGGCATCCCGACGACGCGCGCGCTCGCCATCGTCGGCAGTGATCAGCCGGTGATCCGTGAAAGCGTCGAGTCTGCGGCCGTGCTCACGCGCATGGCGCCGAGCCACGTGCGTTTCGGCTCGTTCGAGCTGTTCGCATCGCGCCGCCAGCACGAGCATGTGCGCACGCTCGCCGACTACGTCATCGACCAGCACTACCCGCAACTGCGCGAGGCGCGCGAGCCGCATCTCGCACTGCTTGGCGAGGTCATCGGGCGCACCGCGAAACTCATCGCGCAATGGCAGGCGGTGGGCTTTTGCCACGGCGTGATGAACACCGACAACATGTCCATCCTCGGACTTACCATCGACTACGGCCCTTACGGATTCATGGAAGGCTTCGACTGGGGGCACATCTGCAACCATTCGGACGACGGCGGCCGCTACGCCTACAACATGCAGCCGCGCATCGCCCACTGGAACCTGTATTGCCTGGCGCAGGCGCTGGTGCCTTTGATCGAGGTCGATGACGCCGAGTCGGCGCTGGGCGAATACGAGGCGCAGTTCGAGCAGAATTACGCTGCGCTGATGCACGCCAAACTCGGGCTCGCCGCCGCGCGGGACGAGGACGCGGCGCTGCTGCAAGACGCGCTCGCGCTGCTGCACGCGAGCCGCGCCGACTACACGACGTTCTTTCGCCGCCTGGGCAACTTCGACTCCGCGCTAGGCGCCGACAACGCACCCTTGCGCGACCTGTTCGTCGACCGCGATGGCTTCACCGCCTGGGCCGGGCGCTACCGCGTTCGCCTTGCGCTCGAAGCGAGCACCGACGCCGGGCGCAAAACGCGCATGGACCGGGTCAATCCCAAGTATGTGCTGCGCAATTACCTCGCCGAATCGGCCATACGCAAAGCCGCGGACGAACGCGATTACAGCGAAATCGATCGCCTGATGCGCCTGCTCGCCCACCCTTATGAAGAGCAGGCCACGATGCAGGCCTACGCTGCGCCGGCGCCGCAATGGGCTTCGGTGCTATCGGTGAGCTGTTCGTCCTGAGATCCCGTCGCGGCAGGCCGAAGAACTATCCCGGATGTTCCCGGTCTAATCGTCTTTTGCCGCTTCGCCCGCAGCCCGATCATGCACACGGAACGGCGCCTGCGCCAAGCCTGTTATAATCCCCGCCCATGAAATTTTTGTTCGATCTATTCCCGGTCATCCTGTTTTTCGTCGCCTTCAAGCTGCAGGGGATCTATGTAGCCACCGCCGTCGCGATCGCCGCCAGTTTCGGCCAGATCGGCTGGCTGTGGCTGCGCGGCCGCAAGATCGACGCGATGCTGTGGGTGAGCCTGGCCATCATCGCCGTGTTCGGCGGCGCCACGCTGCTGTTGCACGATGAGACCTTCATAAAATGGAAGCCGACGGTGCTGTACTGGCTGTTCGCCGTCGCGTTGAGCGCGAGTGCGCTCGTGTTCCACAAGAATCTGATACGCGCCATGCTGGATGAGAAGATCCAATTGCCGGATCGGGCCTGGAACACGCTCAATTTCAGCTGGATCGGTTTTTTCGGCTGCATGGGTTTTCTCAATCTCTATGTCGCTTTCAATTATCCGACCGACACCTGGGTCAACTTCAAGCTGTTCGGCGGCATGGGGCTGATGCTCGCATTCGTCGTCGGCCAAAGCCTGTTCCTCGCCAAGTACGTGGACCAGCATGAATCCAAATGAGACACGCATGAACGTCGCCCGGCGCATCGAACAATGCCTGGCCGCGCTGGAGCCCAGCCGCCTGGAAGTCCGTGACGACAGCGCCCTGCATGCCGGGCACGAGGGCGCCAAGGGCGGCGGCGGCCATTACCGCTTGACCATCGTGTCGCCGCAGTTCACCGGCAAGAACACGGTGGCGCGCCACCGCATGATCTACACGGCGCTCGGCACGATGATGCGGCAGCAGATCCATGCCCTTGCCATCCGCGCCTACGCGCCGGACGAGACAGCAACCCTTTCACAACCGTAGTAACCGAAAAAAGGAACAACCATGCAGCTCACACTTTCCCGCTTGACCCTCGTCCTTGTCGCCGCGCTCGCGCTGCCAGGTCTTGCCCTGGCGCAAGCCGGCGCGGCTAGCGCCAAGGTCGCGACCGTCAACGGCGTCACCATTCCGAAGTCCAAGGTGGATGCCGTGGTGCGCGCCCAGGAAGCGCAGGGGCAGAAGGATACGGCGGAGCTGCGCGCGGCAATTCGCGATCGTCTGATCACTCTGGAAATCCTCGCGCAGGAAGCCACGCGCAAAGGCCTCGCCAAGAACGCCGATACCCGGACGCAGATCGAACTCGCCAACGCAAACATCCTCGCCCAATCCTTCCGCGCCGATTATTTCAAGGCTCACCCCTTGGGTGACGATGCGCTGAAGGCGGAGTTCGAAAAGATCAAATCGCAGATGGGCGACAAGGAATACAAGGCGCGCCATGTCCTGGTGGAAAAGGAAACGGAAGCCAAGGACATCATCGAGAAACTGAAGAAAGGCGAGAAATTCGAGGACCTGGCGAAAGCCTCCAAGGATCCGGGCTCCAAGGACCAGGGCGGCGAGCTGGACTGGAACCAACCGGCCGGCTACGTCAAGCCTTTTGCCGACGCCATGGTGAAACTGGAGAAAGGCAAATACACCGAAACGCCGGTGCAGTCCCAGTTCGGCTGGCATGTGATCCGGCTCGACGACGTGCGTACGGCCAAGTTCCCGGAATTCAGCGAAGTCAAGCCGGGCCTGCAGCAGCGCATGCAGGAAGCGATGTTCGAGAAAGCCGTAGCCGAACTGCGCGCCAAAGCCAAGGTGGAGTAATCCGCTTCGCGATCAACGCGAATAGGCGCGGATCGAGGCCAACGGGGGCGCAAGCCCCCGTTGGCGTTTTGTATCGCGCGGTTGGAATGCTTCAGCGGAATTGCGCGCTGCACGCGCCAACCGTGTTTTCTATACGGATAAGAAACATCCGTATAGAAAACACGGTTATGGTTGAAACCAGGACGTTGGAAGTTTTTATTCAAGATCGTCGATTGCGCACGGATGTGCTTTTCATCCGTGCGCAATCGACGATCCGCGCGGACGGTTTCTCGTCCGCGCAACATCGCGACAGAAGATAGCCTATGGCCCTCAAGGCGACCATTTTCAAAGCCGAGCTGCAAATCGCGGACATCGACCGCAATTACTACCGCGAACACGCGCTCACCATCGCACGCCATCCGTCGGAGACGGACGAGCGCATGATGGTGCGCGTGCTGGCCTACGCGCTGCACGCAGGTGAAGCCTTGTCGTTTGGCAAGGGATTGAGCACCGATGACGAACCGGATCTATGGCAGAAGGACCTGACCGGCGCGATCGAACTCTGGATCGATGTCGGTCAGCCCGACGAAAAACGCATGCGCCGCGCCTGCGGCCGCGCGCGGCAGGTATTCGTCTACAGCTACGGCGGACACGGCGCTGCGATCTGGCTGGAGCAGACCGGCAGCAAGCTCGAGCGCACCAGGAATCTGACCGTGGTCTCGGTGCCGGCGGCCGCGAGCCAGGCGCTGGCGAAGCTCGCCCGGCGCAACATGCAGCTCAATTGCACCATCCAGGACCAGCAGATTTGGCTGGCCGATGCCGAGGACAGAGTGCAGGTGGATCTGACCGTGGTCCAAGCCCCGGCCGCTGCATTGCGCTGACGGCCCGCCGGCCCAATCCAGCGTTAGCTTCCCAGACCTTTTTTCAACAGTTCGGTCACCACCTCGTTCAAACCGGTCTTGCGCTCCTGCGCCAGCGCCTGGACCTGTTTCACCAGATCGCCGTTGAGCTTGACCGCGAACGGCACCAGACCGAGCGCCTGGTCGAGCTTGCGCTGCTCGCGTTTCTGCAGCGGGACGGCCGCGTCCTTGCCGAAACGGCCGGGCGTGCCGAACCGGTTCACGCCGCTGTTGATCTTCAGACCTTTGTTCTTTTCCAGGTCGGTTTTTTTCATGTTTGCTCACCCCAAATGTAACAACGCGCGATTTTACGCAGTCTCGGGGCATTGTGCTCGGACAAATCCGAACTGTCTGTCCCGTCCCGAGACGTCAGCTGCCGGTGCGCGCCGAACGCCGCAAACCTGTCCAAGACTGTTTGACCCAGATCAAAGCCTCTCCGGCGCATGGACTCTACAGTGCTCACCATATGCGCGCCCATCGATCCGTATCCAATCCGCGAAGCGGCCCTCATGCTGTCCGTTCCTGAACTGGTCTGCCCGGCGGGCAATCTGCCCTCGCTCAAGGTGGCCGTGGACAACGGCGCCGACTGGGTCTACATGGGCCTCAAGGACGACACCAACGCGCGCAATTTTGCCGGCCTCAACTTCGATGCCACGAGCGCGAGCGAGGGTCTGCGCTACGCCCACGCGGCCGGCGCGAAGATGCTGCTCGCCATCAACACCTATCCACAGGGCCTGGCCGCGGCGCGCTGGCGGCGCGCCATCGACGGCGCCGCCGACCTCGGCATCGACGCGGTGATCCTCGCCGACGCCGGGCTGATGCGCTACGCGGCGGAGCGCCATCCGCAGTTGCGGCTGCACCTGTCGGTGCAGACCTCGGCCACCAATTACGAGGCGATCAATTTCTACCATGAGCGCTTCGGCATCGAACGCGCAGTGCTGCCGCGCGTGCTTTCGCTCGCCCAGGTCGCCGATGTGGTGAAGAACACGCCGGTGCAGATCGAAGTGTTCGGCTTCGGCAGCCTGTGCGTCATGGTCGAGGGACGCTGCGCCTTGTCATCGTATGTCACCGGGGAATCCCCCAATACGCGCGGCGTGTGCTCCCCGGCGAAGGCCGTGCGCTGGGAGAAACACGGCGACACGCTCGACGCCAGGCTGAATGGCATCCTGATCGATCGTTTCGCCGCGGGGGAAAACGCCGGCTATCCGACCCTGTGCAAAGGCCGCTTCGACGTCGAAGACGAAACCTATTACGCCATCGAAGAGCCCTCCAGCCTCAACGCCATGGCGCTGCTGCCGGAGCTGGCGAAAATCGGCATCGCGGCGATCAAGATCGAAGGCCGCCAGCGCAGCCCGGCTTACGTCGCCGCAGTGACGCGCATCTGGCGCGCCGCGATCGATGCCCACGCGCAAAACCCGGCGCGCTTTTCCGTGCATGCCGACTGGACCAAAGGTCTCGACCGCGTCGCCGAAGGCCAGCAGCATACGCTCGGCGCGTATCACCGCAAATGGAAATAGCATGAAGCTCAGCCTGGGCCCGGTGCTGTACTACTGGACGCGCGAGGCGCTGCTGGATTTCTACGCCCGTGTCGCCGGCTCCGCGGCGGATATCGTCTACCTCGGCGAAGTGGTGTGCTCGCGCCGGCACCTTCTGCGCCTGGACGATTGGCTCGGCCTCGCGCGCGATCTCGCTGCGAGCGGCAAAGAGGTGGTGCTGTCCTCGCAGGCGCTGATCGAATCCGAATCCGACCTGAAAACCCTGCGCCGCATCGCGGCCAACGGGGAATTTACCGTCGAAGCCAACGAAATGGGCGCCGTCCGCCTGCTCGCCGGCCGCGTGCCGTTCGTTGCCGGACCGCACTTGAACATCTACAACTGCGAGACCCTCGCCTGGTTCGCCGAGCTCGGCGCGACGCGTTTCGTGCTGCCGCTGGAACTCTCGCGCGACGTGCTGCGCGAACTGCAATCGGCGCGCCCTGCCGGCGTCGAGACCGAAGTGTTCGCCTACGGCCGCATGCCGCTCGCGTTTTCCGCACGCTGCTTTACGGCGCGCCACCACAATCTGCCCAAGGACGATTGCCAGTTCCGCTGCCTCGATGACGCCGACGGCCTGGCGCTGCGCACGCGCGACAAGGACGCGTTCCTGACACTGAACGGACTGCAGACGCAATCGGCGCAGGTCTACGACCTGTCGGACTCGATCGGCGAGTTGCACGGTCTCGGCGTCGACGCATTGCGCCTGTCGCCGCAGTCGAGCAACATGTTCGAGATCATGGAAAGTTTCCGCGAGCGCTGCGCGGGCCGTCCGGGCGCCCCGCTCGAAGGACTGCGCGTCGCGCCGCCCTGCAACGGCTACTGGTACGGCGTGCCCGGCATGGAATACCGGGCACCGGGATGAACGCCACACCCCCGCTGCTGCCCGCGCGCCTCGCCGGACTGGTGAGCCGCTTGCCGCAATGGCCGCCGTCAGCGGTGCTCTGCGCCGGCCTCAATCTGCTGTTTCTGCCGACGCTCGACAAGGACACGAAGCAACGCCTGCTGGGCCGCATCGTTTCCATCCAGGTGAGCGACGCCGGCTTGGATGGCCGCATCCGTCTTACGTCGATTGGATTCCTGCCCGAACTGCGCAACGCGCCCGAAGTCACGATTCGCGCCTGCGCCTGGGACTACTATCGCCTCGCGCGCCGCCTGGAGGATCCGGACACGCTGTTTTTCTCACGCCGCCTAACCATCGACGGCGACACCGAACTCGGCTTGCTGGTCAAGAACGCGCTCGATGCCATCGACTGGACGCATTTACCCGGCCCGCTCGGGCCGGTGATCGAGCGCCTGCGCCGCCTGGCGGAGCGCCAAGGCACTCAACTCAATCGTCCGAAATAGACGCCTCTCCCTGTAGCGAAGGCGTGGCGGCAAGCGCTCGCCGCCAACGCCGCTACATCCGTTCGAAAATGCCCGCCGCCCCCATGCCGGTGCCCACGCACATCGTGACCATGCCGTACTTCAGGTTCTTGCGCCGCATCGCGTGGATGACGGTCGCCGAACGGATCGCCCCGGTCGCGCCGAGCGGGTGGCCCAGCGCGATCGCGCCACCCATCGGGTTCACCTTGGCCGGATCGAGGCCGAGATCCTGGATTACCGCGAGCGACTGCGCCGCGAAGGCTTCATTCAGTTCGAACCAATCGATCTGATCCTGGGTGATGCCGGCTGCCCTGCAGGCCACCGGAATCGCTTCTTTCGGGCCGATGCCCATGATTTCAGGTGGCACGCCCCTGACCGCGAAGGATACGAAGCGCGCAAGCGGGGTCAGGTTGAATTGTTTCAGGATTTTTTCGCTGACCAGGATCAGCGCACCTGCGCCGTCCGAAGTCTGCGAGCTGTTGCCCGCGGTCACCGAACCCTTGGGCGCGAACACCGGCCGCAGCTTCGCCAGTGCAGCCAGATTGGTGTCGGCGCGCGCGCCTTCGTCCTGGCTGGCGCTGCGGGTCTTGATGTCGATCTTCCCGGTGGCGAGGTTGGGGACGCGCTCGACGATATCCACCGTCGTGGTCTCGTCCTTGAATTCGCCCGCTTGTTGCGCTGCTATCGCCTTTTGATGCGACGCGAGCGAGAACTCGTCCTGCGCCTCGCGCGAAATCTTCCATTGCTGCGCGACTTTTTCCGCGGTCAGGCCCATGCCGTAGGCCATGCCGATGTTCTCATCCTTGAAAATGCCCATGTTCATCGACGGGTGGTACCCCATCATCGGCACCATCGACATCGATTCGACGCCCGCGGCGATCATCACCTCCGCCTGGCCGACGCGGATGCGGTCGGCCGCCATCGCCACCGCGGTAATGCCGGAAGCGCAGTAGCGATTGACGGTCACGCCGCCCACGGTCTGCGGCAGGCCTGCGAGCAACACCGCCATGCGCGCGAGGTTGAGGCCCTGCTCGGCTTCCGGGAAAGCGCAGCCGACGATCGCATCCTCGATCAGTTTCGGGTCGAGGCCCGGAACCTGGGACACGGCGGACTGGATCGCACGCACCAGCAGATCGTCCGGCCGCATGTTCCTGAACATGCCGCGCGGCGCCTTGCCAATGGGAGTGCGGGTCGCGGCGACGATGTACGCGTCTTGCAATTGTTTGGTCATGTTGATTCTCCTTTGAGGGCCGCGTCAGTTGCGTACCGGTTTTCCGGTCTGCATCATGCCCATGACGCGTTCCTGGGTCTTCGGATGGTTGAGCAGTTCCATGAACGCCTTGCGCTCCAGATCGAGCAACCACTGTTCGCTCACCAGGCTGCCCTGCTCCACTTCGCCGCCGCAGACGATCTCGGCCATCATCGCGCCCAGCTTGTAGTCGTGCGCGGAGATAAAGCCGCCGTCGCGCATGTTCACCAGCTGCGCCATGATGGTCGCCATGCCATAACGCCCGGCCACCGGCACCAGCGCTCTTAGCGGCGGCCGGTAGCCGGCGTCGAACAGCGCGCGCGCCTCGACTTTCGCCACGTACAGCAACTCGTAGGCATTGAAAACGATGACGTCGTCCGCGCCGAGGTAGCCCATCTTTTTCGCCTCCAGCGCCGACTTGGAGACATTCGCCATCGCGGCGTTCATGAAGTAATTCTTCAGGAACTGCAGCAGATCGTTGCCCTTAGCGTCGGCCGCCGCGCGCACTGCCGCCTCCTTCAGGGCGCCGCCCGCCGGAACCAGGCCGACACCGACTTCGACCTGTCCGCAGTAGGTCTCGATCGATGCGACGCGCTTGGCCGTGTGCATCATGAGTTCGCAGCCGCCGCCAAGCGCCAGGCCCGAAACCGCGGCGACGACCGGCACGCTGGCGTATTTCAACGCCTGATGCGCCTGCTGCAATGCAGCCACCGCCGGCTCGATCGCCTTGACCCCGCCCGACATGAACAGCGGCAACATCGACTGCAGGTCGGCGCCGGCCGAGAACGCGCCTCCGGCCGCTGCATCGGCGTTCCAGATCACCAGGCCTTTGTAGTGCTTCTCGGCTTCAGCCAGCGCCTTGGACAGTCCGGCGATGACGCCGGGGCCGATGACGTGCATCTTGGTCTTCAGCGACAGGATCAGCACCTCGTCGTTCTGGTGCCAGATGCGCACCGAATCGTCTTCGAACACGGTAACGCCCGCGGTGCTGCCGTCAGCGGCAGCGGCCCCCGCGACCGGCGCGCGGAAAAGCTGCCGCCGATACACCGGCAGCATCGAGCGCGGCACATTGGCCTTGCGCGCGGGCGAGTAAGACCCATCGGGCGCATGCACGCCGGTGCGGCCGTCCGACACCCAGGCCGGCAGCGGCGCCGGGCACAGCGTCTTGCCCGCGGCGATATCTTCCTTGATCCAGTCCGCGATCTGCTGCCAGCCGGCGCTCTGCCACGTCTCGAACGGGCCGACGCTCTGGCCAAAGCCCCAGCGCATGGCGAAATCGACGTCGCGCGCGTTGTCGGCAATCGATTCCAGGTGGACCGAAATATAATGAAACACGTCGCGGAATATCGCCCACAGGAATTGCGCCTGCGGGTTGGTCGATTCGCGCAGTGTCTTTATGCGCTTCGCCGGGTCTTTCTCTTTCAACATGCGGCCGATGATGTCGTCCGCCTTGCCGCCGCCGGCGACGTACTCACCTGTGGCGAAGTCCAGGCGCTGGATCTCCTTGCCGACTTTCTTGTAGAACCCGGCGCCGGTCTTCTGGCCGAGCGCGCCCGACTGCACAAGCTTGGTCAGCACGTCCGGCGTGCAGTAGACCGCGGCGAACGGATCGTCCGCAAGATTGTCCTGCATGGTCTTGATCACGTGACCCATGGTGTCCAGGCCGACGATGTCGGCGGTGCGGAAGGTGCCGGACTTGGCGCGGCCGAGCTTGGCGCCGGTGAGGTCGTCCACCACGTCGCAGGAGAGGCCGAATTTTTCCGCCTCGTGCATGGTTGCGAGCATGCCGAAAATGCCGACGCGGTTGGCGATGAAGTTGGGCGTATCCTTCGCGCGCACCACCCCCTTGCCGAGCGTGGTGGTGAGGAACGCTTCGAGCTGGTCCATGATTTGCGCCGAGGTCGCGGCGGTCGCAATCAGTTCCACCAGATGCATGTAGCGCGGCGGATTGAAGAAATGTACCCCGCAGAAACGCGCCTTCAATTGCGCGTCGAACCCCTCCGATAGTGCCGTGATCGACAGGCCGGAGGTGTTGCTGGCGAAAATCGCGTTCGGACC
>Ga0315281_10009476_pt1 | contig 13505 bp, 11 predicted proteins | sample YL17G07_0_MG_FD_204540 | JGI IMG/M metagenome (GOLD analysis project Ga0315281, IMG submission 204540) | Sediment microbial communities from Yellowstone Lake, YNP, Wyoming, USA - YL17G07_0 | ecosystem: Environmental > Aquatic > Freshwater > Lake > Sediment | place: USA: Wyoming | collected...
TCCGTATCTCCCATCCGTTGGTCTTCTTGACGGCTCAACGTAAGCCGTTCTCCAGGGTTCAGGTCCCAAAACCCTGAAAAATGTCGCTGGGTGAAACGTCCCGGCCCCCACCTCCAAATCATACGGTTGTAAAAGAACACACCCCTTGCCGGACCAATATTGCTGGAGTTTCAGAATCAATTCCTGAAAATACATAAGGGACTTCGTTCCTCCGTTTACATAAGTTTACTTAGTTTACTTAGTTTACATAGTTTGCTCAGTTTGTCAAACTCCTCACTATTCGCTCCCCGGCGCTAATTTACAAATAATGACGAAAAAAAAGACAAAATTTGTCATCTTCTTTCTACCATCCAATTTTATATAGCTATAATATTAGGAATTAGTATAATGTAAATCTAATTTACTGGCACAGAATTTGTTCTAATGATGGCATTTGTTGTCAGAAAATTGATAAGCTTTTTTTGAGAGGAGGTAAAATTGAAAAAATTGTGGGAATCATATGAAGAACTCAGTGTAAATTTACTCAATATCTTTCATAGTGAAAAAGGCCAGACACTTGTTGAATATGGTCTCCTTCTGGTGTTCATTGCTGTTCTACTCATATTGATGTTAAAAGGCGCTGGTCTCGAGGTAAATAATCTCTGGAGTAAAATAAATAGCGGAATTACTAGATAGGAAAAACGATCCGAGAAAAGACAACTAACTTGCCATATTTTTAGAACTTTAGTTTTAAAAAATTTAAAACCATTGAGTAATTGACAAAATATCTATACAAAGATATATTCATTTTAGGGTTTTAAATTTTCTTATTGAATTCATAAAGGGGGTGATATAGAATAAGACATTTAGGAAAGGGTTTAATCTTAGTGAAGAATTAGTAATGAAAGGAGGTTTTGGGTAAGATGTTAAAAGAATTGTATGAAAAATTCATTGTGAGTGTTCTAGGCGTTCTTCAGAATAAGAAGGGCCAGACACTTGTTGAGTATGCTCTTCTCCTCGTGCTGATAGCCATTGTTGTCTACTTGATGTTAAAAGGCGCAGGGCTGCAGGTAAATAATGTCTATAGTAAGATTAACAGTGCTTTGGCTGCCCCGTAATCGAATTGAGAAAACTCAATAATTTTTGTGATTTTTTATCCGGCCCTCTCGGGGGCCGGAACTTTGTTTACGCACATGGAAATTTTCAAACAGAAAAAGGACAGATAACATATTTCTGCAGATACCTCGATGAGATTATGAATAGAATCAAGGATATGAGCAATTAGAATAGGAATGAACGTCTTGTCAAGACAAAGGAACGTTCATCCGATCTCCAAGGATTCTTTCTTTATTCTCGTAATAACATTAAACAAGAAACTAACAACTTATATTCAAGCCACCCTGAACCTGTCGAAAGATCAAACCAATCACACAACGGTCTTCATTTTTTGTAGTTTACCGTTAGACAAAGCATGTCTTATCTCTATTTTACTTTCTCTTATCTCTCTATGTGGCCACTATTTACAAAATTGTAAGTTGAAATTATACTACTGAGAACTATGTGCCTTTTTTTGACAATCGACAATATAGCGGTTTTAGCCTGAACGATAAACGATAAAGGAATAAACCGTAGATAAGGAGGCAATTATGGCAGCAAAACCAAAGACTCTTTATATTTTTGGTGCGTTAGCAATAGCCATCGCGGCAGTAGCAGCCTATCTCCTTTATGACTATTTAAAGGGCGAAGAAAAAAGGGTATCAGAGGCTGTGGCTATCGAAAGAGTCGTAGTAGCTGCGACGGAAATCCCTGTTGGCAGCGCCATTAACATCACACAGATTAAAACAGTTGATTGGCCAAAGGCAAACGTACCTCAGGGCGCATTATTATCAACTGACCAGGCAACAAGCAGGGTAGCTGTTCAGACATTCATGCCCGGTGACCCTATTGTAGAGGGAAAGCTCGTTCCTAAAGAAGGAGCTCCTGGCAGTATCTTGACATATAAAATACCTGAGGGACATAGGGCAATGACAGTCAGCGTAGACCAGGTTGCAGGCGTTGCGGGTTTTATTAACCCGGGTAATATCGTTGATGTTGTTCTTACAGCATCTCCGCCGGGTTCCAGCCAAAGTATTAGTAAGATCGTGTTGCAGAATGTTCCGGTTTTGGCCGTTGGCCAAATTGTGGATCAAAAAGAAGGCAAGCCTGTTGCCGTCCCTACCGTGACAATGGATGTCTCGCCTGAGGATGCTGAAAAATTGGCAGTTGCAAGTACGCAGGGGCGGTTACAACTTGTTCTCAGAAGGGCAGGAGATAAAGAAGTTGCGAACACAGTTGGTGCAACTGTGTCTAAGGTTATGAGCGGAGCAAAAGGAGGAGCGCCTGTTAAAGTAACATCAAGTACTTCAAAGAAAGCGCCCGTCGCAAAAGTACAGGAGGCACCGAAAGAAGAAGCAAAGGTTTCTGTTGAAGTCTACCGGGGTGGTCAAAAGACAACGGAGACATTCAAAGGTCAGTAAATTATGAATTATGAGATCGAAGTAATTATGAATTATGGATGTGTGCGGATCATTAAGCCCTAAGGAGGTATTTATGAGAAAGGAAAGAGTTCTGTTTATCCTGACGGTCCTTATCATAGTTCTGTTTTCCTCTGTTTCCCTGGCTGCAATTCCGGTCGAGGTGACCGCCGGCAAGGAGACTATCCTCACCCTTAAGAAACCGAGCAAAAGGGCCTCCCTCGCAAACCCTGAAATTGCAACGATAACTATTGTTTCTCCTACAGAGGTAGTTCTCAATGGCAAGAAGTCTGGCATTACAAGCCTTATTGTATGGGATAAAGAAGGCAGTCCTACATTTTTTGATGTTATCGTTTATAAAGAACGCATAGCCGAATTGGACAGAGCGAGGGCAGATGCCCTTGAAAACAAGATAAAATCAGTTGCACCCGATACAGACGTAAAAGTCGAGATGGCTGGTGATACACTTATCCTGGCGGGAACAGCAAAGAACAGGCAGATAGTTGACAAAATCGAGAAGCTTGCCATGCTCTATGCAACAAAGGGCTGTAAAGACGTTTCAAGAAGTGGCTCACTCCCACGCAGTAGTGCTGAAGCTAAGGAACAGGGAAAAATGGCGACTGAGGGTCAAGGGTACATTTCTGTTAACGTAGCTCAGCAAGCAATGCAGCAGAAGCCAACAGAAGAGGGAGAAGGACCTTTGTGTGTGTTGAACCTCGTAACCATACCTGAAGCACAGCAAGTCATTCTTGAGGTAAAAGTAGCTCAAATAAACAAGACAAAATTGAAGGAATTAGGAATAAGTTATTTGATAAAAGATAAAAATTTTGAACTTACTGCTCCAGGCCTTTTTACATCACCGGATGGTAAACTCGGAGGGGCTCAAGGGGGCACGGGAGGGGCAGTAGGTACCAGAGGAGCAGTAGGTACGGAGGTTACTCCAGGAATTGGCGGATTTGATCTTGGTGTCACGCCGGTTCAAATAGCTGTTGCTTATTTCCCGAGCGGAATAGCAACAGTCTTAAAGGCAATCCAGGAGAAAGGTTTCGGTAGGGTACTTGCTGAGCCTAACTTAGTAGTTAGAAGCGGAGAGACAGGGACGTTCCATGTGGGCCAAAAAATCCCAATACAGACAGTTACTGGTATACCTCCCACAGTTGGCATAACGTATGAAGACGTGGGTATAAGACTTAATTTTTCTCCTGAGGTGCTTGAGACAGGTGCAATAAGACTGAAAATAGACCCCGCCGAAGTCAGCAGCGTCGCCCGTTTTATTGCGTTTGCGGGCATTCTTGCTCCCGAGATCGATACGAGAACAGTTAGTACGAATGTAGACCTGAAAGAAGGAGAAAGCCTTATTCTTGCAGGTCTGCTCTCTGAAGAGATGAAAAAGAACATTCAGAAGATTCCCATCCTAGGAGACATTCCGATATTAGGTGCATTCTTCAGGAGCACTCGGGATGAATTAAGCGAAATAGAGCTGGCATTTTTCATAACCCCAAGATTGTCCAAACCAATACTGCCCGGTGTAAAGACAAAGCTGCCTACAGATAACCGTCCGACGCCTGATGAAGAAAGGGAATTTCAGTGGATACCTATACCCAGAAGCTCAAGCACTCCTGAGGGCGCAAAAGGCGAACCACAGACTCAAAGTGGAGAGACCAGTTCAGGAATGAAATGAAGTTCCTCAATAAGCAAGAGATTCTTTTGTTTGTCATCGCGAGGTCGTTTAGACAGAAGAATCTCAATCATGCTTGGTATTTTCTTCATGGTCTTACTGATAAGCGATTCGGTAATAGAGCAAGACTTGTTTACGCAAATAGTTTATAACTCAAGGGAGGATTAACAATAAGTTGCCGCAGAACATCTCGGTAGTCATTATAGACAGCGATACCGATTCGATTAACAACATGGTCAAGTACATCAAAAATCTTGGCGACGATGTGATTCTCGAAGGTACAGCCACGACTTTTGAAAGTGGATTTGAAATTATTCACAAAAAGAGACCTATGGTCGCCATAATGGAAGTTGGGGAAAACGTTGGCCTCACGATCGAAAGGATTTCCCATATACTAGGCCGTTTCCCTCAGATATCCATTTTTGCCACAAGTGCTGACAAGTCATCTGAAACCATTCTCAAGATCATAAGGGCAGGAGCCACTGAATATCTTTTGAGACCAATCTCCGAGACAGACCTCTCATTTGCATTACAGAAACTTGGCCGGCTCTGGTTAATAAAAACTTCTCCTGAAGAGCAAGTAGGCCATATTATCACTGTCTTCAGCCCGAAAGGTGGAGTTGGTGTCACAACTCTTTCCATTAATCTGGCAACGTCTATATACGAAATCACAATGAAGCCCACAATCCTCATAGATTTGGACCTGAATGCAGGCGATGTAACCACTTTTCTGAACATGAAAGCCTCCTACACAGTCAGTGATGTAACAACGAATATCAGCAGACTTGATAAATCGTTCCTCCAGGGAGTCATACAAAAACATTCTTCCGGCATATCTGTCTTAGCGGAGCCAAAAAGGGTAGAAGAAGGAATCTCCATTTCGGCAGGGGAGATCAAGAAAGTCCTCAGTCTTCTGAAGACAATGTATGACTATATCATCATAGATACAGAGACCCTTTTAGACAGGACAACAACTGCTATCGAAATATCTGATATGGTATTGTTAGTATTCGTAATGAGTTTGCCTTCCATAACCAATATCCAGAGGTATCTGAAATTCTTTGAGAAGAAGGGCTTTGGAATGGATAAAATAAAACTCACTGCAAACAGGTATTTGAAAAAAGGAGATATTAAGATAGAGGATGCAGAAAAAGCCCTGAATTTTCCGATCCATTGGAGTATCCCTAATGATTATGATACCGTTATTTCATGCCTTAACAGGGGGGTTCCCTTAAACGTAGGCGCTCCAAAGTCAGAGCTGAACCAAAACATAAAAGAACTGGCAAAGACTATAACCATGAATGTAAAGACGGGGAGGTATTAATACAATGTCAAAAAGGGAGGACATTCCCGAACAGACTAAATTTTTGAGGCTTGATGTATATCAGAACCTCAAAACAAAGATACATCGAAAGCTGATTGAACGGCTTGATTTTTCAAGTATTGATCTCGTAGACCAGGATATACTGGGAAGGGAGATTGGAAGAATAGTCGAAACCCTGATCTCGGAAGAGAATACCCCTCTCAGTACACCGGAGAGAGATAGCTTGGTCGTAGACGTCATGCACGAGACCTTTGGCCTGGGGCCTATCGAACCTCTCCTCTCCGATCCGGACATATCAGATATTCTCGTAAACAGATACAACATGGTCTATATTGAAAAATTCGGGAAGTTACATAAGGTTGACGTGACCTTCAGAGATGACAATCATCTCCTTCAGATAATTGACCGGATAGTTTCTAAGATTGGCCGCAGAGTAGACGAATCCTCTCCCTATGTTGATGCACGTCTTCCTGACGGTTCGAGGGTAAATGCTATCATTCCTCCTCTTGCCTTAGATGGGCCGGTACTCTCCATAAGGCGATTCGGCGTCGACCCTCTGAAGATGTCTGATGTCCTGGCTTTTGGGTCCGTCACCCATGACATGGCTAAAATACTCGAGGGTTGTGTGAAGGCAAGGCTCAATATTCTCATATCGGGAGGCTCAGGCACTGGAAAAACAACGCTCCTGAACATTCTGTCGGAGTACATCCCCAGCGATGAAAGGATTGTCACCATTGAAGACTCAGCAGAACTGCAACTCAAGCAGGAACATATTGTGAGACTTGAGACGCGACCGGCAAACATCGAGGGAAAAGGAGAAGTAACACAGAGAGACCTTCTCCGGAACACCCTCAGGATGAGACCGGACAGGATAATTGTTGGTGAGGTGAGAGGGGGTGAAGCACTTGACATGCTTCAGGCCATGAACACCGGACATGACGGCTCCTTGTCTACCATCCATTCAAACACAGCCAGAGATGCCATGGCAAGACTGGAGACAATGGTTTTGATGGCAGGAATGGACCTGCCTCAAAGGGCTATAAGAGAACAGATAGCGTCGGCAATAAACCTCATCGTGCATCTGCAAAGGTTATCAGACGGTTCAAGAAAAGTTGTGAACATCTCTGAAATAACCGGAATGGAAGGTCAAACTATTGTGATGCAGGATATTTTTATATACGAGAAAAAAGGTATAGGGCCGGATAAGAGAGTTATTGGAGAGTTTGTCCCGACGGGTGTGAGACCGTGGTTCATGGAAAAATTACGGGTCTCGGGCTTTGAAATATCACCGCACATGTTCGAGAGGAAGACCTCATGAAAATACTCTTAATAGCTTCTTTGCTATTTATTGCTATTCTTCTTTCCCTGGTCAGTTTCTACATGTGGTATTTTTCCGTAAGAATATCTCCGGCATTCGAACTCAAGAGACGTCTCAGGAAGCTTGCCATGGAAACGGGAGAAAGAATTCCTGCGGAACTTAAATTCGAGATTCTGGTTGAAATGACAGCCATTGAGAGGTTTCTCTATAAGTCTAAACTGATGCGGAAACTCGACATGCTCATAGACAAAGCTGGTCTCAAATATGATATAAAGTTATTCCTCCTCGTTGTACTCCTTTTTGGCTCAACGGGCTTTGTCATTGGGTTAGCCCTGGGAAGAGGGATAATATTTCCTTTTATTTTCATGCTCGTTGCCCCCTCAATTCCCTTTTTTTATTTGAATTTCAAAAAAACAAAAAGGATTCTGCGCTTTACTGAACAGTTCCCTAATGCCCTCGAAATGATATCACGATCCCTTAAGGCAGGACATTCATTTATAGCTGCAGTGAGAATGGTTGGGAGTGAGATGTCCGATCCTGTTGCAGGTCTTTTCAAATCAGTCTATGAGGAGCAGACATTGGGACTTTCTATACAGGAGGCCCTTGCACACATGGTTGATCGAATGAATACCCCTGATGTCAGCTTTTTCGTAACTGCTATTTCCATTTATAGAGAGATCGGGGGAAATCTTTCTGAACTCCTTGACAGACTCGCTCATACAATAAGAGAAAGGATACGGATACGTAGGCAGGTCAGGGTTTATACTGCTCAGGCAAGGCTTTCCGGATACATCCTCGCAGCGCTTCCCATTTTTATGGCGATATTCTTCTTCTTCATGGCCCCGGACTATATAAAAGAGCTTGTTTCAATAAAGATTGGAAAATATCTCATAATAGCCGCTGCTGTTGCTCAAGTAGTCGGCTTTCTCGTCATCAGGAAGATTGTTAACATAAGAATTTAATACAGAATGATACAATACAATATTATATTAAAGGAGAGATTTCTATGCCTTTAATTATACTTTTAGCATTAGTGTTTATCGGGACAGCTTCCTTGTTATTTTTTCTTTTCTACGTATTCCTTTATCTACCTAAAAAGACTGTCGTGAAAGAGAGACTTGAAAGTCTAACTGCTCCTGTCGAAGAGGGGCCGATTCTCTTCGAGAGACCTCTTAGCGGGTGGCAGAAGTTCTTGGGACAACTGGGGAAAAAAGTTCCTCTTAGTCCTAAGGATTACGGAAAATACATGAAAATGCTCGTTGCAGCCGGTATAAAGAAAGAGAGGATTGCTGTTTTCATGGGATCTAAAATAATTATGGCTATCTTTCTTCCCACAGCTTACCTTATTTTTTATGGCTTGCCAATAGAAAAAGACTTCACGATAAAGGTGCTTTTGACAGTTGCCCTCTTGATATTGGGTTTTCTGAGTCCCAGCCTCTGGCTGTCAAATAGGGTCAGGCACAGGCAGCGCGAGATATTCCATGATCTGCCTGATTTACTCGACCTTATGACCATTAGTGTCGAGGCAGGTTTAAGTATGGATGCTGCAATGATAAAAGTGAATGAAGATCAGCAGTTCAGGAAGAGCCCTCTCGCCAGAGAAATGAACACAGTAATTCATGAAGTACACGCGGGTAAACCGAGGCTTGAAGCCCTCAGAGATATGGGGGAGCGTACAATGGTGAGTGACCTCAGGGACTTTGCTGCAATGCTCATCCAGACAGAGAAGTTAGGCACGAGCCTCGCCCAGTCTTTACGGGTATTTTCTGATTCCTTAAGGACTATCAGGAGACAGAGAGCTGAGGAGGCTGCGGCAAAGACAGCTATAAAACTCATATTTCCGCTGGTCTTTTTTATCTTCCCCCCCCTTCTTCTCGTCATACTTGGCCCTGCAGCTATCAGGATAATTAAGATGCTCGTTTCGGTTTGAAAGGAGGTGCTAAAATGGCTAATCTCAGCATTGACACCATCGTATTGTTGATTATTGCCATTGAGCTGGCTTTAATCTATACCAAGCTGAAGAGATAAAATCTGTTTAGTTTCTAATTAGAGAAAGGATACTATACTTTTTCCTCATAAAAGCCCTGAGCTTAGCGTCGGGGCTTTGTTTTGAGTCTTATGACACAAAGTAAGAGTTCTTCTTCATACTGGTTTTTACCTTCGATATCCGATGTGATATTTATAGTAATCGTCGTAATTGTCTTAAGCGGCAAAGGAAATCTACTCGGCGATGCAGACACCGGTTACCATATAAGAGCAGGCGAATATATCCTTGAGAACCTCAAAGTTCCTGACCATGATATCTTTTCTTATATAACCCCTCCCATTCCCTGGACAGCACACGAGTGGCTTTCTGAGGTAATTTTTGCTCTCATCCATAAAGTCTCCGGACTAAGCGGTCTCGTTGTAGCAATGACTATCGCAATAGCCTCGGTCTATTCCATTCTATTAAAGTTCCTGAGGTCCTCAGGTATGAATATTATCGTGGCAGCCTTAATCGTGGCTCTTGCAGCAGGTGCATCGACAATTCACTGGCTTGCAAGGCCGCATATCTTTTCCCTTTTTCTGACACTCATCTGGTATATTATTCTTGACACGTACCGGGTGAAGAAACAGAATTACCTCTATTTGCTCCCTCCTCTCATGGTCTTATGGGTCAACCTCCACGGAGGATTCATTGCAGGTTTCATGCTCCTTGCGGTTTATATCACAGGAAACCTGCTGACAGCAATTTTTGTAAAGGAAGACAGGCATAGGGCGTCCAATCAAATGAAAATACTTTTGATGTTTTTCTCTTTTTGTCTCCTCGCAGCATTGTTGAACCCTCAGGGCTATAAAATTCTACTCTTTCCATTTACGCTTACGACAAACAAATTCATAATGGATAATGTGAGTGAATGGCTCTCCCCAAACTTTCACACCGACTTGAGATATGAATACATGCTTCTGTTAATGATTTTCGTATTCGGAATCTCGATACTCAAACTCACCGCAATAGAGACTATACTGGTGATACTTTTTACTCACATGTCCCTCTTCTCTGCACGCTATGTCCCACTCTATGCCATAATACTAAGCCCTATCTTGGGAAGGCAAATAGATCACCTCATTATGAATCTGCGTGACAGAAAACTTGTTAAGAGACTTCTTTCTATTTCCGACCGCACTGCTATGACCGATTTAAAAACGAAAGGTTATCTATGGTCCTTTATTACAGTTCTGGCACTCATCATTCTCGTTGTCACTGGAAAGGTGCACTATGCCTTTGATAAAGAGAAACTTCCCGTTGATGCTGTGCAATTCATGAAGAAAGAAAAGATAACAGGCAATATGTTCAATAATGACGAATTTGGAGATTACATCATCTATGCAGCATGGCCAGAATACAAGGTATTTTTTGACGGAAGGTCTGACATGTATGGCGTAAAAAGAATGAAGGAATATATAAAGGTAGTCAGAATTGAACAAGGATGGGACGAAGTTTTTAAGAAATACAATATAAACTGGATAATTTATAACGCCAATTCTTCCCTCTCGCGCTTTCTCTTTGAAAGAGATGACTGGAAACTGATATACGCTGATAAGGTTGCTAATATATTTGTGAAAAAAACGCCGGAAAACCAAACTCTTATAGATAAATATTCAAATATAAAGCCCGTCGTCGTCGAAGATGAGGATAATAAGAAAATTAAAACCTGAACTGCGTTGGAACTGCATGCAGCGTTGGTCGGCATGTGAAAGAGCAGAGCTTTTCCCATTTTTCATCCAAATTGCACATAAAGAGGCACTCATGCGCGACAAATCTCACCTCAGCTGTGGAATATTATCGTGAAGGCCTGTAACTTAAGAACTGGTAAGGAATTGTCAAATAATGTGGCAGTGGCAGATAGCCTTTTGAAACGAATGAAAGGACTTCTGGGGAGAAAAGAGATCCTTGAAGGAGAAGCCTTATGGATCAAGCCCTGCATGTCTATCCATACTTTTTTGATGCGGTTTCCGATAGACGTTGTTTTTTTGAACAAAAAAAACCATGTAATTGCAGTTAATAAAACCTTACAGCCAAATCATATCACCGGATTTCATCTAATGGCCGCGAGTGTTCTTGAACTCCCTGCTGGCACAATCGAGGCAACCTCGACGGTAGTTGGAGATAAGATTGAGATAGTGCCATAAGTAAAATGTTAAATGCGAAGCTTAAGGTTAATAGATTTGAATTCTATCTGAAATTTGGATTTTGAGCCTTGCTATTTAGACTTTTGTAATATATATATGAAGGTTTTTTGATGTCTAACAAGAAACAAAAATCCCTTATAACACTATCCTTTCATGATATTCCATTCGTCATTTTTTTCTGCATACTCATTATGAAATCAATTTTGTTCATATATATTTCATATAAAGAGACTCCAACGTTTTCCCAGTTTTTTATAACGTTTTTGCCTTATTGCGGAGTTATTCTGGTATTACTATCAATTTCATTGTTTGTAAAAAAGCGTATTGCGAAGATCACTTACTTATTTGTCATCAATCTTGTTTTGTCGGTTCTGTATATTATTCATTCTCTATATTTCCGATATTTTGATGACTTTGCTTCTGTTTATAATTTACGTCAGATATCAATGTTGAGTTCTATTATTGAAATAATTATTCGAATGATAGGCAAAGAGTTCTTTTTTATTGCAGATCTGCTACTTATTCCCATCTTATTTCCCTGGTTAAAAAAGCAAGATTGCTTAAAGATTCCATTAAGTTGGACTAAGTCTTTTGGATTTTTCTTACTGTTAGGATTGTTATTTAATACCATTCCTCTTAGTTATAATTTATTCTTTTGTAATCATTTTAAGTCTGTTTTCGAAAGAAAATATCTTGTCTGGTCTATGGGAATCGTGACATATCAGGTTTTTGATATTTATAGTTACCTTAGAACACAAGTTGAGAAATCACTTGTGACTCAAGCTGACATAGAACTGGTGCAGGACTCGTTTAAAAAAACCCGTGAGAAAGTATCTCTTAATCAATTAGCAGGAATTGGACATAGGTTCAATCTATTTGTCATTCAGGTTGAATCTCTTCAAAACTTTGTTATAGGCGTGAAGTGGAAAGGCAATGAGATCACGCCCAATTTAAACAGATTAGCTGAAACTGGAATTTACTTCAATGAACTCTTTGACCAAACATGGGCTGGCAACACTTCGGATGCAACATTTCTTGCTAACTGTTCACTTTATCCTTCAAGAAGAGGAGCCGCTTCTTTTCTGTATGCCCAGAACTCCTTTTACTGTCTTCCGAAGATACTCGAAGAACATGGTTACACAACTGCAACGATGCATGCTTATAAAGGTACTTATTGGAATAGAATAAAATTTGAAAAAGCGCTGGGTTTCAAACTTCAGTTTTACAAAGACAAGTATCTTGCGGAAAATCTTCTTGGTTGGGGTTTGAGTGACAAAGAATTTTTTTCTCAAAGTGTGGAAAGAATAAACAATTTGCGCTCTCCTTTCTATGCGTTCTTAGTAACCCTGACGACCCACACCCCTTTTGATGATGTTACCGTTGAAATCGATAACTTTCCTTTGGGTAATGTCGAGGGCACAATGATAGGGCATTATTTACGTTCCATGCACTATATTGATTCAGCAATAGGAGAGTTCTTGCAAAGACTCTCTGGATATAACTTGGTCTCCAACTCCATTATTGTAATCTACGGAGACCATCATGCAAGATTCGAAGAAAATGATTTAAAGCTGATAGGCATTGCTGATATGAACGAACTCAGAAAAATACCTTTAATTATCAACATTCCTAATAGAAAACTCGGATATAAAATGGATATTATTGGTGGATTAATCGATGTTGCTCCGACAGTCAGTAACATTTTGAGCATCGACGTATCAGATAATTTTTTTATGGGTAGAGACCTTTTAAGCTGCAGTGATGGGTTAGTTATTTTTCGAGATGGTTCCTATATTAGCAAAGACAATTCTCTTGATGGAACTTATGCACAAAAACAACTTATGATATCTGATCTATTATTAGAAAAAAATTTAATTTCAATTCTGAAAAAAATCTCAAATGAAAAACCTTAGAGTTCAAATTACTAACAAGTTCATTAGTAAAACCACATTTAATCGGACATTATGTCATTCTGGCTCTTGTCCTCGCTTAGTCGAGGATCGGTCCAGAATCCTTCTTCTTTTAGATACGCGTGAAAGACAAATATAACATATTATTGCCTCTATTCTTTTTTCTTCTCACTATAATTACCAGGATTCCCTTCACGAGCAAGCTTTTGTACCATTGGGATTCTGTCCAGTTTGCTTTGGCCTTAGATAAATATGACATCACTGTACATCAACCCCACCCCCCCGGTTATTTTCTTTATGTGATGCTTGGCAGGCTTTTACACCTTTTCATCAGTGACGCAAATATGGTGTTTGTTTCTATTAGTGTTATCTTCAGCGGTCTCACAGTTGTGGCTGTATACTATCTCGGGGAAGAAGTTTTCGATAAAAACATAGGAATTATTGCTGCCCTGATTGCGCTCACAAGCCCTAATCTGTGGTTCCACGGAGAAGTAGCACTTACCTATATCGTAGAGGCATTCTTCAGCACGACTGTAGCGCTTCTTTGCTGGAGAATACTCAAAGGCGAACATAAATATATCTGGCTCTCTGTAATTGCCCTTGGCATCGC
>Ga0315281_10009477_pt1 | contig 13505 bp, 8 predicted proteins | sample YL17G07_0_MG_FD_204540 | JGI IMG/M metagenome (GOLD analysis project Ga0315281, IMG submission 204540) | Sediment microbial communities from Yellowstone Lake, YNP, Wyoming, USA - YL17G07_0 | ecosystem: Environmental > Aquatic > Freshwater > Lake > Sediment | place: USA: Wyoming | collected...
CTCCAGAAGGCCCGACGCGAACCTGCACATCTCGTCTTTCCCGGGAAATGACACGACCAACTGGAGGAGACGCGAGTCCTCGGGAGGGAAAGGCAGAAGGTTGCACGCGTACCCCAAGACGAGACCCTTCTCTGTGAGTTTCTTCAATCGATCGGAGACCGTCGGAATCGACACACCGGCGACGCGGGCCATCTCGGACAGAGACGTTCGCGCGTTACCCTCCATGGCAAGCAGTATCGTGATGTCCAGCTGGTCAACCTGCGAGCTGTAGTCCTCCGGATCGTCTAGAGCGAGGGGCTCCGATTCGACCAGCTTCCTTCGGATCTCGCTCCAAGGTATGCTCCACCTCTTCCCCTCAGCATCGTACCACCGGAACGACGGACCGAATCCTACCAGTTCACCCACGGTGTGAAAAGACAGCTCGTTGATCGAGTAGAGGCTGCTGAGCCCCGTCAGCATCGACCTGTAGTGAGCATGAAGCCGTTCCGGTACCTTGAAGGCCACCAGATGACCGTTGCTTCCCAACACCTTGAAGGACTGGAACCAGTAGTTTAGCGAGAAGACCTTGTCCATGACCTCGCGATCATCCTCCCTTGATGGAGCTATTTGCAGGAAAGCTCTCTTTGCCCCCATCTTGTGATACGCGAGGTTCGTCATGATGCTGAGCCGAAGGTTCGTTGTGAGGTTGTCTATTCTCCTGGACACGGTCGAAGGCGCCACGTTCAGCGACTGTGCGATCGCCGTGATGTTGCGGGGGCCGTTTGTGCCGATTTCCCGAATTATCGTCAGATCAACCGCATCAAAGGAGTAGAAGGATCTGTGGAGTTCGTCGAAGAGCCGTACCTTCTCCGATCCCGCTTCCGGAGCAGCGACGTTGTTATGGGTCAAGGTCAAACCACACTACACTCTAACCTCCCCTCGCCCTCTTGCACCACGGGAAATCCAAGTTCATGTCAGCTACACGTTGCTTCTAGTTCACCACTTTGAACTATTATAAGTTTTGTCGGGCCGACTGCAGCCAAAATAACATCCTCACGAACTCATGAAGCGGAATTCAGAGCTATGGCCCTTATCGAGCAGAGTCGTTCAAGAGACGCCCCGGGCCGAAGGCCTGATTGGCAGTAGAGCCAAATGAAAAACAAGGAATCGGGGGCTGTGTGCCCCCGAAACGCCTTAAACTCCGTATGGATTTGCAGGAACTTCCGCAGTCCCTAGCACAGCCTGAGCATGCTCGGGTTGTCCGCCCTTGGTGAACCTGTGAGTGATGTAGAAGAGGATCAACGCTTCAGCTCCTAGGAACAGCACCGCCCAGTTCGTGAGATCAGGAAGTTCTCCGACGTTGATGCCGAACCCGGTGGCGATCATGGCGCTCATTATTGCTGCGACTAGCAGAGCAATCGCCACGACTGCCGTGCCGAACGTCATTCTGGTAGATCCTTTCTGTTCGCCCTTCTTGTTCCTGGTCATGTAGTATGCAAGTCCGAAGCAGACGAGGCCGGCCACTATTGAGTACGGAAGTGACTCAGCAACAGGGTTGGTGCTGAAGAAGACCGCGTTGACCGTCTTGGATCCCGACATCACCAGCGACACAGACTTGTCCGTGCCCTGCGCACTTCCGGACCACTGCTTGAAGACGGCCCACACGCCCTGGCCTATCTTGTTCGGGGTGGAGATCAGCAGCGACAGGCCAGCGTTCTTGCGGAACCACTTTTCCACAGCTGAGGTTGGAGTCAATTGGTAGGGCACTGGAGGGCTTGCAGCGATCGTCAGTATCGCATTGAACGGGGCCGTTACTCCGGCCGCGTTCACCACCAAGAGGAATTCGGTGTCGAAGACCATGCTGGCATTGTGGGGGCCATTCACTAGGAACGAGAAGTCCGTCCCTGGAGTGAGGAGCACACCATCGAGGTCCCATCCCTCGAAGACGTACCTAGCCCCTTCCGGTCCTGGTGTGATGAGGGGCGCTGGTCCTCCTGCAGCAGTGCTACCGGCCGCATAGAAAGCTCCGAAGATGTCAAGGCCAGGAGGTAGTGCCTGAGGCACTCCTGGAACTATGAGGCGATTTCCGTTGGGCAAGGTCGTATTGAACAAGACTAGGTACTGTGTTTGCCAGGATGCTATCACCTCCGAAGGCTTGTTCATGACTATCGTGCCAAGGGGCTCGCTGAGGTCAACGTCTCCTGACCACTTGACGAATATCCTGACCGTCTGGTTTCCTTGGTCTACTGGCGTAGTTACCCCAAAGCTTGCCACCGAACCCGGTGCGTACCAGCCGCTCCCGGTCGGATTTCCGTATGGACTGACGACGCTCAAGTAGTACATCGTTACATTCGCTCCGGGAGGCCCCACGACCGGGCCTGGAAGCTGCGAAGTGATTGTCAGGTAGAAGTTGTAGTTGCCAGTGATTGCCCCTGAACCTGTGACCTTGAAGGAGGCGTCCGCTTGGCTAGCTGAGAGGCCATCAGTCGTGATCCAGAAGTATTGCTTGTCTGTGACGACAAGTGGAGATTGGAACGCAAAGCCATGGAAGCTGTTCTCGTCCCACCAGAATGAAACACCACTCCAATCGTAGTTAGCTGCGTCGATGATCACAACCGTGCCAGTGAAGTCAATTCCGACTCCGGTCTGTGCGAAGGTGATGTTGAACTGGGTCTTGTAGGTGCCAGTGATCGTAACAGGGTGGTCCGGGACTGTGAACGGTAATGCGGCGCTCGCGCTCACGAGCACGAACTGCTTGCCCGAGGTCGAACTGGCTACTATGCCAGCATAGCCAAATGTGATCGAGCCGCCGCTGTCGAGCCAACCAGTGGTGAAGGACAAGTCGCCATAGGCCTTTTCCGAACCTGAGACCGTCACAACCGTTCCAGACGCCGAGACGTCCAGTCCGGACTGAGCGAACGTTATCTTGACCTGGGTCTGATAGTTCGCTGTGACTGTGTCGGATGAGCTTGGCACAATGTAGTCGTGGGTTTGGGCTCCGAGGTCGCTCCAGCTTGTCCAAAGGTATCGTGTGTCTGTTGATCCTGCAACTGGAGAAAGCGCTTCAAGTTTGTGGGTAGAGCCTATTGCCCAAGTGAATGTTTGGGGTGTTGTGATTGCGACATCGTCAACTTCTACAAAGCCCAGGCCAGCCGGGCTTGAGGTTATCGTAATCGAGACCGTCTTTTGTATCTTGATCTCTTGAGATGGAAGTTCGTACTCGCGTCCAGCTAAATCGAAGACTCTGTGGTAGAGGACGTTTATCCCTTCATCTGAGATTATGAATGGTACAGTGTAGGTCGTCCATGTAATGCCATCGAAGCTGTACTCCACCCTATCGAGCCCTGATCCTGGAAGAGCATCGTCTCCAGTCAGAGTCACTTGGACATCGGTGATGTACCAGCCAAGCAGGCCAGGTGTGCCGACTAGACCTTTGACCAGAGTTGGAGCTGTCTTGTCAATATTGACGGGCTGAGATGGTAGTTCATACTCGTTTCCAGCAACATCGAAGGCTCTGTGATAGAGCGTGTGAGTCCCTTCAACGCTCATCGTGAAGGGCGCAATGTAGGTTGTCCATCCGCCAGCATCGATCTTGTACTCAACCTTGTCTAGACCTGAAATGGCATCGTCTCCAGTCAGAGTCACTTGGACATCGGTGATGTACCAGCCAAGCAGGCCAGGTGTGCCGACTAGACCTTTGACCAGAGTTGGAGCTGTCTTGTCGATCTTAATCGTCTGCGTTAGAAGCGTGTAGACGTTTCCAGCATTGTCAGTCGCCCTATGCGCAAGAGTGTTCGTTCCCTCAGTCGAGATGGTGAACGGAACGGTGTAAGCAGTCCAGCCAGCACCGTTGAGGTTGTACTCGACTGAAGCCAAGCCAGAACCACCAGTGTCGCCGCCTGTCAAGGTGACAACAACGTTTGAAGTGTACCAGCCAAGCAGGCCAGGTGTGCCGACTAGACCTTTGACCAGAGTTGGAGGAGTGATGTCAACGCTGAAACTTCGTTCAGCTGGTGTGGGGTCTACGTTTCCTGCTTGGTCCTTGGCCCTTACATAGAAGGTATGAGAACCCTCGGTGAGCCCAGTAAGGGTTGTTGACGTAGCAGAAGAGTAAGCTGACCATGCGCCTCCTGTGTCTAACTTCCAAGAGTAGAGTAGATCTACAACTGCGGTGACGTCGTCTGACCCTGTCCAACTAAAGTCAGCGGTCTGGACTTTTATCCAGCCAGTTGGACCTGCTGTAATCGAAGTATCGGGTGGCGTTGTATCTGATATGCCGAAGTTCGCCGTTATCTCAACGGCTCCCGTGCCGACAGTCCAGCTGTAGGGATTCGTAGTTCCGGTATAACCACCTGTCCACCCTGTGAAACTACAGCCTAGCGAGGGGTTGGCAGTGAGGTCGAAGGTAGTGTCCTTCTTCGCTCCAACGTGTATCGAGCCACCTGCACTGACAGTCCCCGATTGTGGGTTCCCACTACTATCGGTATATGCGTAGCTCACCGTTCCCCCAGTCGTCGCATAGATGTCGACGCTAGTATCTGTGAACGTCGCAGTGGCCTCATTGGTTCCATCACTCGCTATTATGGTGTAGGTCCCCGCTATTCCGTCGAGCTGATACGAGGTTGTGAAGCCCCCGACTTGATCCGAGACAACGTTCCAACTGTCCAAGACGGAATTGGGCCTAATCACTATGACGACAACCACGTTGTTGGGCAGGAAACCTCCTCCGTAGATCACAACGGTTTCTTCCGGTGAGTAGTCCCCCTTGTCCGTCCAAATCATCGCCCCTACCGCGCCAGTGGAGATCGGGACAAGGGAAAGCACCAGCACAGAGATCAAGGAGAGGAATAGTGCAGTCATGAGCAAGTTCCGAAGGTTTCTTGAGATTTTCATTCCATTCAATTCTTTCATTTGTCTGTCGCGCTTGTTACATACACCCTTAATATGGCTTGGGCCCCCTATGCGCCTGAAAGTGCGATTTTCCTAAGAATCGTGCGGAATCTCCCCAGAAATCGACATGATTTAAAGCTGATAGCATTTCAGTCCGTGCTGACAGCATTTCAGTCCAGTTCCGGCAGGGGGCCACTGTCAACCACTCCAGTTAGAAAGTGGAAGGCACCATCGCCTCGGCTCGTACCTTCTCACGGTCACTCAAGATTGGAACTGATCAGGTTGTGTCGCAACCACTCTGACGAGATTGCTGATTTGGATCATGCGAGGAGGTACCGATCTACGTCCTAGCCTACCTCTTGACGGGTACCAGCTTCTCCCCTATCTCCACGATCTTTGAGAAGAGACCCTCGAATGCAGCTCTGTCCGCCTGACTGTGCGCCGACTTGTTCATGAGGAACAGGGCCGACCCGTTCTTGGACGCGATGACGTCAGTCGCATGTCGGGTGAACACGTATGCCTGCTCGAACGACGTGGAGAACATCAAGTCGGAGAGGTTGTCGAACAGTATCCAGGTCTCCAGCTCGGACTCCAAGGCCTTGCCGGTCGCGTGGATTATCCGCGTGATGTCGTTGAAGGGAACGCTTGCAGCGTCCTGCGCTCCGGGAGTTGCCAGGACTATGACTTCGCAGTTCCCTACGCCTTCGGCCACGCGGTGGATCGCACTGCCTCTTCTAGTGAACACGACGCATCTCTCCGTGTTCGCTGATATCTCCTCGATCGCCTGCGTAACTAGAGCCTCGTATAGGAACCGCGGGTCGTACTCGACGAGAATCTTCTCATGCAGTAGCTTCTCGTGGCTGAGCCCGAAGGCACCTGAGAAGACGTCCAAACTCTCTGGTCTGCTGCCCTCAAGAAGAACTATATCTCTTACTCGATCACGGCCCATGTCCTTCGACAGCCTGTTTGCCAATGACGCAAAGGTTCTCCATGTCCCTTTTGCATCCGCGTTCATCACGACGATGCGCCGGACGGTTTTCATCCACTTCGTGAAAGACGTGGGGTCGCTTGAAGCAAGGGTCTGCGCGATCCATGAAATCAGGGGGTCGAACCCGTCCCTTATGGCAGAGGCTCTGCGTTCCTCGGGAACAGTCTCCAGATACGAGACCAGCTTCTCGGTTCTGATCTCTCCGTCTTGGGAAGCCTCAAGGTGCTTCGCCAGATCCAAGCTCCTCAACCTCTTGTAGAACTCGGCGACGATCGGTCCAGTGATGAACCTTCTGATAGGCAGCAACAACCGCTTGTAGATGCGAAGGGAGACTTCCCATTCTGGGAGTCCCACGAGCGACCCGTCAGGCCCGACCAGCTCTAGGAACTGTCCCCTAGAGAACCCATACATGACGTCAGTCCTCATGAGGAAGGCCTGATGGTTCGCCACTACTTCCTTGAAGGCATCGGTCTTGTCTGGGTCAGGCGAGATGGAGGTGTACACGTTCTCGAGCACTTCCGTAAAGGGGCCGGCCAGCTTGTCTGACCATTCCTTGCCCTCGAGGTACTCCATGGTTTTGTCCAGAGCCTGAATATTGTCCAGTTGATCCAGCTTCTCAACGTTCAATATGATGCGAAGCCTGTCGTATGTGACTATCTCGCTGAGGCGAGTCTTGTCCAGGTATTCGAGCAGGTTGACGGTCTTGAGTCCCAGTTCATCAGATGGGGCGACTTCCAAGAATCTGCTGATGAACTTCTTGTACGTGTCCGAGAACTCGCCGCCCATTTGTGTCAGTCCTACCCCGCTTGGCTGCTCCATCTTGAAGCCAACCCAGATCGGAATCAGCGACAGAAAGTACAGGAGCCCCCCTATGTGCGGAAGGTCGCTCCAGAGTAGTAGGATGGCGTTGAAGAAAAACACTCCGAAGACTTGGAAGATAACGAACCCCAACAGCATAAGCCAGTACTTTCTCGATAGCCAAGGCACTCTTGCTTCCTTGGCAAGGCGATAGAGAAGGATTGCTATGAGCAATGAGTAGGAGAGCAAGTACAGGAACACGACAAGACCCTCGAAGCTAGGAATAGCCTGAAATCTCCATCCGAAATCAGTCAGCTTGAGGTCATAGGGGATAAAGACAGCCGCCGTAACAGCAAGCATGGGCGGAATGAATAGCAACCAACTTCCTTTCTCCATTTTCGCCAATGTGTGGACGAAATATGCCAGCATCGCTATCGAAATGAAGTAAAGGGCGTTGGAGAACCTCAACAATCTCACGGCCTCGTCTGGGCCAGGGGCGTTCACGACGAAGAAGTTGACCAACAAGTACGAAGTAGAGACCAAACCGAACGCAAAGAACAGTCGGTGCAACAAGGACTTGCGATCCCTCAGTAGAACATCGACAGCTATGCCAAGGGAAAAGAGCGCAGACACCGGGTAGGCGAAAGACCATAATACCAAGTTCCAAGAGGGCAACATCTCAAGCCCTCCGCAGCAAGTCGGAGATGTCTTGCCTTTCTGAAGGTATTATTCTCGGGGGCTTGATTTGTCCCATAGGGTGTCCCTGCTTGGCTCTCTCCATGGAATACCTTAGGAAGGCACCCCTTTTAAGATATACCACTTTGATCAGTTGCCCTGGATCCGCAATTCCGAACTGCCTGACATATTGTTTGAAGAAGTAGATGAGTGATCCCATCGATTCGAATATTCTCTTGGCCGCTTCGTCCTCGGATAGCCCCCATGTGTTTTCCATGAACACAAGGACCTTCTCTTGCCCTTCGAAGCTTTTTGTGAAGGCCCATTTGTCTGACAGGCTCAACCCGGCTTTAGCCATCACCTGAGCCGCTACGGCCTCCGTTATTAGTGGATATCCACCGACTATGATGATGGCGTTCTCTCGACCCCAGAAGGAAAAGATGGGCATCCCATCATCTCTAATGTCATCAACGCGTATCATGTCACCTATGTCATATCTCACAAAGGTCCCTCCAAATGAAGTTGCAACAACACCATATACTTTTGTTTGTTTGATTTCTGACATTTTCTTCAACTCCCCATTCTCGTCTTTGAACTCAAAATAGCAGCTCCTCAGGTTAGGGAGAAGGTCCATCTTGTTCGTAGGGGAACCGAACATCGCGAGGCCCAGTTCGGTGACTCCATATATGCAGAACGGGTCTACTCCCAACTTTACTAGCATGTAGTCGCGATAAAGCGCAGTATCCACCCCTCCGATCATAAGTCCCTTGAGCTTGAAGAACTCGGTCAGATCCCTGGGTCTTTTAGAGAGTCGGGCCTGGACCCATTTCTGAAGCAAGTACAGCTTGGCCGGGCTTACGTCGACCGAGTGATAGTACTCCCCGAACAGGGAATCAGGATTGGAGAAGTATTCGCACATGAGGTATACAGACGGGGCTATGCCTCCGACCATGTTCACACTGTGGCCCTTCTCGAGATACTCAAGAGCCACGAAGAAGCGCCTTCTGGCGTCCTGTATGTCGTCCATCACACCCACAGGGGGCACGTCTTCCACCACTCCCTGCGAGGCCTTCCTACCCCAGCCTGAAAGGAATGGAGCAGAAGGGGTGAAGTTGAAGCCCTTGTCGCCGACTCGAAACTTCGTCTGACCCCAGCGATCACTGCATGCGAGCAGCGTGGTGGCGATCACGTCGCGCCTGAAGTTCTCCCAGAAAAGCGAACCGTGGACAACCCATTTGGGTTCGGACACGGTGCCACTCGTCTTGGCAGCGAAGGCGAATTCCCCAACGATGTAGTCCTTGCAGGGTTCCGCTGCGGCGCGTCCGATCCTGTCATAGTAATCCCAGCACAATTCACCGGGCATTCGTGTTACGTCTTTCTCCAGTCTCTCTATCCTAGACTTGAACTGTGTCAGGAATTGGTAGTCATCGTACGTAGTCACTGGGATGCCATCAATTGAGGAAAAGCCCTTGGGGCACAAGGCCTTTGCCTGAGCGGTTTGTCCCCACCTTTGAAGATGCTCCTTGAGCAGCGCCTCATTCGCTTCAAGTTGTGCGTCGAATGGTTTCTCGTAGAAGCTACAGTACTCCTTCCACAGATCGGCGCTGCTCTTCATTGAGCGTCTCCCCGACGCCTAAGCGTCTATCGAGGGGTCGAGGCCTCCGGGTATGGTATTATTGATATGCCATCTCCCTTCACGATCGTGTACTTGTAACGCCTAGTGTCGTGATCCGTGCCTCTCATCTTGATTATCGCCAACCTCCTCTTGTACTCGGCGCCTTCGAGGAAAGTCTCCATCAGTATTATGCCGTCAGCGACGAACTCCTCGACGCCCGACCCGATGCCGACCGAACCCCAAGGCGTCTCCGTTATCAGGAGCGTTGTGCAACCTGCTTCCTCAAGCGCTCTGTGCAGAAGCGATACCAGAACTCTCGAGTCTATCCTCTTTTCACTCGCCAAGCTGATCGCTGTGATCGAGTCTATCACGAGCCTCTTCGCTCCCGTCTCTCTGACCTTGTCCAGTATCATGTCAACGATCGCGTCGATCCCTCCCCGAGCAACTATCAGGTCTATTATGGCGAGCTTCCTGTCTCTGATCAACTTGTCGAAGTCCCATCCGAGAGTCGTCATGAATTCCTTGAGTCTCTGCGAGCTCTCCCCGAACGACACGAACACGCCCGGGTCGCCGTACAGCGTTGCTCCTTGGTAAAGGAACTGAGTCCCGAGTATCGTCTTTCCGGTTCCGGGTCCTCCAGCAAGCAGGACGATGCAGCCCTTCGGAAGACCGCCTCCCAGCAGACCGTCGAGTTCCCTCAATCCCGTTGGAACTTTCTCCATCTCAATCACCTTCCTCCACTCTGAAGGAGAACACGCACGCCGTATCCCCTCTCGCTATGCATTTCTCTCTCTGCAACGACACCTTGTCCGTATTAAATACCTTGGCTGTGAAGCCTACGAACATACCTTTCAACAGCATTTCGACTGTCTCGTGAACTGGGTCGTCCTTGGGAAGCGGGAGATCAGAAAAGGACACCCTCCCCGAGTCCGCAGAGCCAGTCGGTATTTCGACTGTGACCGTACCCCATCCCCTGGTCTTCAACAAGTCACCAAACTCCGTGAAGGCTCCCTTCGCCTTGTCGGCTGGACTCTTGATGTTCCCCGCCATCTCCTGCCCAATGCCTAACCCCGCTTGGTGAAGGATTATCCCGGAGCCGCTGCCGAAGACCTTTCTGACCTCCTGCGCCAAGCCGAGCAACTCAGGCTCTGTAATAGTCATCACCCTGCTCTCTTCCTTGTTTGAACTCCTCGCCTGCTTGGTCACGTATGAGTCAACCTCATATCCCCGTTTCTACGTCGGAAAAGAGAGCTCGACATATAAGCGTTGGGAGCGACGCGATTCACTGACTGCGCCTGCGCGAGACTAGCGAGCCAGCCGCCGACAGGCCCGACCCCAGCAGCGAAACTGCGGACGAGAACCAGTACATTGTCCTGAGCCCCAGTTGGTCAGAAATCAGACCGCCGATGTAGGGTCCTGATGAAGATCCGAGCGTGCTGATCAAGTTGTAGAAGCCGGCGTACAGGCCGCCCTTCTCAGCTCCTCCGAGGGAGGAACTCATCGCCATGCCCGACACGGTGAAGAGTCCGTAGAACAGACCTCTCAGTGCCTGCGCGAACAGGTATGCGAACAGCGCGTTCAGTACTCCGTAGAGAGCGTAGCTGACCGCTAGGCCAGCCATCCCAGCTGAAAGGACCCACAGCGCCCCGTACTTGTCGGACATTTTCCCACCGAGGTACATAGCGGGGATTTCGGCCATCGCTCCAACGGCAAGTACTGCACCGATTATCAACGGTCCTCCGCCGAGTTCAGCGAGCAAGACGGTCACGAACGAAGATGTGGCGCCCAATCCCAAGCTGCCCAAGAACACGCTGGCATAGAACGGGCTGCCCTGCTCAGTCCTCCGTGAGGGTTTGCCTTGTTCGAACACGGGCAATGGTTTCGGATGGTCCGGCTGATTGGCGAGGGGTACGCTGAGCAGGAAGTCGAGCACCGAAAGCAGCGCTCCCAACCCGAACGCGAGCCTGAAATCGGAGAAGGCTGATGCGACCAGCCCGCTCACGAGGCACATGACTGCCCAACCAGCCGAGCCTCCCAACCTGTACAGCCCCATGCTGATTCCCATGGTGTCAGGGACAGAGATGCGCGCGACTATCGACTGCATCGAGGGCATGAACAGCGACATGGGAAGACCCGCAGCGACGAACCAGAAGGCGACGGACCAAGCATCAGTCGCCAGTGCGACCATGGTCAGGCAGAAAGCCCTGAAGAAGAGCGAAAGAGCGATCAGCATCCCATGCTTTCCGTACTTGTCAATCAAATGACCGAAAGCGATCTGCGGAATGGACGAGGCAAGAACGGAAGCAGTGGAGACCAGACCGATGGTCGCATAGTCCAACCCAGACGACTTCAGATAGATTGCCACGAACACGTAAGATGGGGCCATCGATCCCCAAAAGAGTGCCCCTATCAGTGCTAGCCTGTTCGCGTCGTCGGATCCCATCGAGAGTCCTTTCTACCTCTGCCTCAACTTCCCGAGCAGCCGAAGGTCTTCTTCTAGAAGCTGCTCGCCCGTTCCCTGCGCGAGCCTGTTCCACCAAGTGGGCGTCGACTCGTAGCCTCCCCTCTCGTAGTCCTCTTTCACAGGGATGTACCCGCTGTAGCCGTTCGCATACGAGATGAGTCCTGTCGGATTGAAGGGTGACCTCCTCTTGAGCTCGAGACCGAGCTTGACCACTGGCTCTCCTGGCATGGTCGCAAATGCTACATCACCTATCCTGATAGCATGGAGCAGCACCTGTTCCGACTCGCCGAACTTGGCAGTACGTACGAGCTTCAGGTTCTTGCCGGTGTAGTGGGTGGCAGCCTCAAGTTCCCTTATTGTTTCACTGTCCTTGCCCTCCTTCTTCGCATTCTCCAAGGCCTTCAATTGCTCACCGTGAAGCTTCTCAGCAGATTCCAGCGAGGGGATGACTTGCCTCAGTGTGATCGAGGACGAAGCGAGCCCGATCGCCGGTGTCTTCGATGCGTCTGAGGACTTGAGCCCCTCCAGTGCAGCGTTCGCCACGACTATGCCGAACCTCTGCGCATCGTCGAACGTGCCAAAGCATCCGTAACCTTTGCAGGTGAGCGGGTTGAGATCACCAGCGGCCGCGTTCATGTACACCGAAATGTGATTTCCCCCGAGGGACTTCTCCATCGTCCTTGTGGCTTGGCCCATCCAGTCTCCAGAGATCATGTAATTCGAAGCTCCCAGCACGACGCCGTGGCACGCGTAGTTCACAAGTGACGCGAACACCTCTCCTGCCTCGTCCTCAAACGAGAGCGCGACCACCTGTGGATCAGTCGGGCCGCCTTCGACCCTCCTGTTGTACGTTATCTCCGCGTGCCCTGTCCCCCACCTGGCAAATGCTCTGACCGAGGACTCTTTCGCTTTCTCTCCAGCCTTCACCAGAAAGGACGGAAACTCTGCGGAGTACGCGTCGTTGAGATCGGACTCGACATCGGATGTGATGTCAGGGTTCGGCGCGGGACCCGAGTGGGTGTGAGTGGCGGCCACCAGGATCGCGCCCTCCTTGATTCCCAGCTCTGCTGATAGCGCCTTCCTTGCCTGTCGCGCCGCTTCGTTCGGGATTTCGACTATGTCAGCAGAGATCAACAGAAGCGAAGTCTCATCGTCCTCAAGGTAGATCGCCCTTGCGAATAGGCTGTCGTGGATTCCCTCCGACGGCTTGTATCTCGCCGCGAATCCTCCGAGCTTCACTCCAACAGGAGGAGTGGTGTCAATTCGAGCAGCACCTACGCGCATGCTTGCAGCTCGTCCTCTCCGGATAAAAGGCTACTGTGAAAGGAATCGTCGCTGTTACCTTCAGGGGCGGATGTCAATCCATGTCTTCCTGTTTGTCAACTGGAGGACAGGTCAGCAGCGGGAAGAGGCACAACCTCCGCGTCCACTGATGAGTTGAAAAAGTACAGCCTGATCGCTCAGAAGGCCCGAATTAGGGGGGACCAAGACGTCCTCGAAGAGGGCTAGCAGGTGGCTGGATTGCCTGTCTAGAAAGGATATATAGATAGCTTCCCGGATTTCACTCGAAATAGGAATGGCAATCACGATCCAAGTCAAGCGGGAGTACGCGAACGACGCCAAGAACCTTGACGACCTCCTCGCCAAGTTGGACGAGAGGTATGGGGGCATGTGGGTCGCGATCCTTGATAACGGAGATGTGGTCGCTGACAAGGACTTGGGTCGGGTTCATAAGACTGCCAAAGAGAGATCTGCCAAGATCACATTTGAGTTCCATGCTCACAAGAAGGGTCAGCTCTTCTACAGATAGGTCACCTTGCCTTCAGTGGAATACCGAAAGGGCCCCAATGAACTCTACCATGCCTTCATTCAGATAGAGTCAGCAGCAGGAGAGAGATTCGGAGGATACAGGGCGCTCGTGGACACTGGATCCACAAAGTGCACAATCCCTAGGAAGGACAATGAACTGCTCTTTCATCTCAAGAAGGCCGGGACTGACTTGGCCGTCGACACCGCTCTTGGTCCAGCCTCCTTCGATTGGGTCACGGTTCCCAAGATGATCCTGATGAAGGAAGTGGACGTCAAACTCGGCAACA
>Ga0315281_10009478_pt1 | contig 13505 bp, 8 predicted proteins | sample YL17G07_0_MG_FD_204540 | JGI IMG/M metagenome (GOLD analysis project Ga0315281, IMG submission 204540) | Sediment microbial communities from Yellowstone Lake, YNP, Wyoming, USA - YL17G07_0 | ecosystem: Environmental > Aquatic > Freshwater > Lake > Sediment | place: USA: Wyoming | collected...
AAGCCAGGACAACCGGGTTCCCGCACGTTGTCCCCAGGGCGCCCGCCGCGAAGCCGACGGGGCCGCTTCCCGCGGCCGAGAACGTCCAGGCGAAAGTCCGGGACCCGCCTACCGGGACGGTCAGCGGCCCGGGCGGAACCGCCGTGCCCTCGGCGACGACGAGGGTGTCACCGGGCCCCACCACGATCGACGGAACCACGCCGGTCACGTCCCACTCGCCCGTGTTCGTCACCGTGAGCTCGACCGTGAACCACTCGCCGGTCGATACGAGGGGACGTACCGCCGCCGCGGCGGCGAGCGCTCCGGGCATCACGACCGTGTACGGGGCGGACGTCAGGATTCCCGTCGCGAGCGGCAACCCCGTGTTCGCGTCGATTCCGGTCACCTCCGTGTCCGCGGTCATGGTCCCGGGAACCGAGCCGGAGTATGTCCACGAGAAGACGACCGTGCGGCCCCCCGCCACCGTCGCGGGCATCGCCGGGTTCGGCCCGTCCACGAAGTTCATGGCGCCGAACCCCGCGAACGAGAATGCCGACGCGGCCACGTTCAACGCGGCGGCCGATCCCGTGTTGGTCACCGTGAGAGTGAAGAGGTATCCGCCGCCCACGCACCCGGGCGTGGTCACCGCGAGCGCGGCTTCCAGCACCGCCCCGGCCTGGACCGTCGTGGACGCCGTCGCCCTGGCCAGGATCGGGGTCGCCGCGCAGGTGTCGCCCGTGGCCGACGCCGTGAACGCGACGAGCCCCGACCCCGCCGCCGAGAAGGTCCAGACGAACGTCTGCACGCCGCTGGCGGAGACAGTTACCGGGCCCGCGGGGATGGGCCCGTCCTCGTACGTCACCAGGGGTCCGCCGGGTCCCACCGCGATAGAGGGCATGACGTTCCGCGCGTCGTCGCCGCCCGTGTTCGTCACCGTGAGCTCGACCGTGAACCACTGCCCCACCGACGCGTACCGGCGAGCGGACGTAGAGGCCGCCAGAGCGCCCGGCACCAGAACCGTGAACGGAGCGGCCACGACGAGTCCGGACGCCTTGAACCCCGAGTTGGCGTCCGTGCCCGTGACCGTCGTCGAGAGGGACACGAGCCCGGCGAGCGTCCCGGTGTACGTGTAGGTGAAGCTGCGCGATGCGCCGCCGGCGAGCGGCACCGGCATCGGCGGCGACGGACCCGCGAACAGGGCCGCGCCTCCCCCGCCGCTCACGAGGGGCATGGCCGCGCCGACGTTGATCCCCCCGCCTTCCCCCGTGTTCGTGACCGTGAGCGTGACGAGGATGCGGTCGCCGGAGCAGACGGCCGCGGCCTGCGCGACGAAGGCCGCGTCCAGCGTCATGGGGACCTGGATCGCGACGTCGGCCAGCCCGGCGGCGCTGGTCGCGACGGATCCGCACGTGATCCCCGCGGCCGTGACGGAGAAAGTGACCGCGCCGGACCAGGTCGTGTCGAAGGTCCAGACGAACGTGGTCGCCCCGCCGCCCGGGAGATCGAGCGGTCCCGCCGGATCCGGACCCGTGAGCAGCATGATTGGAGCGTCCCAGGGACTCCAGAAGATCCCGGGGACGATTCCGGTGACGTCCGCGCCGCCCGTGTCGGTCACGGTCAGCGCCACCCGGATCGTCTGCGCGACCGAGACCGCGGCCTGGGCCGCCGCCGCGCCGGCGAGCGTCCCCGGCGAGGTCACCGTCACGGACCCGGCCGCGGCTCCCGACTCGACCGCGGCCCCCGAGTTGGCGTCGACTCCGCCGGCCGTCGTCGTGAACACGACCGCGCCGCCGGTCCCGCCCGAGAAGGTCCACGTGAAGGTGACGGTCCCTCCCCCCGGAACGGTCACGCCGGCCGGCGGGAACGGCCCGTCGAGGTAGACGGCTCCGCCCGGCCCCGTGATCGCGAACGGGGCGGCCGCCACCCCGGTCGCGGCCTCACCCCCCGTGTTCGTGACCGTGACCGCGACCAGGAACGGCTGGCCCGTGCACGCCGACCCCGGGAGCGCGACCGCCGCCGCCAGCGCCGCCGGGGCCAGGATCGTGGCCGAGACGGCGCCGGTCGCCGAGACCGGGGAACCTGCGCACGTCGTCCCGGCCGCCGTGGCCGTGAACCCGACGAGCCCCGACCCGCCGGCGGAGAACGTCCAGACGAAGGTCACTGAACCTCCCGGCGGCAGACCCACGGGACCGGGCGGCGACGGACCCGCCTCCATGACGACGAGAGACCCGCCCGGGCCCGCGGCGACCGCGGGCAGGACCCCGGAGGCGGGCGATCCGCCCGTGTTCGTCACCGTGAGCGCGACCTCGAACCACCTGCCCAGCGACGCCTCGGGCGGCGCCGCCACCGAGGCGGCCAGCAGGCCGGGCGTGTTCACGACCGTGGGCACCGGCGGAGCGCGGTACACGGTCGAATCCCCGGCCAGCGTCGCGGAGACCGAGTTCTCGACCACGGACCCGTCCGCGAGTGTGGACGAAACCGTGACCCCGAACTTCACGAACCCCGACCGGTCGGGGGCGAGCCGGTTGACGACCCAGCGGAGCAACAGCGGCGGAGGCGTCCCGTCGGGCGGCAGGCCGGGCGTCCACGGCCCGGCCCACGAAGGGGCGTAGGCCGACGCCGTCATCGCCGGCGTGCCGGCGCCGTCCGACTGCGCCCAGAACGAGAACCCCGCGGCCCGCCACGCCGTGCCGTTCGGGAGAGTGTCCGTGAGCGCGACGTTCTGGACCGTCATCGTGCCCGCCTTGCTCCACGAGATCGCGTAGGCCAGAACGCTCCCCGCGCACACGGGCCCGGCCGGCACGACTTCCTTGCGCAGGACGAACTGGGCGACACCCGTCACCGTGACCGAGACCTCGACGCTCTCGAGACCCTCGACGCTCACGGAGAAGACGAGGAGATGGTCGCCGGGAGCGTTCGCCAGCAGGAGGCGGCTGGTCCATCCCGCCGGGGCCCCCCCCGTCGCGGACGCGGTCGGCGTCAGCAGGGCTCCCGGCCCCGGCGCGACGGCGATGCCGCCGGCGAGGGGGACGTCCGAGAGCGCGTTGCCGAAGGCGTCGCGCGCCGTGACCGTGACGAACGACGTCGAGCAGATCTCGCCCGGGGACGGGCTTGGCGATGCCTCGAGCACGACGGGCACGCCGCCGGGAACCGTGTAGGCCGGAAGCGGGATCCGGTTCAGCGCCGCCGGGGTCGTATCCACGAGCTGGACCTCGGGAACGTAGACCTTGTTCAGGAAGCTCGTGTTCGGGGGCGCCGCCGCCGAGGCCGCGTAGGTCGAGATCGTGGCCGACACCACGGTCTCGACCAGGGGGACGTTCGTGAAGGTCGCGTCCGGGTTGCGGATACGGACCCGCTGGAGCCCGATGGCAAGCCCGCGCTTGTTCGCCGTCACCTCGAAGTCCGCCGTTCCGCCCTGGTTGTCCGCGAACCAGTGCCGCATCGTCGCGCCGGTCCCCGACGTCGTCGTCAGGACCGTCCTGGAGTCGCGGAGGTAAGCGGCGGCGTGGTAGTACGTCGTCGTCATGATCCCGCCGAGCGCCTGGTAGGCGTTGATGCGCCCGTACCCCATGTGCTCTTCCCATCCGTTGCCGTCGTACGGCACGGCCCCCGGCGGCGGCGGCTTGTCCGTGGTCTGGACGAGGCGCCGGCGCACGGTCTCGGGCGCCCAGTCCGGGTTCTGGTTGAGCAGGAGCGAGGCCACGCCGGCCACGAACGGGCACGCCATGGAGGTGCCGGGCCGCGGCGTGTACGGCGGCGACCCGAACGTGATCGCGGTCGTGATGCCGACGCCCGGGCCGACCACGGCGGTCTCGGGGCCGTAGGACGAGCTGGCCCACCACGCGTCCGCCGAGTCCACGGCCCCCACGGCGAGGACCTGCGGGTAGCCGGCCGGATACCCCACCGGGCCGCCCGTGTTCCCCGTCGCCGCGACCTGGACCACCCCCTCGTCCTCGACCCACGCCGCCACGGCGGCCTCGAGCTGGTTGGGAGGGCCCACGTAGCTCATGTTGATCACCTGCGCGCCGTTGCTCGCCGCGAAGTCCATGCCCAGGATGCACGCGAACCCGTCGCCGGAGCAGGTCCCCGTCGCCACCCTGACCGCTAGGATCTTGGGGTACCACGTGACTCCCGCGACGCCGGTCACGTTGTCCGTGGCCGCCCCGAACACGCTCGCCACGCTCGTCCCGTGGTTGCAGGCGTCCATCGGGTCGTACGTCAGGTTGTACGTGTCCGCCCCGACGATGAACCCGTCCACGAGCCACGGGCCCGGCCCCGTCGGCGAGGTCAGGATGCGCGTGGTCGAGCCGAGCTGGAAGTCCTCGTGCGTGTAGTCGACCCCGGAGTCGATGACCCCGATGACCTGGGAGGCGCTTCCCTTCGACCCGACGCAGTCGGGATCGTTCCAGGCCCGGTCCACCTCGATGTTGACGAGCCCCCACTGCTGGGGAACCGCCGATCCCTGGTAGAACGAGTCGCTCGGGGACGGATAGAGCGCGAGCTCGCGGACGAAGTTGGGCTCCGCCCACCTGACGGCGGGCTCGTGCGCGAGGCCCGAGAGCGCCTCGGCCAGCGACCGGCCGGGAGGAAGGGCGGTCAGGACGACGCCCAGCCGGTCGAGCCGCCGCTTGACGACAAGCCCGTGCCGGCGCAGGACCTCCCGGCGGGCCTCGTCCCGGACGGCGGCGCGGAACCGCAGGACAACCTCCCCCGCCGCGACCCTGGCCGGGCGGCCCGCCCACGAGACCTCCTCAATCTGGAACGGGGGGGCGCTGCAGGCAGGGGTCGCTAGCGCCGCGGAGACAACGAGGACCGAGAGGGACGCGCAGAGCCACGGCCTCTTGACCGGACCGGGCCGGCTCACGGCGAAACTGCAGGAATGTCGGATTGACTGGCTCCCGGGCTATTTTGGCACTCCTGCCGCCGCCGGGTCCATGAGCCCGCGCAGGTCCTTGCCCTAATCTCATTGGGAAATAGGCCTTCTGGAGTAAGATACGGGACCGAAGCCATGGCGAAGCCACCGATCCTCCCCGCGCTCGCGCGCCAGCTGGCCGACCAGCGCCGGCTCATCGCCCGGCGCAACGCCCGGGTCCCCGGCGGCAACGGCGTGATCGACCGCTGGCGCGACCCCGTCGTGACGGCGGCGCACGCGCCCGTCGAGTGGCGGTACGACCTCAACCCGAAGACCAACCCGCTGGGCCTGGAGCGGCTCGGCGTCAACTGCGCGTTCAATCCCGGCGCGATGTTCCGGAAGGGCAGGTTCCTGCTCGTCGTGCGCGTCGAGGGCGCGGACCGCAAGTCGTTCTTCGCGATCGCGGAGTCGCATACGGGGGTGGACGGGTTCCGGTTCTGGGACGAGCCGGTCGAGCTCCCCGAAACGCCGGACCCCGGCACCAACCTCTACGACATGCGGCTCACGGCGCACGAGGACGGGTGGATCTACGGGTTGTTCTGCGTGGAACGGCTGGATCCCAAGGCGCCCCCGGGAGACCTCTCCAGCGCGGTGGCCCAGTGCGGGATCGCGCGGACGAAGGACCTCGTGAAGTGGGAGCGCCTCCCCGATCTCAAATCGGACTCGGCGCAGCAGCGCAACGTCGTCCTCCACCCCGCGTTCATCAAGGGCAAGTACGCGCTGTATACCCGGCCGCAGGATACGTTCATCGAGGCGGGCAAGGGGGGCGGGATCGGCTGGGCCCTCTGCGACTCGATCGAGCGCGCGGTCATCCACGCGGAGAAGATCATGGACGTCCGGGGCTATCACACGATCAAGGAGGTCAAGAACGGCCAGGGCCCCGCGCCCATCAAGACCTCCGAGGGCTGGCTGCACATCGCCCACGGCGTGCGCAACACCGCCGCGGGATTCCGGTACACGCTCTACGCCTTCCTCTCGGACCTCAACGACCCCTCGAAGGTCCTCTTCCGGCCCGGCGGCCACCTGATCGCTCCCGAGGGCGAGGAGCGCGTGGGCGACGTCTCGAACGTCACGTTCTGCAACGGGGCGGTCGGCCTGCCCGACGGCCGGATCTTCATCTATTACGCCTCGTCCGACACCCGGTGCCACGTCGCGACGAGCTCGGTCGACCGGATGCTGGACTACGTGATGAACACTCCCGAGGATTCCGTGCGCACCTCGGGCGCGGTCGCCCAGCGGCTGGATCTGATCAGGCGGAACCGAGCGTACCTGGCCAAGCGGTAGCCCTGAGCGAGGGAGTCTGCGACCGAGTCGAAGGGCAACCGCGCGTTCCTGAAGAAGGCCGGTTAGCCTTTCTTCCTCGAGCGGCGCCAGCGAGGGCGACGTTCCGCGACCAAGCCGGCGCCGCCATCGACGACGTCGCGGAGATGCTGGAAACACGCGCGGGGCGAAATGACACGGATCCCCCGGAACGACCCTAAGACCAGAAGGTCCTGGTCACCAGAGACGATCAGATCCGCCCGACCTGCAACCGCGGTACCGAGCACCACGCAGTCATCAGGGTCACGGCATTCCGACGCTGGAATCGTATCAGGCTGGACCTGATCGACGTCGACTGCCATCATGACGATGGACAGCCGCGCAGCCCCCGGAGTCAACCCGAGCTTCTCCTGCATCACGCGCTCAAGCTCGGCAAGCATCTCGCGGGACAGAACGAGTTCGTGGTGCTCGAGTACCTCCGATAGGAGTTCCAAGCAGAGCCCGTGAGTCGCGTGCGCCGCGACCAGGACATTGGTATCGAGAACTATCCTCACGAGATCAGCTTGAACACATCCTCATCGGTGAGGATTCCGCGAGCGCGCGCGTACGGAACAACGATGGCGCGGATTTCGTGGAACCGGCGAATAGCGAGATAACGTCGGATCGAGTCCCGCACAAGGTCGCTCACTTTCACGCCATCCTTGCGACTCACCTCGTCCAGTTCCTTGCGATACCTTGCGGGCAAACGTACAGTCAGAGTATCCTTCATCTGTTGCCACCCCCCGTAAGACAACGTAACACACTGCCATCTTCGAGTCAAGCCCGGACTTCAGGCGGGACAACTCCCCGAACCGCTTCGTTCTTCAGGGCACGTCGGCGGCGTGCTCGATGACCTTGCGGATGCCCTTCGCGACCAGCGCCACTTCCGCCGCGTCGTTCGGGTGCCGCAGGGGCGTCGTCATCCCCGTGTGTGTGTTCGCGTGCCGGAGGGCCTGCGGGAACTGCTCCGACGAGTAGTCCACGGGCCCCGCGTGCGGGCACGACCACGGACAGCCGTGGCCGTAGGCGTTCTTCGCCAGGATCGCGGTCATCTCGGGCACGATGAAGGCCTGCCAGACGCTCGTGTCCACGCCTTCGGCGCACATGGCCTTTACCAGCCGGTCCCGGAACGCGGCCGCGTCGGCCTCGTGCCCGAGGGCCTTCATGTCGAACCGGATCGTGTAGTTGTACCAGTTGTGTCCCGCGCCCGGAATGCTATCGGGAAGGATGAGGGCCGGGGTGCCGCGCAGGGCCGCGGTCATGACCGCCGCCATCTCCGTCATGACCTTGAGGTTCCGGTCCACCTTCGCGAGCTGGGCCCGCGCGAATGCCGCCGCCAGGTCGTTGTTCCGGTACATCCACCCCAGCGCGTAGTCGCGGGCGTCCGGGCTCTTGGACGGTTCCCGGTGCTCGCCGAAGTACCTGAGATGGTTCGCGAGCTCGGCCTTCTTCCCGTCCTCGGTCGCAAACATGCCGCCCTCGCCCGAGCACACGACCTTGTTCTGGTTCAGGCTGAACGCGGCGCAGTCGCCGAACAATCCCACTTTCTTCCCATGCCAGGTCGTCCCCTGGGCCTGACAGCAGTCCTCGATCACCTGCAGGTTCCGTCGCCGGGCGACTTCCATGACGCGGTCCATGTCCATCGGCAGTCCGTGCAGGTGGACGACGACGACGGCCTTCGTCCGCGGCGTGATCGCGGCCTCGATCAAGTCGATGTCCATGTTCATGGTCGCGAAATCGATGTCCACGAACACGGGGATGGCGTTGTGGTGCAGGACGCAGGTCGCGGAGGAGGGCCAGGTGTAGGCCGGCACCAGGACCTCGTCGCCGCACCCCACGGAGCAGGCGTAGAGCGCCATGTGCAGGGCCGCGGTCCCCGAGTTGCAGGTGAGGACGTGGGTGTTGCCATTCCACGCCGCGAACTCCTTCTCGAGCGCGACGCAGTTCGGCCCGTGCGTGTGCTGACCGCCTTCGAGGGACGCCATCACGTACTTCCGGTCGAGGTCGTCGATCTCGGGCCAGTGCTTGATCGTCCCGTCCGGGACCGCCTTCGGCCCGCCCTTGATTGCGAGCGTTTCCGCCATGCCTCCGAGCATACCCTAAAACTTCATCTTTCTCACGAATATCCGGCGTGGGGGTCCGCCCTTGGCGGACCCGGTGCTCTCGCCCGCGACGACGAGAAATCCCTCCGAGTCCACGGCGGCGGCGGCATAGCGCGCGGATGACTCGTCCTTCATGAGCCCCCGGCAAGCCATCAACAGGTCGCCCGCCGCGTTGAACCGCATCGCGACCGGCCAGACGGCGCCGGTCTCGTCCTCGATCGCGCGCTCCTCCCCCGCCACGACCGCGCCGCCGCTCTGGAGGGCCGCGACGGCGGTCACCTTGCCGTCCGTCGGCAGGTTCACCGTCCAGACGACTCCGCCCGCGCGGTCGAGCTTCTTCAGGAACACGGCCGACCCCGCAGCCTCCTTGAGAGTGCAAACCTGCTCGCCCGCGACGAGGAACCCCCTGCCGCAGACCGCGATCCGGTGCGCGATCTGGCGCGTGCACGCGGGATCGGGGTCGGGCCAGACGTAGAGCCCCTTCCCGCCGTCCGGCCCGTAGCCCTCGGCCAGCCACCGCTCCGGGCCGAACCCGATCCGGCCCCGGCCGATTGCGACCGCGTTCCCGGCCGCATCCGCGACGATCGCCTCGGCCGCCGTCGACCCGGTCTGCTGGCTGTCGCGCACGCGCACCCACCGGATGACGGCCTTCGGACCAAGCCGGAGAACGCACCAGTCTGTGCCCTCGGGCGGATCGAGCCGCGTCGTCTCCCCCGCGACCACGACGTCGCCGCCGCTCGCGGCCGCGATCGCGGCCGGCCGGAAGTGATATGTCCCGGGCAGGGTCAGCGTCCGGGTCCACAGGAGCTTTCCCTTGGTATCGAATCTGGTCAGGACCCGGAACATGAGCGGGTCGGTCTCCGACTCGCCCACGAACCCGAGGACCGAGATCTCGCCGGACTCGTGCGCGGCCACGAACTGCGCCTCGCCCCGCGGGGACCGGAACCGGCCCAGCGCGGTCCGGGTCCAGACCAGCCGGCCCTCGGAGTTGTACTTCACAACGAGGGGCACCGCGCGGACGCCGTACCCGACTTCCTGGCTCGTGTGGCCGGCGACGATGACGCCGTCGCGGCGGTCCACGGCCATCGCCCGGACGGCGTAGTCGCCGTCGGCCTTCCCGCCGTAGTGCGCCTCCCACACGATCTGGGGCCAGCTGAACCGCGGCGTTTCCGCGGCGGCGGCGAGGCTAGCGAGAAGCGCGAGGGCGAGCACGGGAGCATTCTCGCACGACGGCGGCGGCGAAGGTGTCGAGGTTGCCAAAGGACGCGACGCACGACCGGGCGCCGGCGGCGCGCAGGCGGCCCGCCTGCCCGCCGCACCCGACGCCCACGAACCCGATGCGCAGGGCCCGGGCGGCGTGGAAGTCCCACGGCCGGTCCCCGACGTACACGATCCCGGCGAACCGGCCCCGGCCGCCCGCCCGCACGATCGCGTGCCGGATGATCCCGGCGCGGACCTCGTGGTCGTCCGCCGTCGTCATCGGCACCCCGTTCCAGCGGATCCCGGCGGAGGCGAGCTTGTACCCCGCCGAAATCCGCCAGTTCCCGGTCGCGATCGCGACCGAGCAACCCCCGGCGCGGAGCCGGTGCAGGACCGTCTGCGCGCCCGGCGTCGGCTCGTAGAGCTTCCCGGCCCTCCGCCGGAGGTCGCGCAGAAGGGACATCAGCGACCGCTTTACCCGCAGGATCTCGGCCGGGGTCGCCCGCCGGCGGAACTTGAGCCGGCAGACCTCGTTCGTAATCCCCGAGTCCGTGGACGACCGGTAGTCCCCCCAGTCGCGCCGGACATTGACCCCGAGGGCGTCCATGAAGACGCGCTGGAGTCCGAGCGGGTTCTCGGGGGTCCGGCGCAGAAGCGTGCCGTCGATGTCGAATACCACGAGGGGCTTCACCGGCTATGTCCCACTCCCCGCCGGGGGCAGAGGGGACGGAGCCGGCACCGCGAGCATAGGGGCGAGACCGGCTGGCAGACGCGCTTCCCGTACCCGACGAGCCAGCCGTTCCACCGGATCCAGAACCGGCGCGGGAGGACGCGGCTGAGCGCGGCCTCGGTCTCATCCGGGGTCTTCGTCCGCACGAGCCCGAGCCGGTTCGAGATCCGGTGGACGTGCGTGTCCACGCAGATCGCGGGGACCGCGAAGGCATGGCTGAGAACCAGGTTCGCGGTCTTGAGCCCAACGCCGGGGAGAGCCAGCAGGGCGGCTTGATTGGCAGGCACCCGGCCCCGGTGCCGGGCGATCAGGGCGCGGCAAATCCCGATGATATGCCGCGCTTTGGTCCGGTAGAACCCGGCGGGATAGATCGTGCGCGCGATCCGGCAGGCGGACAACCGCAGCATCGTCCGGGGCGTCCGGGCCAGCCGGAAGAGCCTTTCCGAAGCCGCGCCCGTCACCTCGTCCTTGGTCCGCAGGCTGATCTCGCACCCGATCAGGGTTCGGAACGGGTCCGGAGACACCCTCTCGAGGGAGGTCTCATCGTGGCGCCGCGAATCCGAAGCCAGGATCCGGGCTATGCGCCTGAGGCCTGCCCGAGTCAGGATGGCAGGACGGCGCGCAGGGCCTTCAAGTGCGCGGGCGTCGACCCGCAGCACCCGCCCACGATCGTGGCGCCGGCGTCGATCATGGTCCGCATGAGGACGACGAACTCATCCGGCCCGATCGGGTGGATATCGCCGCCCGCGCCGTGGACGGGCGTCCCCGCGTTGGGCTTGGCCGCGAGCGGGACACCGGGGGCGGCCGCACGCATCCGCGCCATGACCGTCGCCAGCGCCGCCGGCTCCCCGCCGCAGTTCGCGCCGACGGCGGACGCGCCCGCGTCCACGAGCGCGCTCACGGCCTGCTCGGGCGTGGTTCCCATCATGGTCCGGAACGACTTGGGCTGGCCCTCGAACGACATGGTCGCGAGGATGAACCGCGCGCCCGCGTCCTTGGCGCCGCGCACGGCCGCGACGGCCTCGTTTAGGTCCGTCATCGTCTCGACCACGATCCCGTCGGCGCCGCCCGCCAGCAGTGCCTTCGCCTGGGAGGCGAAGGCTTCCTGCGCGATCCCCTCCTCGAGGTCCCCCGTCGGCTCGAGCAGTTCGCCCGTCGGCCCGATGTCGCCGAGGACCCAGCGGTCATCGCCCGCAGCCTCGCGCGCGATCGAGGCCGCCGCGCGGTTGATGGCCTCGGCTTGGGGCTCGAGCCCGAGCCGCCGGAGCTTGATCCGGGTGCCGCCGAAGGTGCAGGTGTAGACGACGTCGGACCCGGCGGCTACGTAGGCCGCGTGCACGCCGCGCACGGCGTCCGGCCGGTCGAGGAGCCAGCCCTCGGGCGCGGTCCCCGCGGGCAGCCCGGCCTTGATCAGCTCGGTCCCCATCCCGCCGTCGAGGAGCACGATGCCCCTCTTCAGCCGTTCGGCGATTGGAGCTCTCACCCTTCCCGGTACTCCTTCCCCAGTATCCCGCACTTGCGCCGCCGGTAATAGCGGTAGTTCTCGAACGAAACGTCGGGCGGCACCCGGTGGTCCGTGTGCGGGATCAGGCGGCCGGTCCGGAAAAGGGGCATCAGCCGGTCGAACTCGCGGTCGATCGCCTCGCGCCCCGCGATCAGCGCCCGCTTGTCGTACGCGCCGCGGTACGCGAATCGCGGCCCGAACCGCTTCTCGAGGTCGTAGACGTCGGTCCAGGCCGACTCGATCGGGAACATGACGTTGATCCCGCCCTCGAGCCACATGCCCGCCAGCTCGTTGATCCTCCCGTCGCAGTCCAGTTCGTGGAACTCGCAGCCGCACTCGCGGCGCAGGAAATCGGTCACCCGCTTGTAGCGCGGCACCATGAGCTGGGCGAAGTGCTTGGGGCTCAGCAGGGGCCCGCTCTTGTAGCACATGTCCTCCCACCAGTGGCCCGAGTCCACTTTCGCCTTGCCCGCGATGTGCCGGTACCCGTGGAGCATGAGGAGGGTCAGGTGCTCCATCATCTCCTCGACCCACTCGGGGTCCTCGTAGATCGCGTACGAGAGGTTCTCGACCCCCATCCAGTTCCGGATCCAGCCGTAGATCGCCCCGCACCCCAAGCCCACCGGGTACTCGGCCGTGGAGGTGAGCTTGCAGAGCTCATCCAGGTTCGCGGGCACGCGGCCGGGGTCGTCGATCTTGAGCCGCTCGTCCCGGATCTTCTCCCAGTCCTTGCGGGTCTCGATCGCATATCGAAGATATTTCGGGATCGAGGCGCCCTTCTCGCTGCGGATCATCTCGCAGGTGGCGCCGTCCCCGTCCATGATGATCCGGGTGTCGCCCTTCTCCTCGAGGACCTTCGTCTCAAACCAGGGCAGGAGTCCGATCGCGATGTTCGGCACCGGGCCGTTGGTCTCCTCATCCGTGTGGAAGTAGCTGATGATGCCCCAGTCCGAGCCCTCGTACTTCTCCGGCATCCCCTCCGCGTGCCAGCGCGGGTAGGTCTGGTCCCAGGCCCCGAACTCGTAGTCGGGAACCCGGTCCACGGGCCTGCCCCTGAGCGTGTTCAGGTACCTCTCTCGATGCGTCACTTGCCCTCCTTTTCGGGGAAACTCATCGCTTCCGCGAACAGCTCCTGGAAGTCGGCGCGCTGTTCGAGCGGCACGTGCCGGATGCGCGGGAGCAGCGACGCCAGGGCCGCCTCCCCAAGCCCCTTCATGCCGAGCACCATCTTCGCACCCAGCAGGGCCGCGTTGCCCGCCGGCCGGACCGCGTCGGCGGGGAACGGCAGGAGCCCGATCCGGCGGGCGCCGTCCACGGAGAGGCTGTTTCCGAACGCCCCCGCGAGGTAGAACGGGCACACGTGCCCGGCCGGCAGGCCGACCTCGTCCATGAGGATCCGGATCCCGGCCGCGATCGCGCCCTTGGCGAGCTGGAGCTCGCGGATGTCGGCCTGGCTCAGCTTGACGCGGCCCCGGAGCGCGAGCAAGTCCTTGGCCAGCCTCCCCGACGGCGCGATCAGGGCGAGTTCCAGTCCGGCGGCCACGGCGTCCACGAGTCCGCTCCCGCACACGCCCTGCGGGGTGCCGCCGCCGATGACGTGGGCCGAAAGGCGCTTGCCGTCCGAGGTGACCCGGTCGATCGCGCCGGGCGCCGCGCGCATCCCGCACGAGATGCGCGCACCCTCGAACGCGGGGCCGGCGGCCGTGGACGCCACGACGATTTCGCGGCCGGTCGTGAACACGATCTCGCCGTTGGTGCCCAGGTCCGCCCCGCCCGTGG
>Ga0315281_10009479_pt1 | contig 13504 bp, 11 predicted proteins | sample YL17G07_0_MG_FD_204540 | JGI IMG/M metagenome (GOLD analysis project Ga0315281, IMG submission 204540) | Sediment microbial communities from Yellowstone Lake, YNP, Wyoming, USA - YL17G07_0 | ecosystem: Environmental > Aquatic > Freshwater > Lake > Sediment | place: USA: Wyoming | collected...
TTCCTTGCGATCGCCTTGTTCGACATCCCCTGCGACAATAAATCGAGAATCTCGCGCTCGCGCTCGGTGAGCTGCTTGAACAGACTTTCCCTGGAACTGTTCTGCTTGCCCGGCTGCAGCAGGTTGACGAGCTTCATGGTCATGACCGGCGCGACCACCGTCTCGCCGCGCACCGCGCGCAGAATCGCGTCCGAAACGTCCTCGGGCTCCATGTCCTTGAGCAGATAGCCGCGCGCGCCCGCGCGCAGCGCGTTCGCCAGGTCGTCCTCCGAATCGCTCACCGTCAGAATCAGCGTCGGTCCGCTCCAGCCGGCGTCCTGCAAGGTGCGCAACAGCGCCAGCCCGCCGTGCGGCGGCAGGTTCAGGTCCAGCATCAGCACGTCCGGTTTATTCGCATCGAGCAGCGCTGCGGCTTCCTCCGGGTTGCCGGTCGCCGCGACCACCTCGATGCCGGAGCGCCCATGCAGCAGTTCCGTCAACCCCTTGCGGAACAGGGTGTGGTCATCGACCAGCATGACGCGGATGACTGCGCTCACGCCGCGCGTCCCCGCTCGCTCTTGTCGGCGGGAAACACCAGGCTCACCCGCGCCCCGCCCGGTGCGAGGTTGGCGATTTCTATCGAGCCGTTCAGTTGCTGCGCCCGCTCGCGCATGATGTTGATGCCCAGATGGTGCCGCAGATGCGAATGCCCCTCGGCACTACCCATCCGGTTACCCATCGCGAAAAAGCCCAGGCCGTCGTCCTCGACGGCGAAGCGGTATTCGCCGCCCTGGCGTTCCATGGTCAGGCGCGCGCGCTTGGCGCCGGAGTGCCGCACCACGTTGGCGAGCGCCTCCTGCACGATGTGATACACCTGCACCTCCTCCTCGACCGACAGGTCGAGATCGGCGATCCGGTTCTCCAATTCGAGTTCCACGCCGGTGCGGTCGAAGAATTTCGCGTGCGTCTCCCCGATCGCGTGCATCAGGCCGAGCGGATCCATGCGGCTGCGGAACTGCGACAGCAGCTCGCGCAGATCGGCATAGGCGCCCTCCAGCGCCTGCTGCGTGTCCGAGGCATATTTCAGCGCGCCGGTTTTCTCGTCGCGCTCCAGCGCCTCGCGCATCATCGTCAGGCGGATGTTCATGTAGGACAGGGTCTGCGCGAGCGAGTCGTGCACCTCGTTCGCCATCAGCTGGCGCTCGTTCATCAGCGTCATGCGCATATTCTCTCGCAGCAGGCGCGCGTTCTCCAGCGCGAGCCCCAGATGCTCGCTGATCGAGCGGAACAAGAGCGCCAGTTCCTCCGCGATCTCGCGCGGGTCGGCGAAGAACAGCGTATAGGCGCCGTGCACCCTGCCCATGTGCTGCAGCGGCACCACCACGGCTGCGCCGCACTGGTCGAAATAGTTGCCGCCCGTGTGTTTCGCGCAGTGCTGCAACTCGGCGCTCTGGCGCACCGCCTCGGCGCTCACCGCGGCGCCGCAAATGCCGCAGTCCAGGTTCACCAGGCGCTCGCGCGCGACCACATCGGCGGGCAGGCCCTGCGAGGCCACCAGGCGCATGTGCGCTCCGTCCTCGGTCACCACGCGAACCGCGCCGGCTTGCGCGCCCGCGAGCCGTATCATGGTGCCGAGCGAACGCGCGAGCAGCGCTTCCGGATCGTGCTCCTCGGCAACACCGGTGGTGACCTCCGAGAACACGCGCAGCGCCTGCAGATCGCCGCCGGACTGGGGCGCTTCGCGGCGGAGCTGGCGCAACGGCTTGGTATTCACGTCGGCTTGCGTCGTCATCAGATGTCTCGCTGCCTGGACCACGCCGCTGGGCGCGTGGAGAGGCGCTGATATATTAGAGCCGGCTACTATATCAGAAGCCTCCCGGACGGCTCGCCCGGAGCAGCGCTTCCGACTGCGCTCACTGCCACTATAATGGCAAGCGTACCCCATTGCGAACGCCACGCCATATGACCATCCCGGATTTCGACTCCGCCGACCTGCTGATCGTGAAATCAGCGCTGAAACAGCGCTTCGGACAGGACGTGGAGATTCAACCCGCGGACAGCGAACTCAAGCTCGATCCTGAAGCGCCGGTGATGACTTCGTGCCCGACCTTGTACTGGCACGAGCGGGACTGCCACTTCCTTGTCTTCAAGACCGGCGCGAACCGCTACCGCTGCCAGTTCTTCTACACCGACGACGAACACTTCGGCACCGGCCGCAGCGAATACGATGACCTGTCGGAATGCGTAACCGGCCTGCTGCGCACGCAGGCGGATCACGAAAAAGAGCGCAAAGGGGTGCGCTCGGGAACTACGGGCGATCAGATCGGCGAGTGACCGGACCGCGGCGAGGGAACCGTCACTCCCGCGGAAGCGGGAGTCCAGAGGAATGAGCAAACTGCTGGATCCCCGCTTTCGCGGGGATGACGATACTCTGCACTACTTCTTTTTCAGGAAAAACGTGTATTCCTTTTCCGCGGCTTCTTGGGACAGCAGTTCGTGGCCGGTCTGCTTGCAGAACGCCGCGAAATCCTTGACCGAACCGGGGTCGGTGGAGACCAGCCGCAGCACCTGACCGCTCTGCAGTTCGCCGAGCGCTTTCTTGGCGCGCAGGATGGGCAGCGGGCAATTCAGGCCGCGGGCATCGAGTTCCTTGTCGAAGTTCATCGTGTTGCTCCTCTCTTTCTATCAAACGAACAGATATCAGGAAACTGCCTGATAGTACAGATTCTGCGGGTGGTTTGCCTGGGCAAAAAAGAACCAGCGCTCCGCGATCAGGCCGCAATACTGCAACAGGAATGCCCCCAAAAGCAATGCCGGCGATGCGGCGCCCATGCCGGCGGCGAGCAGCGCCAGCGGGGCGGGAAACGCCAGCGCCAGAAACAGCCACTTCACCGAGCGCAGGAACGCGTGCCTGCGGCCGTGAAAGAATTCCCGCGTGTTGAACGAGCCGCCGAGGAATCCGGCTGATTTCTGCACGATGCGCGGATGGCGCACGCCGATCGCCGTGGCAAGATTCGACTTCGGTTTCAGCCGCGCGTTGCGGGCCAGTGAAGCGATGCGGCCGGCCGCCGCCAGCGCCGTGATCACCCCCGTCCAGCCGCCGAAGAAACCGACCAGCCCGGGCGAGACTGCCGCCGCATAGGCCGTGGCGGCCAGGAATCCCGACGCACCGCCGAGCAGCGTGTAATTGATCACCGTCAGCGGCGTGTGCCACTCCTGCAGGAAACGCAGGCACGCGTAGATCATCCCGGTGCACAGGAACAGCGCGAAACACGCGAGCGTCGCTGCGGCCCCGAGCAGCAGCGTCGCATCGACCGGATGGTCACCGGGCAGCGTGAAAAAAGGCGCCTGCCAGCCGGCGAAATGGGCGAACCCGTAGAGCGCGACCAGGCCCATCAGCGCCGGCAGCGCGATCACCTCGCGCGACAGCCACGAAGTGCGCCACTGCGCCGCCGAGCGCCAGGCGCGCATCGGACGTCCGAGATGGAAGAACGAGGCGAACAAGCCCAGGACGAGAAACGCGAGCGCGAGCACGCTCCCGACAGTGTAGAAGCCGGCGCCCTGGGACGGCAGCAGCCCGAACAGCGAATAGATCTGTGCGGTGTAGAGCGCGAGGAACAATCCCTGGCCGACGCCGATCAGCGTGGTAAGGAAGAGAACGGAAAAGGCGGGATGCATGGTCCGGCCTCCGTCACCAGGAAGTCACGTCGTCGAGGAACGGCGAGGCGATCGGGGCCTTGGGCAGCTTGCCGTCGATCTTGAGCGGGTTGTCCGCACGCTGCAGTTCGTCCTCGTGGATCGTGACCTGGGTCTTGCGCCGCGGCAGATAATGGTTCGCCGGGTGCGTGCCCCATTCGGCCATCAGCGCGTAGCCGCCCTGCTCGCGTATCGCCTGCGACACCACCGAATCCGGATCGTGCACGTCGCCGAACAGCCGCGCGCTGGTCGGGCACGCCATGACGCAGGCCGGCTTGCGGTCGGCCTCCGGCAGCGCCTTGTCGTAGATGCGGTCGACGCACAGGGTGCATTTCTTCATGACCTTCTCGCCCTCGTCGAGCTCGCGCGCGCCGTAAGGGCAGGCCCAGGCGCAGTACTTGCAGCCGATGCACTTGTCGTAATCGACCAGCACGATGCCGTCCTCCTTGCGCTTGTAGGAAGCGCCGGTCGGGCACACCGGCACGCAGGGCGGGTCTTCGCAGTGCAGGCAGGATTTGGGGAAATGCAGCGTTTCGGTCTTCGGGAACTCGCCGATCTCGTAGGTCTGCACGCGGTTGAAGAACGTGCCGGTCGGATCGGCGTCGTACGGCCGCTGATCGGTCATCACACCGGCCGTACCGGAAGTGTTCCATTCCTTGCAGCTCGTGACGCAGGCGTGGCAGCCCACGCAGACGTTCAGGTCGATGACCAATGCGAGCTGCGTCACAGCGAGCATTCCATTTGTTCGAGCTGAGTCACAGCGAGCGTTCCATCAGTTCGAGCTGGGTCATTTCCGCTTACCAGCGAAGTAAGCCAGCACCCCGCTGCGCTCGGCCTTCGTTCCCGGCAGCGCCGGCATGGGCGCGACCTGCGGGAAACTCTCTTGCGCCTCGGCGGCGTCGGCCTTGTAGATCCGCACCCGCACGTCGTACCAGCCCGCCTGGCCGGTGACCGGATCGGAGTTGGAGACGCGCTCGCCGCCGATTGCCAGTTCGTCGGTGATCAGGTGATTGAGCAGGAAGCCCTTGCGCGATTCGTTCGCATCGGGAGCAAGGTTCCAAGCGCCTGAGGCCTTGCCGACGGCGTTCCAGGTCCACACGGTGCCGGGCTCGACCGCTTCGGAAGTGAGCGCGATGCAGCGCACCTTGCCCCACGGCGATTCGATCCACACCCAGTCGCCGTCGGCGATCCCCTGCGTTCGGGCGGTGAGCGCATTGATGTACAGGTGATTGTGCGCGTGGATCTGGCGCAGCCAGGCGTTCTGCGAGTCCCACGAGTGGTACATCGCCATCGGCCGCTGCGTCACCGCAGCCAGCGGATATTTCTGCCGGTCGGTCATGACCGATTCCAGCGGCTCGTAGTAGAACGGCAGCGGATCGAGATAGGTCTGGATGCGGCTTTTCAAATGCTCCGGCGGGCGCTTGCCGGGACGCTTGCCCTGCGCCGCGAGCCGGAATTTCTGCAGCACTTCCGAATAGACGTGGATCAGGATCGGATCGGAGTAGCGGATCAGCCGCGTGCGCTGCGCCCAGTGCAGGTAGCCCTTGTTCCAGTTGCGCATGTACTGATACGAGCGCGGCAGTTCATGCTTGAAAAAGCAGCCGTTGCGCGCGTACATCTCCCACTGGTTCGGGTTGGGCTCGCCGTGCATGAAACGCTCGCCGCCCTTGCCGCGCCAGCCGGCGAGAAAACCGATGCCCGAACCGGGCTCGGTCTCGTAGTTGATGATGAAGTCCGGGTAGTCGCGGAACTTGCGCGAGCCGTCCTTGTTGACGAAGGCGGGCAGCTTCAGGCGCGAGCCCAGTTCGATCAGCACTTCCTGGAACGGCTTGCACTCGCCCGAGGGCGGCAGCACGGGGATGCGCACCGAGTCCACCGGCCCGTCGAATTCCGAGATCGGCCGGTCGAGCAGCGACATCACGTCGTGGCGTTCGAGGTAGGTCGTGTCCGGCAGCACCAGATCCGCGAACGCGGTCATCTCCGAGGCAAACGCGTCGCACACCACCAGGAACGGAATCTTGTATTCGCCGCATTGCTCGCCCTCGGTATGGCGATCGTTGAGCATGCGGCGCACTTCCATGGTGTTCATGGTCGAGTTCCACGACATGTTCGCCATGAAAATCAGCAGCGTGTCGATGCGGTAGGGATCGCCGCGCCAGGCGTTGGTGATGACGTTGTGCATGAGTCCGTGCACCGCGAGCGGATACTCCCAGGAGAACGCCTTGTCGATGCGCTGCGGCCGGCCGTCTTCATCGACGAACAGGTCGTTCGGGTCGGCGGGCCAGCCGAGCGCCATGCCGGCAAGCGGCGAATCGGGCTGCACCGCCTGCGGACTGTTGGGCGGCTTGGCGCAGGGTGGAATCGGCCGCGGGAACGGCGCCTTGTGACGGAAACCGCCCGGGCGATCGATGGTGCCGAGCAGCGTCATCAGCACGGCGAGCGCGCGTATGGTCTGAAAACCGTTGGAATGCGCGGCGAGGCCGCGCATGGCGTGAAACGCCACCGGATTTCCGGTGACCGTGTCGTGCTCCTTGCCCCAGCTGTCGGTCCAGGCGATCGGCAGCTCGATTTTTCCGTCGCGTGCCATGATGCCCATTTCGTGAGCCAGACGCCGGATGGTTTCGGCGGGAACGCCGCTGATCGCCGCCGCCCACTCGGGCGTGTACTGCGCAACACGATCGACGAGCAACTGGAACGAGGGCGCCACCGGCTTGCCGTCTGGCATGGCGAAGCGCCCGAGCAGGAAAGGATCGGCGCCTTCGCTGTGCGTGCGCACCGCGCCGTTCGTATGCCGGTCCCACCAGTACTGGTCCTGCGGATCGAAGCAGCCGGGCTCGTATTCGACCTCGGGATCGCGTATGAACAGGCCGAAGTCGTCGCTGGCCTCGTCCAGATTCACCAGCTGGCCGGCGTTGGTGTAGCGCACCAGGAACTCGCGGTCGTAGAGCCCCTGCGCGATCAGCTCGTGGACGAGCGCAAGCAGCAGCGCGCCGTCGGTGCCGGGGCGGATCGGCACCCATTCGTCGGCGATCGCCGAGTAGCCGGTGCGCACCGGGTTGATCGACACGAAGCGGCCGCCCGAGCGCTTGAATTTCGAGATCGCGATCTTGAGCGGATTCGAATGGTGGTCCTCGGCGGTGCCTATCATGACGAACAGCTTGGCGCGGTCGAGATCGGGCCCGCCGAACTCCCAGAACGATCCGCCGATGGTGTAGATCATGCCGGCGGCCATGTTGACCGAGCAGAAGCCGCCGTGGGCTGCGTAATTGGGCGTGCCGAACTGCTTGGCAAACAGGCCGGTGAGCGCCTGCATCTGGTCGCGTCCGGTGAACAGCGCGAATTTTTTCGGGTCGGTCGAGCGGATTTTCGCCAGCCGCTCGGCGAGAATCGCGAACGCGCGGTCCCAGCTTATCTCCTCGAACTGCGCCTCGCCGCGCTCGGCGCCCTGCCGGCGCAGCAGCGGCTTGGTGAGCCGCGCCGGCGAGTACTGTTTCATGATGCCGGAGGACCCCTTGGCGCAGATCACGCCCTGGTTGAGCGGATGGTCGGGGTTGCCGTCGATGTAGCGCACTTCGCCGTCGCGCAGATGCACGCGTATGCCACAGCGGCACGCGCACATGTAGCATGTGGTGGTGCGCACTTCGGTGCGCGGTGCAGCCTGGGTTTCTTTGCTGGCGGTCACGGTATCCGCATGACTGGCGATCGACGGATGGTTACTCTATGCCAAACCCCTCCGAGTGAGGTTCGAGTTTTATAATCTACTCATAAGTGAGGGTGATTGTAGTTACTTATGACCTATGTTAAGCTTTTGTTTAAACATGCTTTTCATGTGTGAATATGACCGCGAGACAGGCTGCAACGTAACCTGCGAGGACCAGCCCGGATGACCCTGGAAAAAGCGAAGAAACTGCTCGCGGTGCAAGCCGATTTCGGCAGTTTCTACCATGCCAACGGCGCCAAACTCATCCTCGCCGAAGTGCAGCGCGAACACGGCCAGGCCGCGGTCGATACACTGATCCGGGATCTCGAACTCGAGCGCATTTTCGGCTTTGCGCCGGGGAAGCGCTTCGACGGCTCGCTGAAGTGACCACGGTGACCGCACCCGTCATTGCCTACCCTCGGCGCGCGCTGTTTGAAGCACGCACTAAGCAAGTTCGTCCGGCATGAAAATCTGCGTCGTCTCCGACAGCCACGACCGCGCCGACGCGCTCGAACTCGCGGTCGAGCAGGGTGTGGCGCATGGCGCGCAAGCGGTGCTCCACTGCGGCGACATCATCGGCGCAAACACGCTGCGCGGACTGCAGCGCTTCGGTGTGCCGGTGCATGTCGTGCACGGCAACAACCTCGGCGACCCGGTGCTGATGGCCAGGCTGGCCGCGCAACCGGAAAACAACCTGCATTACCACGGCCGGGACGCGCGGCTGGCGCTGGGGGAGCGCTCGATTTTCATGGTGCATTACCCGGATTACGGCCATGCCATGGCGTGCACCGGCGACTGGGACCTCGTCTGCTGCGGGCACGAGCATCGCGCCTGGACAAAACAAGTCAAGAACGTGCGCGGCGGTGAAACCTGGCTGGTCAATCCGGGCACGGTCGCCGGCATCGGTGCGCCGGCCACCTATCTGCTCGGCGATCTCGAGCGCATGGCATTCTCGATCTGCACGTTGGAACGCGAATAACCCTTCGGCCTTCAGGTTTTTCCGACGTAATACAGCCGGCCTATCCGCGCATCAGAACTTTCAAGGCCACCGGTCGGAGCCGATTAATAATAAAATCTCGTCTGTCGCAAACTTATGATTTCAGCCGACGGACCGGGGCGCAATCACCACCCGGCGTCCGCGCAGCGCACTCCGGAGAATTCTCAATGACCCACGTGGCGACCGACGAGACCATCCTGGTCGTTGGCGGCGGCATCAGCGGCATGACGGCCGCCCTCGAAGCCGCCGAATGCGGAAAGAAAGTGGTGCTGGTGGAAAAGTCCCCCACGCTCGGCGGCCGCACCGCGCTGCTGTACCGCTACTTTCCCAAGCTCTGCCATCCGACCTGCGGGCTGGAAATCAATCTGCGGCGTCTGAAGGGCAACCGCAACGTGCGCGTCATCACGATGGCGGAGGTGAAGGCCATCGCCGGGACACGCGGCAATTACACCGCGACGGTGAAAGTTGCGCCGCGCCATGTGAACGACAACTGCACCGCGTGCGGTGACTGCGCTCGCGCCGTGCAGGCCGAGATACCGAATCCGTACAACTACAACCTGAACCGGATGAAGGCCGCGTACCTTCCCCATGCGATGGCCTATCCGCAGCGCTACGTGATCGACCCGTCGATCGCGGGCACCGAGGACGGCACGCGGGCGAAAAGCGCGTGCAAATACGGCGCCGTGGATCTCGACATGAAGGAAGAGACGCTGGAAATCCGCGCCGGCGCCGTGATCTGGGCCACGGGCTGGCAGCCTTACGACGCGGCGAAGATACAGCCGTACGGCTACGGGCGCTTCGCCAACGTCGTCACCAGCGTCGAGTTCGAGCGGATGGCCGACCCGCACGGCCCCACCGGCGGCAAGATCGTGCGCCCCTCCGACGGCAAGGAAGCGAAGAACATCGCCTTCATCCAGTGCGCGGGCTCGCGCGACGAGAACCATCTGCGCCATTGCTCGCGCATCTGCTGCATGGCCTCGCTGAAACAGACGCAATACGTGAGCGAGGCGTTCGGCGCCGCGGGGAAATCGACGATCTATTACATCGACATCCGCGCCATCGACCGCTTCGAGGATTTCTACCAGAAAGTGCTCAAGGATCCCGGCGTGCGGTTCATCAAATCCAAGGTCGCGCGCATCGCGCAGGACGGCAAGACGGGCGACGTGATCCTCCACGGCGTCGACACCGAGGGCTACCACCGCTACGCGAACAATCACGATCTCGCCGTGCTCGCGGTCGGCATGCAGCCGAGCGTGGCGGCAGCCGACATTCCGGCCGAGGTCATCGCCGATTCCAGCGGTTTCATCGAGTCCGCAGCGCTGGACTCCGGTGTGTTCGGCGCGGGCTGCGCGACCAATGCGCTCGACGTGAATCGCGCGGTGCAGAACGCGACCGCCGCAACGCTGCGCGCGATCCAGGTCGTGAACCGCGTTGCGCGAGCGGAGAAGGCGTTATGAGCTCACGAGCAGGGGCCCCGCGAAGCGGGGATGCGAGCAAGGCGAATGGCGCCTGCTGCCGACAGTCCGCTATTCAGTTACAGCAGAAACGTGCGGAGGCAGCAAGATGGCAGACATGAAAACAGCGGCCTACATCTGCACCGGCTGCGGCATCGGCGAGCGGCTCTCTGGCGCGCAACTGGCGAAAGTGGCCGAGCGCGAGGGCAAAATGACCCTGGTGCGCCAGCACGAGTTCCTGTGCTCATCGGCCGGCACGCAGCTGATCCGCGACGACCTGGAGAAGGAAGGCGTCACCCACCTGATGATCGCGGCCTGCTCGCGCCGCGCCAAGACCGAAGCGTTTCACTTCCCTACTGCGGCGATGTCGCGCGCCAACCTGCGCGAAGGCGTGATCTGGAGCCAGCCCGACACCGACGAAGCAAAGGAAACCACGCAGGAGATGGCCGACGACTACGTGCGCATGGGCTGCGCCGAAGTAAAGAAAATGAAGCTCCCCGCCGGCAACCCCGACGTCGGCCATTCCCGGCGGCTGCTGGTGGTGGGCGGCGGGATCTCCGGCATGACGGCCGCGCTCGAAGCTTCGCGCGCTGGCTACCGTGTGCTGATCGTCGAGAAATCCGGCTCACTCGGCGGCTGGGCTGGACGCCTGCACAAGCGCACCGCATTCCGCGAACCCTACACCGATCCGGCCGACACCGGCGTCGGCGAAATGATCGCTGCGCTGCAGTCGGATGCGAACGTCGAAATCGTCCTCAATGCGTCGATTGCGAAGACCGACGGCGCCCCGGGGCGCTTCAAGGTGGAAATCGCCGTCGAGAGCGGTTCTGCAAGAACCGAGGACATCGGCGCGATCATCCAGGCGACGGGATTCTCCGCTTACGACGCAACCCGACTGCCCGAATTCGCCTACGGCAAGACGCCCAACGTCGTCGATCAGGCGGGGCTGGAACAACTCGCGCGCGCGGCGGGATCGAACCCGATCCGCCGCCCTTCCGACGGCGGCGAAGTCAAGTCGGTGGTGTTCGTGCAGTGCGCGGGGCAGCGCGACGATTCCGGCAAGCACTTGCCCTACTGCTCGGGCTTCTGCTGCGCGACCAGCATCAAGCAGGCGATGTACTTCAAGGATGCCAATCCGGCGATCGATACCGCGGTGATCTACACCGACCTGCGCGTGCCGGGGAACGGCGAGGACTTCTATCGCAGCGCCCAGCAGAAAGGCGTCACGTTCACCAAGGGCAAAGTGACCGGCGTCGAACCCGGCGGCAACACGTGCTCCGTGAAATTCCGCGACCTGATCCTCGATGAGGATGCGGCGATCGCCGATGTCGATCTGGTCGTGCTCGCGACCGGCCAAGTGCCGAACTCCGGCGTGAACATCGGCCTGCCCGAAGACGCGGTGGCCGATACCGGCGTGAAGCCCATCTCCATCCTCAACCTGTCCTACCGCCAGGGACCGGATTTGCCGCAGCTGAAGCACGGCTTCACCGACTCGCATTTCATCTGTTTCCCCTACGAAACGCGCCGCACCGGCATCTATGCGGCCGGGCCGGTACGCCGTCCGATGGATATCGCGCAGGCGACCGAGGATGCCACCGGTGCCGCGCTCAAAGCCATCCAGGCGATCGAGAACGCCGAAGCCGGCCGCGCCGCGCATCCGCGCTCGGGCGACCTGTCGTTCCCGATCGTGCGTCTGGACGGATGCACGCAGTGCAAACGCTGCACGGTGGAATGCCCGTTCGGCGCCATCGACGAGGACGAGAAGACCTACCCGGTGTTCAACGAATCGCGCTGCCGGCGCTGCGGCACCTGCATGGGCGCGTGCCCGGTGCGGGTGATTTCGTTCGAGAACTATTCGGTCGATACCGTCGGCGCGCAGATCAAGGCCGTCGAGGTTCCCGACGAGTTCTCCGAGAAGCCGCGCATTCTCGTGCTTGCCTGCGAGAACGACGCCTATCCGGCGATCGACATGGCCGGCATGCAGAAGAACGTCTATAGCGCCTTCGTGCGCGTGATCCCGGTGCGCTGCCTGGGTTCGGTCAACGCCATCTGGATCACCGACGCGCTCAACTCCGGCTACGACGGCATCATGATGATGGGCTGCAAGCACGGCGACGACTACCAGTGCCACTTCGTCAAGGGCTCGGAACTCGCCGGCGTGCGCATGAGCAAGATCGGCGACACGCTGCAGCAGATGTCGCTCGAGACCGAGCGCGTGGCGACCTACGAGGTGGCGATCACCGACATGGCGCGCGTGCCGCAGCTGATCGAGGAGTACGCCGCAATCATCAACAAGATCGGCCTGTCGCCGCTGAAGGGCTTCGCCTGAGAATCGCGCGCCGTGGGGAACCTATGGGAAACATGACCGAACTGAACGAGCAGGCCCTCGCCAAGTACCGCAACAGCTTCCTGCACGAAGTCGAGGCGCGGGTCGAGGAAGGCCACTGGGTCAAGATGTGCATGCAGTGCGGCGTATGCGCGGGATCCTGCCCGCTGGGGGAGCACTGGGAGCACACGCCGCAGAAGCTGTTCATGATGATCCGCGCCGGCAAACGCGACGAAGTGCTGCGCTCGGACTCGATGTGGATGTGCACCTCCTGCTACAACTGCGTGGTGCGCTGTCCGAGGAAGCTGCCGATCACCCAGATCATGCACGGGCTCGCCCAGTACGCCCATCGGCTGGGCCTGGCGCCGAAGATGCAGCCGACGCGCGACCTGTCGCTCATTTTCTGGAACAACTGCATCCGGACCGGCCGCGTGAACGAACTGCGGTTCACCATGTCGCTGTACTTCAAGGACGGGCTGGTGGCGGGAATCAAGAAGGCCCTCAGCATGCAGGGTGTCGCGCTGGCGCTGCTTCGGGCCAAGCGACTGAACCCGTTCGAGTTCTTCAAGGGACACGAGTGCAAGGACAAGGCGGGCATCCACCGCATGCTGAAGAAGGCCGAGGAAATCGAAGCCAGGCACCGTGGCAAGTAGCACCAGGAGAAACACCATGGCAAAAAAAGAATACGCGTTCTACCCGGGCTGCTCCTCGCAGCTGCGCGGCTCAGCGTCGAACTACCTGACGTCGGTGAACTCGATGTGCGAGAAGCTCGACATCAAGATGACGCCGATTCCCGACTGGAACTGCTGCGGCGCGTCGATCAGCTACGCCGGCGCCGGCGAGCTCATGCGCCACGTCATGACGGCGCGCAACTTCGCGCTCGCCGAGCAGCACCTGCCGGGGCAGGATGTCGTCGCGACCTGCGCCGCCTGCTGGCTGGGAGGGCGCGAGACCAAGGAAAAACTCGACGCCTCCAGCCAGATGATGGCCGACACCAACGAGGCGCTGAAGGAAGCGGGACTCCACTACAAGGCCGACGTGGCAATACGCCACATGGTGGAAGTCCTGATCGAGGACATCGGTTACGAAGAGATGAAAAAGCCGATGGTCAAGTCGCTCGAAGGCGCGAAGATCGCGGGCTACGTCGGCTGCCAGACCAACCGCCCCTTCGGCATCGCCGGCGAATCGTTCGAGAATCCGCTGTATCTCGACAAGCTGGTCGAAACCATGGGCGGAGAAGCGCTCACCGACTATGACCAGAAGGTCGCCTGCTGCGGGGGTTCGCTCGCGTTCTCCGAACCGGAAAAATCGCAGAAGCAGATCAAGGACATCGTCGAGTCCGCCTACGACCA
>Ga0315281_10009480_pt1 | contig 13503 bp, 12 predicted proteins | sample YL17G07_0_MG_FD_204540 | JGI IMG/M metagenome (GOLD analysis project Ga0315281, IMG submission 204540) | Sediment microbial communities from Yellowstone Lake, YNP, Wyoming, USA - YL17G07_0 | ecosystem: Environmental > Aquatic > Freshwater > Lake > Sediment | place: USA: Wyoming | collected...
ACGCGCGGCAAGCGCAAGCTGGATTTCCGGTGCTGCGAGTCGCGCCCCGTCGACAAGTCCACCGGGCTGCGCTGCGATCAGACCATCCGGCTGAAAGGGCCGCTCAGTTCCCGTCGCTATCCGGGCTTCCTGCGCCGCATCGTCTACATCGATCCGGAGACGGGCAAGCGGTTCGTCTTCCTGACCAACAACTTCACCCTCGACGCCTTGACGATTGCGCAGTTGTACCACGCCCGCTGGAAGATCGAACTGTTCTTCAAGTGGATCAAACAATACCTTCGGATCAAGGCTTTCTACGGCACCTCCGAGAACGCCGTCCACACGCAAATCTGGGTGGCCGTCTGCGTCTACGTTCTCGTGGCCGTCCTGAAGAAGGAACTGCGCCTCGATCGTTCGCCGGGCGATATTCTGCAAATTCTCGGCCTCACACTCTTCGAGAAAACGCCCATTCTACGGGTGCTTTCGCGCTCCGCACCCCCGAAACAGGAGGCCGCCGCGCGAAAACAGTTGTCATTGTTCACTTTTTAACCGGACAGTAGTGATATTCTGTACTATCTACAAATCCGAATCCGCAGTGGCATTGAAACGCACATGCTGCACAACGAGCTTAATCCAGTCTTGGAAATATGCAGTTCTGCTATGAATGTCTCATGGGTCATCGGCAACGGCGAATGGGCAAACGTTCCAAACACGGATGGCCCCATATGGTCGAAAGCTTCCTTCGGAGTGAAAGTGCAGCAGGCGTGGGAAGAGTCCTCTGACTTTCGAGCAGATATGCTTCAAGCCGCTCTACGCATTGACTGGTGTGAGGAACCGCTGTCTACTGCCCTGAGCAAATTAAGAGACATGTTTGGCCTCTTCGAGGACGTATCCACAGAATGTGTGCTGAGGCTTGCTATCTGGATTGAATCCGTCTTCTTTGGTGAGGATAAGCCGGAAGAGATAAGGAAAATTCCCGATTGGCGCGAGGTCATTGAAAGAGTCAGAGAAAGCGCAGCCGATGCGGCACGGCCGTATGTGGAGGAGGGTCGTGAAGAGGGAAAAGATGATGATGTTGTTGATGATGGTGCTGCTGCGGATTTGGGTGCGAGTATTTTTATTGACCATGCTGAAGATGTCTACGAGTTGATTAAAGAGCGGATGCCATCACTTGGTTTGGGGCCAGACGAATTCGCCAAGAGGAATCTCCCACGGTCTCTGATTGGCAAAGACAGGTACTGTTTTGATGAAATGGTTTTAATCTACAAGTCACTCGACAAATGCGAGGAGAGGCGGGCAAGGGAGAACTGCCTCTATGATGTCTGGGCGATGTCATACGGCACCGATGCACTTACGAATAGCGTCTTCGATGCCCTCGAAACGTATGCCGATAAAATTCACAGGTTCTTAGTGCCCAGAGGCAAGCAAGCCTACTTTGTGTGCAGTGCAGCAATGCCACAGGTTGAATTGAGTTGGAAGCGGCTCATCATTTCTGTTCTGCAACAGCACTACGGCGATATGGATAAGGCATGGTATCAGGGTGTTTCAAAAGAGATTCGGAAGGCCGCAAGCAGTCTCTCCGAGGAGAAGAAAGGGGAACGCACCAAATGGGAATGCCTTTATTTCATCCAGTTGAAGGACATCCTCGAAAAGAACTGGCGGTTGTTCGAACCACGAATTAAGAGCAAGAAGCGTTTCACGAAGAAGGACTCGGCGGAAACGCTTGACCGTCTCAACGAAATCCGCAACGACCTGTCTCATCCGACTGAGGGTCAGACCTTCAAGTATGCGGACCAGCTTGACGCTTATCTGAGGGAGATAAAGGACTTGATGAGAGAAGTGTTGGGGGAACGAAGCGACAGGGAACGGGAAGCAGAAAACGCTTGAAACAAGATGGACACACGAAGGCTCAAGAGTCCGGCGATAGCGAAAGGCAGGGTTATGTTGGACGTGACGCCTCTTGGACGAGTTCAGAGTACGCCATACGCAATTAACACGCGCTAAATGGCGCGCGCCTTTTCACGCCTTCAGCACGTGAAAATGGCTCGAACTTTTCAGGTGCCGATCGAACGTGAGAGTCCGTTCCGCGCCCGCCTGACGGTGTCTGCGGCCGAGGTAATAATCGGCGAAATCGCCCGGGCCGCGGCGATACTCCTCGACCGTGGGCCACAAGAGGTCCTTTTCCAACACTTCGAACTGCGCCGTCCGGAGGATGCGATCGAGCGCGCCGGCGACCTCGCCGCGGCTATGTCCATAGGCGGATTCGAGAACCCAGACGAGTTCGCACAGCACGATCGGGCCGATCACCAGCTTTATGCCGTTGCGCGCGGCCTGCTCGATTTCTCTCGCGGCCGCTGCCGACTGCGCCGGATGGTCTTGCGTCAGGTAGCGCACCAGGATATTCGTATCCAGCCCGGTCACAGGCCGCTCCCTCGGCGTCGGATGGCGGCATTCATTGCCTGGAGCGAAACCGGCTTTCGTCCGGCTCTGTGCAACATCCCTTTGAGCTTGCGGATGTCTTCCGTCGCCGGTTTCACCAGGACTTCACCGTCGTCCCCCACAATGAATTCCACTTCGTCTCCAGGTTGCAGTCCGAGGTGGTCCCGGACCGGCTTGGGAATTACGGTCTGCCCCCGACTGGTCACCGTTGCCCTGGGCATGGAACGCCTCCTCTTACTTATTACCGATTATCTTACTTTATTGTATGATTTGTGATCGTGAGTGTCAAGCCCCAACCCGCAGTCCGCACTGCATTGCGGCTTCGCGTCCGTTCCGGTAACATGGAAATATCCGATGCTACTCTGCGAAGTAACGACTCTTCGCTGCGTAGCACGAGTCAGCAGGAGGCGGCGTTGGGCCGGATCTACTTTGTGCGGCATGGCCAGACGGCGTGGAACAAGGCGAAGATATTCCGCGGCCGCAGGGATATTCCGCTCGATGAGCAGGGGCGTCTCGAAGCGGCTTGCGCGGCGCGCGCGCTGTGCGGGGTCTCCCTGGCCGCCGTCTATTCCAGCCCGCTCTCGCGCGCCCGCGAGACGGCCGAGGCGATTGCCGCCGGCCACGGTCTCGCGGTGATCGTGGACGAGGCTTTCACGGACATTGATTACGGAGAATGGACGGAATACTGGGACATCGAGGCGCGCCGGAAATTCGGCGGCCAGTACCGCCAGTGGAAAGAGTCGCCGCACCGGGTGAAGTTTCCCGGCGGCGAGTCGCTCGACGACGTCCGCCGTCGCGCTGCGCCGCGGCTGATGGAACTGGCGCGGCGGCATCCGGAAGGCGCGATCGCGCTCGTCTCGCACCGCGTGGTGCTCAAGCTCCTGCTTTGCGAAGCGAAAGGGCTGGACAATTCCCACTTCTGGCAAGTCCGCCTCGATACCGGCGCCCTCTCGGCGCTCGAATACGCGAACGGGACGCTGCGCGTCGCGCTTGAAAACGACACGCGCCACCTTCAGGCCCTGACGGACAACAAGAGCGAAGATTTCTAATTATGGTTCATTCGGCAATCGGCAATCGGCAATCGGCAATTATAGATCTCCTTGGTCTTTCGCCGGACGCGCTGAAGGACTTTGTGGAGAAGATCGGCCAGAAGCCGTATCGCGCGCGCCAGTTGCGCTCGTGGATTTTCGAGAAGCACGAGCGCGATTTCGCGCGCATGACGAACCTCTCCGCCGACTTCCGGCAGGCGCTGGCCCGGGAGTCGCGCGTCGGCGCCGGCGAGATTGAGAACGTCTCGCGCGCGGCCGATGGCGAGACGGCGAAATACCTTTTCCGCTTCGACGACGGCGCGAGGATCGAGGCCGTCTCGATGCGCGAAGAAATCCGCCATACGGTTTGCCTCTCCACCCAGGTCGGCTGCGCGATGGGATGCGCGTTCTGCGCGACCGGCGCGCTCGGCTTCACGCGGGACCTGGCCGTCGGCGAGATGCTGCTCCAGGTCGTGGAGATGTCCCGCCGCGAGGGGCGCATCACGAACGCCGTCTTCATGGGCATGGGCGAGCCGCTGCTCAATCTGGAGAACGTGCTCAAGGCCATCGAGGCGCTCGCCGATCCGGAGCGTTTCGCGCTCGGGACGCGCAAGATCACCGTTTCGACCTGCGGCATCGTGCCGGGAATCGAGGCGCTGTCGCGCGCGCCGGTGACCGTGCGGCTGGCGCTTTCGCTCAATTCGCCTTTCCAGGAGCAGCGCGAGCAACTGATGCCGGTCGCGCGGCGGCACCCGCTCGAACGCGTCCTCGAGGCCTGCGACGGCTACGCCGCGCGGACCGGCAAGCGCGTGACGGTCGAGTACGTGCTCCTGCGCGGCGTGAACGCCGGCCGCGCGCACGCGAAGGAACTCGCGCGCATTGCGCGGCGGCTCGACGGAAAAGTCAACCTGATCGAGTATAATACGGTGAGCGGCTCGCCGTTCGATTCGCCGTCGAGCCGCGAGACGCTGAAATTCCGCGAATGGCTTGAGGAGGACGGCGCGTCGGTGACGATCCGCTTCCGCCGCGGGCGCGAGATCGCGGCGGGCTGCGGACAACTGGCCGCCAGGGTGGCCGATGAGCACAAACGGGATTGATCTGGTCGTCTTCGACATGGAAGGCACGCTGACCGCCTCGCCGACGGTCTGGGAATTGATGCATGTCAAGGTTGGCACGTGGCGGTCGCACGGGCTGCCGTACTGGGAACAGTACAAGGCGGGCACGCTGAGCTACGACGAGTTCGCGCGCATGGACACGGCGACGTGGAGGGGCGCGCCGGTGGAACTGCTCGACCGCGCGGTGGAAGAGGTGCCGCTGATGGCAGGCTGCCGCGAACTCCTGGCGCATCTCGCCGAGCGCGGGATTCGGACCGCCATCGTCAGCAACGGCCTCGAACGGCTCGGGCTGCGCCTCGCGCGCGAGTTTGGAGTCGCCCGCGTGCTGGCGAACCGGGAATTGCTCGACGACGGTCGGCTGACCGGCGAACTGGAGCTCGTCGTCCCCTTCGCCGAGAAGGGTGAAATGCTCTCCAGGATCGCCGGTGAGATGGACATCCCGGCGCGGCGCGTCGTCGCCGTCGGCGACGGGCCGGCGGACATCGGCATGTTCGAACGGGCGGGATCGAGCATTGCGTTCCTGCCCTCGTCGCGCGAGGTCGCCGCGCGGGCGAAGCACGTCATCGCCCAGGCCGACCTCCGGCTGCTGATCCCGCTCCTGACGGACGGATGAGTGACGAGTACTGAATACTGAGTAGTGAGTGCAGAGTGCTCGATCATTCAGCACTCAGTATTCAGTACTCAGTATTCATCACTCATTCGTTCCGGGGGAGAGTGGCGTTGCGTTTGTTATGCGCATACCAAGAAGTGTGGAGCACCTCGTGGCGGAACATCCGGACGCCAAAGCCGCGGGCAAGCCCTTCGGCCGTGAGCTCAGGGCCGAACGGCCCGCTCGGCTGTGGGTGACGCGCGCGGAGGCGGTCGCGACGCTGACGCTGGCCTTCGTTTTCCTGGTGTGGGTCGGCGTCATCATCCTCCGCCAGCGCCAGGCCGGCCGCGACCTCCACTGGGTCCACGGCCAAAGCGAGGGCGCGGTCTGCCTCATTGACATCAACCGCGCCGAACTGTCCGAGCTGATGCTCCTGCCCGGCGTCGGGCCGTCGAAGGCGGAGCGCATCATCAAGTGGAGGCAGGAACACGGCCCCTTCCACGCGCTCGAAGAACTGCAGAAGGCCGCCGGCATCACCGCGAGGGATATGGCCGCCATCCGGAGCCTGGTGACGCTCGGCGGGTCGGGTCCGGAGCCGCCGCCCGACACGGATTACGCCGAGCCGGAGGCGGAATAAAGATGAAGGATGAAAACCGATAACTGACAACTGACAGCTTCCTATTCTTTGAGGTTTTCGTGTTCAAGCTCGTCTCCGAATTCAAGCCCGGCGGCGATCAGCCCCAGGCGATCGAAGCGCTGATCAGGAGCTTCAGGGGCGGCTCGCGCTGCGCCACGCTCCTCGGCGTGACCGGGTCGGGCAAGACGTTCACTATGGCCCACCTGATCCGGGCGCTGGACCGGCCGACGCTGGTGATCTCGCACAACAAGACGCTCGCGGCGCAGCTCTACAGCGAGTTCCGGGAATTCTTCCCCGAAAGCGGCGTCGGCTATTTCGTCAGCTATTACGATTACTACCAGCCCGAAGCGTACATCCCGCAGCGCGACATCTACATCGAGAAGGATTCCTCGATCAACGAGGACATTGACCGGCTGCGGCTGAATGCGACGAGCCTGCTGATGACGCGCCGCGACGTGATCATCGTCGCGAGCGTCTCGTGCATCTACGGCCTCGGCTCGCCCGAGGACTATCAGCAGATGTACCTGCAGCTCCGCGCCGGCCAGCGGATCGGGCGCGACGACATCCTCAAGCGGCTCGTGGACATCCAGTACGAGCGGAACGACCGGGTCTTCGGCCGCGGGAATTTCCGCGTGCGCGGCGACGTGATCGAGCTCTATCCGACTTACGAGGAGCGCGTCTGCCGCATCGAGCTGTTCGGCGACGAGGTCGAGGCGCTCGCCTTCCTCCACCCGCTGACCGGCGAGGTGATCGAACGCCGGGAGGAGATCATGGTCTTCCCGGCGCGGCATTTCGTCATGCCGGAGAGCCGCATCGGCGACGGCGTCGCGCGCATCGAGCGGGAACTCGACGAGCGGCTGATCGAGCTGAAGGCCGAAGGCAAGCTGCTGGAGATGCAGCGCCTGGAGGCGCGCACGCGCTACGACATCGAGATGCTGCGCGAGGTGGGCTATTGCCCGGGCATCGAGAACTACTCGCGCCCACTCTCCGCCCGCCCGCCCGGCTCGCGGCCCTGGACGCTGATTGACTATTTCCCGAAAGACTTCTTCATGATCGTGGACGAATCGCACGCCACGATCCCGCAGCTCCACGGTATGTACAACAACGACCTCACGCGCAAGAGCACGCTGATCGAGCACGGCTTCCGGCTGCGCTCCGCCCTCGACAACCGCCCGATGAAATTCGACGAATGGGAGCAGAGCATCCACCAGGTCCTCTTCGTCTCCGCCACGCCGGCCGATTATGAACTCCAGAAATGCAAGGGCGAAGTCGTCGAGCAGGTCATCCGCCCGACCGGCCTCGTGGACCCGATCATCCACGTCCGCCCGGCGGGCGCTCAGGTGCCGGACCTCATGGCCGAAATCCGGAAGCGCGTCGCAAGGAAGGAGCGCGTGCTCGTCACCACCCTGACCAAGCGCATGGCCGAGCAGCTCAGCGGTTTTCTGCGCGAGGCGGGCATCCAGGTGACTTATCTGCACAGCGACATCGAGACGCTCGACCGCGTCGAGGTGCTCAACAACCTGCGGCGGGGGACCTTCGACGTCGTCGTCGGCGTGAACCTGCTGCGCGAAGGACTCGACCTGCCCGAAGTCTCGCTCGTCGGCATCCTCGACGCGGACAAGGAGGGATTCCTGCGCTCGGCGACTTCCCTGATCCAGACCATCGGACGCACCGCGCGGAACGTCAATGCCGAGGTCATCCTCTACGCCGACCACATCACCGACTCCATGCGCAAGGCGATTGACGAGACCCAGCGCCGCCGCGTGATGCAGTCGGCGTACAACGAGGAGCGCCACATCACGCCCGAGACGGTGCGCAAGGCCATCCGCGACGGCATCCAGCGCGAGGCGACCGAGTCCGACGTCGCCCGCCTGGCGGTCCGCGAAGGCGAGTCGGAGTACGGCGCGCACGAGACGCTTAAGGACCTCGAGGAGGAAATGCACCGGGCCGCCGACGATCTGGATTTCGAGACCGCCGCGAAACTCCGCGACCGGATCGTCCTGCTTCAGGAGAAGGCCGGCCTCAAGCCGCTGGCCGAGTGGAAGCCGCGCAACGTCCAGCGCAGCAAAAAATGGAGGCGACGCGGCGTCTAATGATGTATGGCGGCGAAACTGGCCGCAGGCTCCCTTCGATTCGCTGAGGGAGGCATGAGATGATAGGCGTCCTTATTCTTGCCGTGATCGGCGCATGCCTCTACTTGTTGCTGGCCTACCTCATGAAGGGACTGCTGTGGCCGGCAATCATAGCAACGCTTATCGTGGGCGCAGGCCAGACCGCATTCGTCTGGCTGATGTTTGGCGCGACATTTCTATGGGCGGCGTTCCGGCTCCGCCTAATCCTGCCTTTCATGTACGCCGCTGTGGGCGCGGCGATTGCGGCGCTTGTAACAGCCTGGGTTCGGCGGCGAAGGGCGCGGCTTGGGGTGTCCGCGGACGCGCTGGAGCAGAGCGAGCAAGCCCGGAAGAAGAGGCTGCGCATCGTCCTGCTCGCGTGCTCAGCGATCGTGCTGATACTCGTAGCGGGCGTCGTGGCATTTCGAATCGTTCTCTCCAACCGCGTTCGCAGGGAATTGAACGAAATGCGGGCCAAAGGATTTCCCGTCACGCTGGAAGAATTGAATGCGAGGTATCCGCAGCCGCCCGCCAGGCAAAATGCGGCGGAGGTCTATCAAAAGGCGTTCGCCCTCTACGCGGATGAGAAGGGCAAATACAAGAACCTGTGGAGTATCTTCTCCGACGATTTCAAGCTGCCGCCGAACGGCGAGCCGTTGCCGCAGGAAATGAAAAGGCTGATGGAAGCGTACGTTGCCGATAATCGGGAAGCTCTCAAGCTCCTGCACCAGGCGGCGGCAATGCCACTGTGCCGCTTTCCTGTGGATTTCACAAGAGCGTTCCAGCCGGCCAAGCCGCGACTCGGCATTCAGGGCTGGCAAGGGCAAGAAGATTCCGCATATGAGATGGGGCTTCGGATTGCGGCCGCTCGTCTCCTCCCAACTGAGGCGCTGGTCCATGCCGACAACGGAAGGGCGGCCGAGGCGGCAGAGGCGATTGTCTGCGCGCTCGCCGTCGGGAGGGCAATGGGAGACGAACCGCTCGTGCAAACTCAAGGAGCACGGGCAGTTTTTCAAATGGATGCCATATTCTGCCTGCAACGCGCATTGTCGCGCACCGCGCTTTCCGACGAGGCCCTTCGAAGAATTGACGACTTGCTGAAGGACGCGGTCAACCTGGACGGCATGACTCGCGCGATCGCCGCCGCGCGCTGCATGGGATCGGCCGCATTCACCAACCGAAGAGCCGGCTCAGCGCTCGCTGAAATGCTTGATGCATATTTTATCTACACGTACGCGCACCTCAACGATCCTGCAAAATTCGTTGCGGGGATTCCGGTGATGAAAACTGTGATTATGCCGCCCATCTCGTGGCGTCTCAGGTTTCTCGGCCTGCTGGACATGGACCACCTGTGTTTTCTCGAATACACGAAGACCTTGCTGGAGGACTGGCAGGAACGCGTAAACAAAGGCGGTTTATTTCGTGAAGAAAGAAACCAGCCACAGTCTCCGTTCCCCTACGGGCCGGTGCAAGCTCTTCTATGTGGCGATTTTTCTTGGAACTTTATTGTCGCGTGGCCGCTGTACGACAGCAATTTCACTATGTTGATTTCCGAGGTCGAACTTGCCCGGACGGGAATCGCCGTCGAGCGATATCGCAATGCGCGGGGCGCGCTTCCCGAGAAGCTTTCCGACCTCGTCCCCGCCTGGCTGCCGGCCGTGCCGCTCGATCCGTGGGACGGCAAGCCACTCCGCTACAGGAAACGCGACAAGGGCTACGTCATCTACTCCGTCGGGAGCGACAGGAAAGACGAAGGCGGCAGTTCGGACCCCGAGCATGACTTCAAGAACATCACGTTCCGCGTTGCGCGGTGAGGCCGGTTGTCGGAGTACTTGGCCGATTCCTGGAATGCCGCTTACTGGTGCAGCGGCAGCCATTCGAGGACGCGTTGGATCCAGCGATCCCAGAACGCCCAATCGTGTTGGCCCGGCCCTTCCTCGTAAGTGAGGTCGAGGCCGAGCGAGCGGGCGTGGTCGCGGAAGCGCAGGTTGTGCGGATAGAGACCGTCCTCGACGCCGCAGCACTGGTAGAGTGTGGGCTTCGGGCCTTTCGCTTTTGCGAACTTCTTCGCGAGCGCGAACAGGTCATTGTCGCTTCCGGGAATCGCCCGAAGCGGGCCGAAAATATCGGTGAATTCGCGGACCTTGAACGCGTCGGAATTGCCCTGCGCGGCGATCCCGGCGATGTCGAGCGCGCCGGAGAGACTCGCGGCGGCGGCGAACATCTCCGGTCGCTTCAGCGCCAGCTTGAACGCGCCGTAGCCGCCCATGGAAAGCCCGGCGACGAAGTTCTCGTCGCGCTTTTCCGACAGCGGGAAGAACGCGCGCGCCAGACGCGGGACCTCCTCGCTGAGGTATGTCCAGTACGGATATCCGCGCGCCATGTCCGTGTAAAATCCGCGGTAGGCGTGCGGCATGACCACGGCCAGGTTGAGCGGCGCGACGTAGCGCTCGATGGAGGTGCGTCGCTGCCAGATGGTGTTGTCGTCCGCGAGTCCGTGGAGCAGCCAGAGCGTCGGATGCGGCTTTCGCCGCGTCCGCTTCGATCCCGGCTGCGCGCCGGGCGGCTGCGGCAGAATCACGTCCATCGAGGTCGCGCTGCGCAACGTCTCCGAGTGGAAATTGCAATGAATCAGCGCCATTGTGTTCCTTTCCGATAAGCGACAAGGAAATGGGTTTGGGAAGGAGTCTAACCGGCTGGCGGGCCTGATTCAAGACGCTCGTTCAGTTTGTCCTGAAGTGCGTTAGCTATGGGAAGCCGTCATGAGCGCAGCGAAGCATCTCACACTCAGCGGCTTGAATGCGTTCCGGGTGTGAGATTCTTCGCTTCGCTCAGAATGACTTCTCTGGCGAGACCTCCTAGTGTTGCAGTTTGCCGGGTGCAGCGGGCTTGCTACAATGTTGCCTTGCGTTGAATTCAGCAGATGGAGACCATGAATGTTGGAGACCGCGATCCGCGCGGCTCGCGAGGCGGGCCGGGCGCTGCTCGAAGGGAGCCGCGGCGAAATCCGCGTCGAGCGCCTCGCGCAGCGCGACGTGAAACTCGCCATGGACAAGAAGGCTGAGAAGATCATCCTCCGCGTCCTGCGCGAGAAGTTCCCCGGACACGCCATCCTCTCCGAGGAATGCGGCGCGGTGCCGCCGAAACTTGCGCGCCGAAGCGGCCGTCGCGGAGGCGCGTCGGATTATCTCTGGGTCGTTGATCCGCTCGACGGCACCGTCAACTACTCCCGCCGCATTCCGCTCTGGGGCACGAGCGTGGCGCTGCTCCACCAGGGCAAGGAAATCGTCGGCGTGATTTTCGACCCGATCCACGACGAGCTTTACCACGCCGAAGAGGGCCGGGGCGCGTTCCTGAACGGGAAGCGGATCCGGGTCAGCGAAAAGTCGCCGCTGAGCGCCGCCATGATCGCCTTCGGATTCTCCTCCGGCGAGGAGCCGCTTCGCAGAGGGCTTCCGGCCGCGGCGCAACTGCCGCTCGCCGCGAGCAAAGTGCGCGGCCTGGGATCGGCCGTCCTGCACCTGGCCTACGTCGCCTGCGGACGGATGGACGGGTTTTTCGAGTTCGGCATCCATCAGTGGGACATCGCCGCGGGCATCGTCCTCATCCGCGAAGCCGGCGGCAAAGTCTCCACCCGCGCGCTTCCCGACCGCTCCATAGACCTCGTCTGCAGCAACGGACTGATCCACGACGAGTTCATGAAGCAGGTGGGCTGGTAGGCCTCTACTCATTTGCCCATTGGAAATTACCAATTGGCAAATTGTAATTGAACGGTGTCCATTGCGGCCATTGGGTAAAACAGGCAGGAGTACGCGCCTTTGTCAGTGCCGCGTGGTATAATGTCCGCGAACTTCGGCGCGTAAATCAGGTCCAGAGGTGTGCCCGGTTGTTCTCTGATTTACGGCAAAGAGGGTTGGCTATGGACCGTCGAGGGATACTCGCAAGCGTCGGCATTTTCGGAGGAACGAGAATGTTTTTCCTCGTTCTGTTTGCAGTCCTGGCCGGGTGCATAGGCGGGCCTACGTGGCTCGCGGATAGGATCCTGCCTGGGCTTAGAATAGCAGAGGCGGCTACGCTGGCGTTGAGCATTCTTGTCCTGCTGTCGTTTGCTATCCCCCGCATAACGCGGGAGTTGGCAGCAATCGGCATGGTGTACGCGTCCATCATGTTCGGGCTTATCAGTTGGATGATGGGACTTGTCCTCGTTTGGACTCTTTGGGGCGGATGGGGCGTTGTGACGGTGGGGTTGATTCTCTTGGTCATTGGCTTTATTCTCGTCATGAGCCGACGGGGCATGTGGCCCCAAGTAGGGTTGCTTCTCCTGTTGGCTGGCGTTATTCCGGTGGGAATGATTGCGGCATTGTGCAACGGCAGGTGGTACGATCTTGGTTGTCTCGCACTTGCCGTTGTTCTCACGTGGTTCCGCAGACTCGGCCTCGTGCTTGCTGAAAGTTGCCCTAGCACGGGAGACGCGCCGAGTAATGTCGCACAGGGCACAACGATGCCGAACGATTACACCTTCTTTTATAGTCTTGGCGGCGCGGATAATGAGCTTCTCCATCGCTGGACGGACGTGACGGATGGCGAGAGGGTGTTGTACGGGTTGGAGGCTGATCAACGCGCGGCTATTCAATCCGTCCTGGACAAACACCACGTTTCGGATTGGTCATGGGAGAAGATGGGAATGCGGTCGGTCAAAGTTGTGATAGACCCAGGGCTGACCGTGGAGATAACGCCGCGCGAACGCATCAACTTCCTGAACCAGTGCAAAGACCCTGAGGTGCTTTCACAAGCTATCAAGGCCGGGCTGATTCCGTGGCGGCTGAAGGGGAACCGCAGGAACAACCTCGCCGCAACCGACAACCTCATTGAGAAAATCAAGGCGAGCGCCACTCCTTTCGAGCGAGACATGGCGGACGCCGGATTCCAGTTTGTCAATGGCAGCCTGCGGAATGACGCCAATACTACCAGTATGAAGTTGGATGGCGTGGAACGATTGCCTCGCACCGACCACTGGACAATGGGGCGCGATATCAGTCAGAGTCCGCGCGGCACAAAGACGGAGGAAATGCGCCGGGCGATGGCGGGTTCGCTGGAAGACACGGGGCTGCTGAAGGAGCGCCAAGACAATAAAGCCCCGGTACTAATTGAAGATTTTATAGAAGTGCTCAATCGGCAGGTACGCGAGATTGGCCGTTACGCTCACATGGCTATCCCGGCCCGCAACATGACCATGCTGCTTAGGCACCCCGACTTTGTGAGCGAGTGCAACGCCCGATTAGGGACACAGTGGATTCCGGACGCTATCGAGCGACTGCGAAATATTACACAACTGAGTAGCGGCTGCCGGGTGCGGCGTTGAGTGGGCAGGGCGCAATAGCGGTTTCACGGGCCGTGGCGGGGGCGCTTTCTCCCACCAAGCTTATACATCTTAGATGGCTTAAGAAACTGTCAAAACTCAACCCCTTTTTTGCCGACAGAAACATCAGCAGTCAAGCAGATACTACTCCGAGCATTATATACTTGACATAAGCGCCTAAGTATGTTATACTGCACGCATGAAAACCCAAGACTTCAGATCGCTCCCGCCGGCAGGCCAGGAGCA
>Ga0315281_10009481_pt1 | contig 13503 bp, 15 predicted proteins | sample YL17G07_0_MG_FD_204540 | JGI IMG/M metagenome (GOLD analysis project Ga0315281, IMG submission 204540) | Sediment microbial communities from Yellowstone Lake, YNP, Wyoming, USA - YL17G07_0 | ecosystem: Environmental > Aquatic > Freshwater > Lake > Sediment | place: USA: Wyoming | collected...
TTATTTACCGCGAAAACGAGGCCCGCCGGGACGGCAAGCCTGACGCCCAGGAGGCGAACGCCGCCCTGCGCAGGCGTTTTCTGGGCGAGCACCTCGGGCGCTGGGTCGGGCCCTTCACGGCGGCGGTGAAGTCGGGTGCGCAGACCGGCTTTTACCGTCACCTTGCCGATATCACCGATGGCTTTGTCCGGATGGAAGGGGAGCGGGACTAGGCGCCTTGATTTTCCGGCGTACCGCGCTCAAGCTGCGGGCGCCCGCCATCCGATGTGGCGAAGGAACCTAACATACTGGCGACATGAGTCCGACTGAACTCCAGGAAGTGCTCGACGCGGCGTTGACGCTGATTCATTCGCGCCAGCACGTGTCACCCAAACGGCTCGGCGATCCCGGGCCCGACGGCGAACAGGTCGAGAAAATCCTGACCGCCGCAGGGTGCGCGCCCGATCACGGACAGCTCACGCCCTGGCGTCTGGTCATCATTCCGCCTGAGCGGCGCCATCTACTGGCCGAAGCCTTTGCCGAGGCCCTCGTCGAGCGCGACGGCCAAGCGACCGAGGAACAGAAACAGGAGGCGCGGGAGAAGGCCTACCGGGGCCCGTTCCTGGTCATGGTGATCGCGCGTCTCGATCCCGCGCTGGGGCCGGCGCATCCGCAGGAACGCCTGATTTCCGCGGGCTGCGCGGTACAGAACATGCTGCTCGCCGCGCACGCCATGGGTTTTGGCGCCGGCCTCTCCAGCGGCAGGGCCTTGTACTCTCAGCGAATGAGGCTGCTCTTCGGGCTGGCTGCGGATGAGCAACCGCTTTGCTTCATGACCGTCGGAACGGTGCTCAAGCGCAAGTCTGCAAGGGCGAGGCCGACCATGGCCGACTACACCTCGACTCTGTAAAACGCATCTGCCCGCAGCAGGCTGGGCAAGCCCCGCGCACGCCACTTGCCGTAGTCAGATACAAGCTTAGCTGGCGCCCTTGGGCTGGGGTGGTCCACGCCGGCCGCGACGCCGGTCGAGCCACCAGGCGAGCACGGGCAGCACGGCGAAACCTCCGGGCAGCACGATCACCGCGATGTAGGGGCTGACCTGGGACAGGCGCTTCAGGAGCGCCCTCAGTTCGCGCTTGTCCGCCGCCGACCATTTCTGCTTGTTGCGCGGCTTCATGAGCAGAGGCATCAAGCCCTTGACCTGCGACATTTCCGCGAGCATGTACTTGCGCTCACGCTCCACCATCTCGTAGAACCTCATCAGCACGCGCTTCTGGTTCATGCAGGTCTGCGTGTGGCGAGGCCGCGCAGGGATTGCGAAATCCAGCGCCAGGCCCGCCAGGCGATCAGGCCATTGCGCGCCCAGGAAAGGGCCCGCCGCGGACGCAGGACTGCGAACAGCACAACTGCGGCAACGATCCACTGCGGATGCCGGCTTAAATAGCGCGCCGCCGCAAAGCTCCTGTCAACAAGGGCGAGCGGCGTTTCCCAGGCCTGAAGTTGTACTGAAAGGCGCTCGCGCTCGACAGCCGCTCGCGCCATCAGGCGGGCGCGCTTGTCGCGGAGTTCGGCAACGCGGTTCATCGCAGCGTTTCGCGGTCGCGCGCCAGTTCCTCGGCCGTTGCCGAGAAGGTGCGCGGCCGGTCACCGCCCGCTGCGCGCGCCATGACGAATAGAACTGCGCCCGCGGCGAGGAACACCAGTGCAAATATGCAGATGACCGCGAGGCGCAGCGCTGGATTGTCCCAGAACAGGAATACGAAAAACAGCGCGGTGAAGACGATACCGAGGCCGAAGCAGAACGCGGCGATGATCGCCAGCAGTACCTCGCGCAACAGGATTGCGCGCTGCTCCTCGATTTCGCTGCCGAGAATTTCAAGGCGCGTCTGCCCCAGCGCGAGCAGCGACCGCGCCAGCGCCTTCACCGAATCGAGAAGGCCGCCTGCCTGGCTATCCGCCCCGCCGGCGGCTTCGGGCATCGTTGGAGGGCTAACGACGCGAGATCAGCGTGCCGAGCACGAGCCCGACCAGGGCAGCGATGCCGACCGCATGCCAAGGGTGATCATGCACGTAATCGTCGGTGGCGCGGGCCGCGGCCTTTGCCTTTTCGGTGCCTGCCTCGCTGAACTGCGCCAGCTTGATCTTTGCGCCATCCATGCTGTCCTGGATCCTGGCGCGGGCGGCGGCGACCTTCTCGCCCGCCTGGCCGGCCGTCGCGCGCAGCAATTCCTCCGCGTCCGCGATGACGACTTTCATGTCTGAAACGAGCTTGTCTCTGTTGACATCGGTGGCTTCCATGGAGAACCCTTTGACTGGAAAAATACGGTTAACACATTCCTGGCTATCAGTTCAAGGCTACAGATTTTGCACTGCAAAATCAACCGAGTCAGGCAAACAAGGGCCCATTATCCGCCGCCGATCCCGACGGCAGAATCGGAACCCTCGTTCAGACGCGTTCTAGGCAGCCGTCTGGTTCTGCCGCGTTGCCTCCAGGATCGCATCGTCAAAGATCGCGACGGCGCGGGTCCAGCCCGCGGAGGCCCCGCGGATCTTGACCGGGAAACAGGCGATCATGAAGCCCTCCGCCGGCAGTGTCTCCAGGTTGTGCAGCTTTTCCAGGTGGCAGTAGCCGATTTCGCGCCCCGCCTTGTGCCCCTCCCATATGAGCTTCGCATTGCCCGTTTGCCGGTATTTCTCCGCGGTGTAGACGAAGGGCGCATCCCAGCTCCAGGCATCGGTTCCGGTCAGACGCACGCCGCGCTCGAGCAGGTACATGGTTGCGGCGTAGCCCATGCCGCAGCCGGCGGTGACGTAGTCGTTGTTGCCATAGCGGCTGCCTGCGCGGGTGTTGACGACGACGATCTCCAGGGCCTTCAGTTCATGGCCGATGCGCCCGAGTTCATGCGCCACGTCCTCGGCGGTCACGACGTAACCATCGGGAAAATGGCGGAAATCCAGTTTCACGCCGGGCTGGAAGCACCAGTCGAGGTCGACCTCGTCGATGGTGATCGCCCGCTCGCCGCGGTTCATGGTCGAGGCAAAGTGATAGGGCGCATCCAGGTGGGTGCCGTTGTGCGTGATGAGCTCCACCTTTTCCACCGCCCAGGCCTCGCCGTCGGGCAGATCCCCGGCCTTGAGGCCGGGGAAGAACGGCAGCATCTGGCCGAGCGACATGGTGTGGTCGAGGTACTGGATTTTCGGCGAGAACGGCGGCGGGTCGGAAACGATGTCGTTTTCCAGGGGAATCGATATATCGACGATTTTGCGCGGCATGAGCATCCTTCCTTCTGTTACAGCAACGTCAGGCTGAGTTGCGGAAACGCAATGAGCAGCAGGAGTACGACGAACATAATCACCGTAAACGGCGCGGTGCCCCTGAAAATGTCGCCCAGGCCGACGCGCGGGTCGTTCAGCGTGCTCTTGATGACGTAGACGGAGAGCCCGAATGGCGGGGTCAGCAGCCCAATCTCTACCGCCACGACGGTGACCACGCCAAACCAGATCAGGTTGAGCTGGAAGGTCTCGGCGATCGGCAGCATCAGCGGCAGGCAGATCAGCATGATTGACGAGGAGTCGATGATCGTGCCCAGGAGCAGGACGACGAAGACGTAAATGGCGATAAATCCGTATACGCCCAGGCCGGCGTTCGCCATGGTCTCGACCAGAAACTGCGGGGTGCCCGACATCGCCAGCATGCGGGTGTAAATGTTGGCGCAGATGATGAGGAAGGACACCGACACCGTCACATGCCCGGTCTCGACCATTACTTGCCAGAACTTGTTCCGGTCCAGCCGGCGCCGCACGAGCGCGATGATCAGCGACAGCAGCGCGCCCACCGCGCCGGCTTCCGTGGCGGTGAAGGCGCCGGCATAGATGCCGCCCAGGCAGATCACGATCAGCAGCGCCGCGGGCCCCAGCTTGAGGAGCATTTCCGGGACGCTCATGCGCGGCTCGTCGTCGGCACTCGACTCGGCGCCGCCGCCACCCACAAAGACAGACGACGGAAAGGCGTAGGCCATGACGATGATGCCGGCGGAATAGGCGAGGGCGAGCAGCAGCCCCGGCACGATGCCCGCCGTGAACATGGCGCCCACCGACTGGTTGGCCAGAAAACCGTAAAGGATCATGAGCAGGCTGGGTGGAATGAGCATCCCGAGCACCGATGATCCCGCGACGACGCCAGTGGCAAAATGCGGCGTGTAGCCGAAGCGCAGCATCTGCGGCACGGCGACGCGCGTGAACACGGCTGCCGAGGCAATAGAGATGCCGGTGATGGCGGCGAACACCGCGTTGGCCGCGACCGTGGCAATGCCCAAGCCCCCTTTCAGTTTGCGGAAGATCTGGTTTGCCACCTCGAATGCGTCCTTGCCGATGTCGGCGATGGCGACCAGGAAACCCATGAGCACGAACAATGGAACGACGCCGAAGATATGGCTGGCGATGGCGTCGCTCGCCGCCTGCGCCAGGAGATTGGCCGCGATTTCGACGTCGGACTTGATGAGCCACACGCCGACGAACGACAGCAGACCGAGCACGACCGCGACGTGCATGCCGCAGTAGATTAGCACCAGCATCAGGGCGAGCGAACCCAGCGATACCACGATATTCCAGGTCATTGCTTGGCGCTCGCAGCCTCGAAATCGTCCCAGGCCAGAAATGCGAAGGTGAGGGCGGCACAGGCCGAGCCAAAGACGATGATCAGCCGCACCGGCCACATCGGCGCCATGAAATCGCCCACCGCGCCCACGTACTCGTCGATTCTTACTGCTTCCACCAGCGGGCCCCAGCTCGCCCAGCAGATTACCGCCAGCAACGCCGCGCCGACGAGGTGGTAGAAACACTGCAGGGTGCGCGCAAGGCGCCGGTGCCGCCGCTGCAGGTATCCGAGCAGCACTTCAGCGCGGGTAAACTTGCCGGCATGCAGCGTGTCGGCGAGCTGCAGGAAGACGATGCCGACAATGGACATGGAGACGATCTCGGTAACGCCCCTCACAGGGGCATTGAAAACATCACGCCCGATCACGTCGGTGTTGAGCAACAGCATCAGCACGATGATCCAGACGGTGCCGATGGCGTTCATTACGCCGGTGAGGCGCTGAAAGCCCGCAGGCTGCGGGCGGCCATAAGCGTCGATTGCTGAGGGCGGCTCGGCGATATCCGGTAGGTCGTTCATCGGTTACCGTTGCGGAGGGCGCTTGGAACCTGCTGCAGAAATACTGGCGTTCCGGGGCCGAGGAATCTTATCCTGCCAAGACCGGCACGGTAAGATCCTTCCCCGTTCGCTTCGCTCAGGGCTTAGGGCTCACGCGCTCAGGATGACACAGTGCGGCGCTCTGCGCCGCGCGGTGTCAGTTCGACCAGTCGCGGGGAATCTTTGCGCCGGCCTTCTTGAGCGCCGCCATGTAGGCCTGCAGCACTTCCGTGGCGGGCAGGCCCTTGGCCTGGATTTCGGCACCCCAGATCTTCGCCACCGGCGGCAGCGCGTCGGCCCAGCGCTTGCGCTCGCTTTCGGAGAGGTCGGAAATTTTCGCTCCGGATTTGGCCATCAGCTGCAGCCGCTCGCTCGCCAGCGCCGATTGCGCCTTGGCGAATTGCACGCTGTAGCCGTTGCCGGCATCGAGGAAGACTTTTTTAACTTCATTCGGCAGTTTGTCGAAGCGACCCTTGTTCATGGCGATGCCGCCGGCGTACTGCGACCCGAAGTTCACTTTGGTCACGTAGGGGGCGACCTCGTGCAGCTTGACGCCCCAGGCGCCCGTAGCGAACGTCAGCGCCCCGTCGGAAACGCCGGACTTGATGTCCTCGTAATAGGTGTTGAGCGTACCGGCGACCGCGACTGCGCCGGTGTTCTTGACCCAGTTCGCCGAGGGGCCGGGCGCATTGATCTTCTTGCCCTGCAGGTCCTCGATCCTGTTGATCGGAAACTTCGCGAACACATAGTAGGTATCGAGGGCCGCGCCGCCGAGGTAGGTGAGGCCGTTCTTCGCCCAGGCATCGTTCATCGCCGGGATTTTTTTCTGCATGTCGGTGATCGCGTTCGTGACCACGCCGATGTCGTCGGAGCCGAACGGCGTGAAATAGGTGACGTTCTGCAGCGGAAACTTCGACGCCTCGAATATCGTCGCGACGAAGCCCAGGTCGCTGATGCCATCCTTCATTGCGGTACTCTCGTTGCCGAGCTTCACCAGCGTGCCGCCGTAGGCCTTGGTCCACTCGATCTTGTATTTGCCGCCAGCGGCCGCGAGGCGCTTGTCCACTTCAGGGATGAAATAATCATCGAGTATCTTCACCCAGAGGAAAACCGGCGGATGCCCTGCGGCGGCGGTCATCTTGATGACTTGCTGGGCCTGCGCAGGCATGGCCGTGAGCAGGGTTGCGCCCAGACCAAGGGCGCCGAGAAAAACACGGCGGCGAAGCGGACTCATGGGAATCTCCTTCTGAAATGGCACAGGTATATGTCGATCCCCTGAGTGTAAGTGCGAGCTGCAGAGAGGGTCAAGCCGACCCCCGCAGGGCAGTTCGGTGAAAATCCGTCCAGCCGCTAGAATGCGGTCGATGTCTTCCCCTTACACAGAGGTTTTCCGCAGCCCGCGCATCGGCGCAATTCTCGTCCTTGGATTCTCCTCGGGTCTGCCGCTCGCGCTGACCGGCAGCACCCTCCAGGCCTGGCTCACCGTGTCGGACGTTGATATCCGGACCATCGCCTGGTTTTCGTGGATCGGCGTGCCCTACCTGCTCAAGTTCCTGTGGTCGCCGGTCATGGACAGGTTCGTCCCGCCATTTCTTGGCCGGCGCCGGGGCTGGATGGTGCTGACCCAGCTCGCACTGCTCGCCGGAATCGCCGCGATGACGCTTGCTCCGCCCGCGGAGTCGATTCTCCTGCTCGGCATCCTTGCGCTGTGGGTCGCATTCGCTTCGGCTTCGCAGGATATCGTCATCGACGCCTACCGCACCGACGTGCTGCGCCTACGCGAGCGCGGCATGGGCGCCGCGGTGGGCGTGTTCGGTTACCGAATGGCCATGCTCGCTTCGGGGGGCTTGGCGCTGATACTCGCCGACCAGGTCGGATGGCGGGCCGCCTATCTGTTCATGGCGGCCCTGATGGCGGTGGGGCTTGTAACTTCGATGCTCGCGCCCGAACCGGAAACCGCGGCCGTGCCGCCGCGCAGCCTTGTCGATGCGGTGGTGCTGCCGCTCGCGGACCTGTTTTCGCGCCGCGGCGCGCTCGCCCTGCTCGCGCTGGTCATGCTCTACAAGTTCGGCGATGCGCTCGCCGGAACGCTGACCACCGCCTTCCTGCTTCGCGGCGTGGGCTTCACGCCGACCGATGTGGGCCTGGTCAACAAATTTCTTGGGCTCGCGGCGCTGCTTCTGGGGGCGCTCGCCGGTGGCGTGGCGCTCGCGCGGATGAGCCTGTACCGGGCGCTGCTCGCATTCGGCGTGCTGCAGGCAGTCTCGAACCTTTCGTTTGCCTGGCTCGCGTGGACCGGCAAGAGCTATCCGTTACTGGTGTTCGCGGTGGCGTTCGAGAATCTCGCCAGCGGCATGGGCACGGCGGCGTTCGTCGCCTTTGCGATGGCGCTGTGCAATTCGAGTTTTTCGGCGACGCAGTATGCACTGCTGTCGGCACTGGCCTCGCTGGGCCGGGTGCTGTTCGGGCCGGTCACCGGCGAATTGGTCGCATGGATCGGCTGGGCCGATTTCTTCGTTTTCACTTTCGTTGCCGCGCTGCCAGGCCTGTGGCTCGTGTGGCGCATGCGCGAGCAGATCGGCGCGGCCGAGTCGGCGCGGCCGGCGACCGGCTAGTCGGTTACCACGCAGGTGTAGACAGGTCCGGCGACGAATTGAGGTTTGAATAGGTCTCCCCGTTTTGGGCAGTTGCGAAGTTGCGCGGACGAGAAGCCGTCCGCGCGGATCACTGATTCTGCACGGATAAAAACCATCCGTGCAGAATTAGTGATCTTGTACGAAAAAACGACCCCATGCCCTTGTTGCTCTTAACCATAACCGTGTTGTTGGTACGGATGTTTTTTATCCGTACCAACAACACGGTTGGCGCGCGCTGCGCGCAAGGCCACAGGTGTCATGCGTAGGTACTTAGGAGGCCGTACACAAACCGAGCCGACCGGTTTGGTTTCACGTGTTCCGGCTTAAGGCGTTTTCTCCAGCCGGAACACCGCCAGGCTGCCACGCAGGTTTGGCAGCAACCTTATCCGCCGGCCGCCGTCCATGATGGCGCGCTCCAGCACGTGGATCGAGTGGGATTCGCAGAAGGCCTCGAAGTCGTGGATGGTAAACAAGTGCACGTTGGGCGTGTTGTACCACTGGTAGGGAAGCGCGTCGGATACCGGCATGCGGCCGCGCAACACCTGCAGCCGCTGGTCCCAGCGGCCGAAGTTGGGGAACGAGACGATACCCTCGCGCCCGACCCGCAGCAGTTCGAGCACGATCTCCTCGGTGTGGCGCACCGCCTGCAGCGTCTGTGAAAGGATCACGTAGTCGAACGATCCTGCGTCGAACCCGGCCAGGCCGCGCTCGAGGTCGCTCTGGATCACGTTGACGCCGTTTTTCACGCAGGCAATGACGTTCTCGTCCGCTATCTCGATGCCGTAGCCGCGGGTGTTGCGCGCGTGCTTCAGGTACTTGAGCAGCAGTCCGTCGCCGCAGCCCAGGTCGAGCACCGTCGAGTCCGGGCGCACCCAGGCCGCAATGGCCTCGAAGTCGGGCCGGCCGGAAAGGACGATTTTCTCCTGGTCGTGCTCGGTCACGATGCAAGGTCCCGGTGGATGTTTTCGAACCAGGCCCGCACCAGCGCGTGGTAGCGCGGATCCTCGAGCAGGAACGCGTCGTGGCCGTGCGGCGCGTCGATTTCGGCATACGAGACGGCGTGCCGGTTGTCCAGCAGCGCTTTGACGATCTCACGCGAACGCGAGGCCGAGAAGCGCCAGTCCGAGGTAAAGGAGATCACCAGGAAGTGCGCCACGGCCGTCGCGAAGGCGCGCGACAGATCGCCGCCGTGCCCCCGGGCAGGGTCGAAATAATCCAGCGCGCGCGTGATGAGCAGGTAGGTGTTGGCATCGAAGTACTCGGCGAACTTGTCTCCCTGGTGACGCAGGTATGACTCGACCTCGAAGTCGACATCGAAGTGGAAGTTGACCGCGCCCGAGCGCAGGCTGCGGCCGAATTTTTCCATCATCGCGTCGTCGGAAAGGTAGGTAATGTGGCCGATCATGCGCGCAAGGCGCAGGCCGCGCCGCGGCACCACGCCGTGTTCGTAGAAGTCCCCGCCATGGAAGTCCGGGTCGGTCGTGATCGCCTGGCGCGCGACCTCGTTGAATGCGATATTTTGCGCTGACAGCCCGGGCGCGGCCGCGACCGCGAGCGCGTTCGCGATGCGGCCGGGATAGCTGATCGACCATTGCAGCGCCTGCATGGCGCCCAGGCTCCCGCCCATCACCGCGGCGAAGCGCGCTATGCCCAGGCGGTCGGCGAGCCGCGCCTGCGCATTGACCCAGTCCTCGACCGTGACCACGGGAAATGACGAACCGTATGGCTTTCCGGTCTTCAGGTGGACCGATGCAGGGCCGGTCGATCCAAAGCAGCCGCCGAGGTTGTTGACCCCGACGACGAAGAATTTCTCGGTGTCGAGCGGCTTGCCGGGGCCGATCATGTTGTCCCACCAGCCGACATTATTCGGATCGTCGGCGTAGTAGCCGGCAACGTGGTGCGATGCGTTGAGGGCGTGGCAAACCAGCACTGCATTCGAGCGCGCGGCATTCAGCGTGCCATAGGTCTCGTACATCAGGTCGTACGAATCCAGCACCGCCCCGCTCTGGAACCGGAGCGGATCCTGGAAGTGCATGGTCTGCGGCTGTACCGCCCCGACGGATCGTTGCTCGCTCATGCTGTCGCTCAAAAAACAAAACCCGTTCAGCCTGTGCGGCCGGAAACGGGTTGCCCTCGCTTTAGCCGGATTTAGGAAGACTGGCTTCCAGCGCCCGCAAGCTGATTGTCAAATCGGCGCGAGAGGGAAGATACGCGTTATGGCGCCAGCCTGTCAACCGGCCGGCGCGTGCGCCCGGCGCGAAAACTCAGCGGGGCCCGAGCAGCGCGCCGCTGCGCGATGGATTATTCGTTCAGCTGCTCAAGCAACGCTCGGCACCGGGCCGGATCATCGCTGCGCAGCAGGCGGCCGGCGATCGCATGCGCGTCGGCCATGTTCGTACGCAGCACCTGCTGCTTGATCGCCAGCAGCTGCGCCGGGTGCATCGAGAACTGGCGCAGCCCGAATCCGAGCAGCAGGCGCGTCGCGGCAAGATCGCCGGCCATTTCGCCGCAGACGGAAACCTCCCGCCCGGCCTTGTCCCCGACCCGGATAGTCTGCGCGATCAGGTGCAGTACCGCCGGATGGAGAGGGTCGTACAGGTGGGCGACCGTGTCGTCGCTGCGGTCGATCGCGAGCGTGTATTGCGTCAGGTCGTTGGTGCCGATCGACAGGAAATCGAGCTTCTTGACGAAAATGCCCAGCGAGAGCGCCGCCGCCGGAATCTCGATCATGCCCCCGACCTTGATCCCATGGTCGTATTGCACTCCAAGGTCGTCCAGCTGCTCCTTCGCCTGCGCGATCGCGGCCACGGCCTGTTCGATCTCGTGCACGTGGGCGAGCATCGGGACCAGTATTCTGATGTTGCCGTAGACCGACGCACGCAAGATCGCGCGCAGTTGCGCGAGGAACATTTGCGGCTCAGCCAGGCAGAAGCGTATGGCGCGCAGGCCGAGCGCCGGGTTGGGGCCCGTGCGGTCGGCACCGTTGACGGTTTTGTCGGCGCCCAGGTCGAGGGTGCGGATCGTGACGGGCAGCCCGTCCATCGCTTCGGCGACCTTGCGGTAGGCTTCGAACTGCTCGTCCTCAGCGGGGAGGTCATCCCGGTTGAGGAACAGGAATTCGCTGCGGAACAAGCCGACGCCGGTCGCCCCCGCCTCGACCGCGGCTTCGACGTCCTGCGGCAACTCGATGTTGGCCTGCAGCTCGATCGTCACTCCGTCAAGCGTTTCCGCCGGGGTCGAGCGCAGGCGCTTGAGCTTCTGCCGCTCGATCGCGATCTGGCCCTGCAGCCACTGGTATTCGGCAAGCGCCTGCCGGTCGGGATTGACGATCAGTACGCCGTGTCGGCCGTCGACGATCAGCAACTCGTTTTCGCTTATGAGTCCCCGCGCATGGTGCAGGCCGACGATCGCAGGAATATTTAGGCTTCTTGCAATGATCGCGGTGTGCGAAGTCACACCGCCCAGGTCGGTGACGAAGCCCGCGTACTGATGCTGCTTCAGCAGTATCATGTCCGCCGGCGACAGGTCATGCGCCACGACGATCACGTCTTCCTCGTGCGAGGGCGCAGCCGGAGCGTGGCCCGTTCCGAGCATCGCCTTGAGCACTCGCTCGACAACCTGCACGATGTCGTTCTTGCGCTCGCGCAGGTACGCGTCCTCGATTTCCTCGAACTGCTGGGCGAGCATTTCCATCTGCTGCGTGAGCGCCCATTCGGCGTTGCAACGTCGCGTGCGAATCAGCTCGCGAGGGACGCGCGACAGATGCACGTCGTCGAGAATCATGAGATGCAGGTTGAGAAACGCCGACATCTCCGCGGGCGCCGTGGCAGGCACGCTCGCCTGCAGGCCCATGAGTTCGCCGCGCACCTCGGCGATGGCATCGTCAAAGCGGCGGATCTCGCCCTCGATTGCCTCCGGCGCGAGGTCGTAGTGCGCGACCTCCAGCCGGGCCGTTGACACCAGATGCGCATGGCCGATGGCGATGCCGCCGGAGACGCCCGCGCCATGCAGCGTGAAGCTGGCCCCGGAATGCGGTACGAGCTTCGAGGCGTCAGAAATGCGCTTAGCCGGGCGCATGCGTGGCCCTTGGCGCCAGCGGTGACCGGGTTGACCTGGGGAGACGGGATGAGCGCATTCCCATCGCGGTCATTCGCCCTCGCCGAACTTGTCGGCGATCAGCGCCAGGACCGCCGCGAGCGCTGCGTCGGCATCCGCGCCTTCGGTCTCGACGGTGATATGGCTGCCCTTGCCGGCGGCGAGCATCATTACGCCCATGATGGATTTGGCATTGACGCGCCGCTCGCCGCGCGACAGCCAGACCTCGGCTGCAAAGCTGCTCGCCATCTGCGTGAGCTTCGCGGCGGCGCGGGCGTGCAGCCCGAGCTTGTTGGCGATTTCAGTTTCCGCCTGCGGCATTGCTGCTTTCGCAGTCTATGTGGACCGTGCACTCGCGCGCTGCACTCATCGCCTTGTCGACCACTGCAGCGAGCGGCTCGCTGCGGTAGGTGAGGGCCCGTATCAGCATCGGCAGGCTCACGCCGGACACCCCTTCGACCTTGCCGGGCTTGAGTAGCCGGCTGGCGATGTTCGACGGCGTGGCGCCGAGTATGTCGGTGAACACGAGCACGCCGTCACCGTCGTCCAGCTGGCGCACCAGTTCCTGTGCCTGGGGCAGGATGGCCTCGGGGTCATCGTGCATCGTGACACCGACCTGGCGCACGCGCAGGGGGCGCTTGCCGAGCACGTGGCTGGCGCAGTGAATCAGCGCCTCGCCAAAGGCGCCGTGGGAAACAATCAGTATGCCTATCATCGTTAGTCCTAAGCCGGCCTAGCGGGAACCGAAGAGGCTGGTTTTTGCCTTTTCCAGTCTCGTGTTTTCGTGCAGTTGCAACTTCGCAACTGAACTTCGCAACTGTACGAAAACACGAGAAGTATACAAACCAAATTCTTCGCCAGAATCGTCAAGTAGAGTCGTTAAATAGTCCTGTGGCAGGCGGCTTCAAGCGCATCCATGAACATCCCGGCCACGTTGAAGCCGGTCTGTTCGGTGATCTCGCGGAAACACGTGGGGCTGGTGACGTTGATTTCCGTGAGGTGGTTGCCGATGACATCCAGCCCCACCAGCAGCAGGCCGCGCCGACCGAGTTCGGGACCCAGCGCGCGGGCAATCTCCAGATCGCGCGCGCCCAGCGGCCGGGCTACGCCGGTGCCGCCAGCCGCGAGGTTGCCGCGGGTCTCGCCGGGCCGGGGAATGCGCGCGAGGCAGTGCGGGACCGGTTCGCCGCCGATGAGCAGTATCCGCTTGTCGCCGTCTCGGATCTCGGGAATGAATCGTTGCGCCATCACCGTGCGCGCGCCGTGGCGCGTCATCGTCTCCACGATGACATAGCGGTTGGAATCGGTGTCGGTCACGCGGAACACCGACTCACCGCCCATGCCGTCAAGGGGCTTCACGATGACGTCGCCGTTGGCGTCGATGAAGTCGTGGATCTGCCCCGGGAGCCGGGTCACCAGCGTCGGCACGGTAAACTGCGCAAACTGCATGATCGCGAGCTTTTCGCTGTGATCGCGAATCGCGCGCGGGTCGTTGAACACCCGGGCGCCGTCGCGCGATGCCTGTTCGAGCAGCCAGGTGCAGGTGATGTATTCCGCATCGAAAGGTGGATCCTTGCGCATCAGCACCGCGTCGAACTCGGC
>Ga0315281_10009482_pt1 | contig 13503 bp, 13 predicted proteins | sample YL17G07_0_MG_FD_204540 | JGI IMG/M metagenome (GOLD analysis project Ga0315281, IMG submission 204540) | Sediment microbial communities from Yellowstone Lake, YNP, Wyoming, USA - YL17G07_0 | ecosystem: Environmental > Aquatic > Freshwater > Lake > Sediment | place: USA: Wyoming | collected...
TGCTTGCCGCGTGGCTCGAGTGGTTCGAGGCCGTCGGCTATGACGCCGACATCGCGGGCAACGCGCGCACGTACGGCGTCAAGCCCACCACCGTTGGCGAATGGGCGGCACACATGAAGAAATGAGGTCGTGGAAACCGTAAGCGACGGATAGCGGAGCGATTCGGGGCATCATTCTCCTTCATGGAACCACCCCGCTCGCGCCACTACGATCCAGATGACGCGCTGGGCCTGATGCTCGGCGGCGGCGGCGCGCGCGGAGCTTACCAGGCCGGCGTGCTTCGTGGAATCGCCAAACGTTTTCCGAATCTCTCCTTTCCGATTCTCACTGGGATTTCGGCCGGAGCCGTGAACACGATCCACCTCGCCGCGCACGAGGGGACGCTGATGAAGGCCGCTGACGATCTGATCGCGCTCTGGCTCGCGCTCTCGCCGGAACGGGTGTATGACGTGCGACCCGCACCGCTCCTGCGAAATGCCTTCGGCTGGGGCGCGCGGCTGATGTCGGGCGGCATCGGAACTGGCCGTGAGCCGATGCGCGGCATGGTGAACACCGAGCCGCTGCGCCAATACCTCAGTAAGGTACTCGAGCGGGCGCCGGATGGATCGCTGCCGGGGATCGCGCGCAATCTCGATCGCGGGACGTTGAAGGCGGTTGCGCTCTCCGCGACGAGCTATACGACGGGCCAGTCGGTGACGTGGATCGAAGGGCACGACATCGAGCTCTGGCAGCGGCCGCAACGCCGCACCGAGCCCGCGAAGTTGACCGTCGAGCACGTGATGGCGTCGAGCGCGCTGCCGATGCTCTTTCCCGCCGTGAAGGTCGGCCACGAGTGGTACGGCGACGGGGGCGTTCGACTCACCGCGCCACTCTCGCCAGCCTTGCACCTCGGCGCATCGCGCATCCTCACGATCTCGACCAAGTATCTGCGCACGCGCGTCGAGGCCGACAAGCCGTTGACCGTCGGCTACCCGCCGCCGGCGCAAGTGTTGGGCGTTCTCTACAACGCGGTGTTCCTCGATCTCATCGACGAGGACATCCTCCGATTACGGAAAGTGAATCATCTGCTCAAGCAAGTGAAGCCCGAGGAGCGCGAGAAGATGCGCATCGTCGACATCCTCGTGCTTCGACCGTCGCGCGATCTTGGCAAGCTCGCCGGAGAGTTCGAGCCGCGCCTTCCGCGCCTGTTCCGTTATCTCACGCGCGGACTCGGCACCAGGCAGACCTCCAGCCCGGACATCATCAGCCTCGTCCTCTTTCAGGTGGACTATCTGAAGCGGCTGATCGAGATCGGCGAAGAGGATGCGATTGCGCAGGGCGATGCGATCGAGGCGTTTCTAGCGAGGCCCCTGGCGGAGTTGGTGTGAAGAACAACAGCTGCGGCGATGGATCGGGTGGCAGAGGGATATAGTCCTTGAGATGAGCCGCCCGATGATCATCGCGGCCGGATATGTTGTCGTCATCGTTGCGGCCGTCCTGGCACTCATCTGGACGATGCAGCGGCGGTTCATGTACTTCCCATCTGGTGGCGTGCCGACGCCCGGTGAAATCGGTCTGACCGGGGTGGAGCCGGTGACGTTCGAGACGAGCGACGGACTCGGGCTGAGCGGCTGGTTCTTCGCGGCATCCGGGCCATCGCCGCGCGTAACCGTTCTGGTCTTCAACGGAAACGCCGGCAATCGAGCGCACCGGGGTCCATTGGCAGCGGCGCTCCATCGGCACGGATTGCAGGTTCTGCTCGTCGATTATCGGGGCTATGGAGGGAATCCCGGGGCTCCGTCGGAGAACGGGCTCACCATAGACGGCCGGGCCGCACGAGCGTACCTGGCTGGTCGCCCCGACGTCGATCGGTCGCGGCTCGTGTACTTCGGCGAGTCGCTCGGAACAGCCGTGGCTGTCGACCTCGCCGTCGAACACCCGCCGGCGGCGCTTGTCCTGCGATCGCCGTTCACATCAATGGGCGACCTGGGACAGCATCACTATCCGTTTCTACCGGTGCGTCTTCTTCTCCGCGACCGGTTCGCAGCGATCGATCAGATTCAGCGGATCCGAGTGCCACTGCTTGTCATCGCTGGCGGGCACGATCGAATCGTGCCGATCGAAAACAGTCGCCGCCTGTACGATGCCGCGGTGGCTCCCAAGGCGCTCCTCGTGCTTCCCGACGCCGATCACAACGACTACGAGCTGCTCGCGGGAGACGAGATGATCCAGGCGATTGTCCGTTTTCTTCAGCCGCTCACGTGACGGCCGACGAGAAGCTCGCTCGCGTCACAATTCGCCGTGCCGGCTCTGGGGCGCCCGGTGCGCTATATTCCCCGGGAGGGATCATGGGACGGATCGAAAATCGGTGGCGTCACAGCATGACTCGGCGCAAGGCGCTGGCGGCGCTGGCGGGAATGGTGGCGGGCTCGCCGCTCCTCCTCGCCCAGCAGGATCCGCACGGGGCGCTTCGCGGCCATCGGCGCGTTCCCGGCATCGACGAGATGGAGACGGTCTTCGACTTCGAGCCGATCTGTTTCGCGAACATGCCGCTCGCCCTCTTCGATTACACCGCCCATGGCGACGGTTCGGAGTTCACGCTGCGCCGCAACCGAACGGCGTTCGAGTGGGTCGATGTGGGGCCTGGCAAGGCGGTCGATCCGAAATCGGTGGATCTTGCCAGCGAGCTGTTCGGGACCAGGATGGCTTTTCCCATCATGATCGCCCCGAGCTCGAACCACCGCCACCTGCACCCTGACGCCGAAGTCGGCACCTACAAGGGAGCGACCGCCGCGGGGACGACCATGGTCGTCGCCAGCGGGCCGAGCCTGCCCCACGAGACGATTGTTGCCGGGGCCGCCGGACCGAGGTGGACGCAGTACTATCCCCAACAGGACCTCGGCCTCGCACGTGAGACGCTGACCAGATTCCAGTCGCTGGGCCCGCACGCCATCGTCGTGACGATCGATCAGCAGGCCTCCACATACGAGCGCGATGCGCACGATCGGAATCTCGGCGGTGTTTCCCGCACGCCCGCGGGCGCCGGCGGCGGTGGCCGGGGCGACGCGGCAGTGCGGCCGAATCCCTATCGCATCTCGTACGCGCGCCTGTGGTACAGCTGGTCGTACCTCGATAGCCTCCGGAAGATCATCACGGTGCCGATGCTCGTCAAAGGCATCGTGACGGCGGAAGACGCCGAGTTGTGCATCCAGCACGGCATGGATGGCATCATCGTGTCCAATCATGGCGGGCGATCGATGGACTACGGTCCGTCGACCCTCGAGGTGCTGCCCGAAATCGTGGCGGCCGTTCGCGGGCGTGTCCCCGTGCTGATTGACAGCGGCTTCCGGAGGGGCAGCGATGTGTTCAAGGCGCTCGCGTTGGGCGCCCGGGCCGTGTGTCTGGGCCGCGCCACCCGCTGGGGGCTTGGGGCCTTCGGCGCACCGGGCGTGCAACGCGTGCTCGAAATCATGCAGGCGGAACTGGTGCACACCGCGGCCAGCGCAGGACGCAGCACGTTAGCCTCGATCGACAAGACCGCCGTGAAGGCCAACTTCATATGAGCATGTGCGTGCTGCGCAGGAGGTTTGAGGGAAGGCAAGCAGGAAGCCGGTCCTCCTTCCGCGTCCGTCTGGAGCGCAGAGCCAGACGATGAGCGGCGAGTTCTCCGTGGAGCCGCCGACGCTCGTGTCGCTCGGATTCGACTGGAAGATATCCGGCGACGACAACCGGACCGCGCAGGTCGAGGTCAGCTACAGGAAGAAGGGCGAGGCTGACTGGCGCAGGGCCCAGCCGCTGCTCAGGCTGCCGCCGCGAGGGGTGCAAGCCTCATTCACTTCTTCGGGTCGGGATCCTCGACGGCGAATTCTACGGGCAGCGGGCGCGGGCTGAACTGCGCCACATATGCTCGGGTAAACTCGGCGCCGAGCAGGATGATCTGAGACGAGTAATAGACCCACACCAGGATGACGATCACCGATCCGGCCGCCCCATAAGTAGACGCGAAGCCACTGGTGCCGAGATAGAGCCCGATCAGGAACTTGCCGACGGTAAACAGCACCGCGGTCACCACCGCTCCCACCCAGACGTCCACCCACGCCAACTTCACATCCGGCAGGACTTTGTAGATCATCGCGAAGAGAAGCGTGATGACCCCAAGGGACACCACCGCATTCACGGTCGCCCACAGCAGCGCGACGCCGGGAAAGGTGTTCCCCATGTAGGTGTGTACGGCTGCCAAGGCGGCGCTCACGACCAGCGAGGTCAGGAGCAGAAACGCGAACCCCAATACCAGACCGAACGAGATCATTCGCTGCATCAGCAGTTCCCGCAGAAAATTTCCCCGCGACCTAGGCTTGACTCGCCAGATCGAGTCCAGGGCGGTCTGGAGCTCGAGGAAAGCGCCGGTGGCACCCACGAAGAACGTGATAACACCGATGATCGTGGCCGGGATGCTCGAGGACGACTTGGCGGCGCCTTCGAGCATGGCTTGAACCGCCAGCGCTCCATCCCGTCCCACAAGGCCCTCGATCTGCCCCACGATCTCGCCCCGAACCGCTTCGGGGCCGAAGACCATCCCGCCTACGGCGATTGCCACAATGAGGATCGGCGCCAGGGCGATGAGCGTGTAGTAGGCGAGCGCCGCTCCCATGCGGGGAACGTTGTCGCTCCACCACCCAGCGAACGTCTCCTTGAGCACTGTCGACAAGTGGTCGGGCTTGATCGGGTCGCTCAGCGCGCGACTGCCACGCCTTCGAGTGTGACTGCGTGCCATGAAGCCCACCTCCCTTCTCTCGAGCAGGCTGGCTATCGCCGACCATCTGAGGTCGATTCATGCTTCGGCTTCTCGGCTTTCGTCGCAGTCGCGTGTGGCTCTGGCGCATTCCGATTCGTGCGCCGCGAACGTCGTGCCGAGCCGGGAGAATCGTCTAGTGACGATCCCTCCCACCTACTGCTCTCGTACAACGATCTCATTGACGACGCGCGTCACGCCGTCGATGCTGCGGGCGATCTCCCCCGCACGCGCCTTCGCCGTGTTCGAGGCGACGGTGCCTCTGAGTGTCACGACGTGGTCCGTCGTATCGACGTCAATCGCTGTGTCCTGCAACAGCTTCTCGCCGGAGAAGGCAGCTTTGACGCGAGTGGTGACCGATGTGTCGCTCGCTTTGTCGCCGACCTTGCCCAGGGCCGTCGCAGTCTTGTCGGCAGCTTTGCCGACGCCCTGTTCGGCCTTCCCGACACCCTTCTGTACCGCTGTCTTGGTCTTCTTTGCCCCGGCCACGGTCGCGTCGACAGCCTTCCCGACGCCAGTCTTCGTCTTCTCCCCAGCGGCGTCGATCCTGGACTGGTCAATCTTCGGGTCGATCTCGATCCGGTTGTTGACGCTCGTGACGCCGCTCACCTTGGCGAGCCGCCCGGCCTGCGCCTTCTCGGTCGCGCTGCGGACCTTGCCCGTCAGCGTGACGATGCTCTGTTTCACGTCCACGTCGATATCACGGGACGCAAGGCTGCTCTTCTTCAGATTCGCAGCGATCTGCGACTGGAGCATGCCGTCGTCGACGCTCACAGCGCCCGAGGTGGCGGTTTGCCGCGCCGCTGATGTTTCGCGAGCCAGGCCGGCGACAAGGACGACGCCGACAAGACCCACGGTCATGACACTCTTCAAAAGACTCATACGTTCCTCCAATACAAGCTTCAGTGTTTGCCCGCCGCCATGGCTACATGATCTGCAAACCGCTCGACCTCATGTGCGCCGCCTGCAACCACATGCGCGCGGCGCACGACGACGTCTGTTCATGGTTGTTTCTCCTGTCTCAGTAGGCTACGCCCCGCCACACGGTGGGGCGTGTTCACAACTGAACAGCTCGAAATGTTCCGCACCGTCGTGTCACTTGAGTGGCGCGACGAGCGGCCAGGCGCTTGCGCAGCCAGTCCGCAAGAAACAGCACCGGCGCCCCGAGCGCCGCGAGCCCCACGAGCCACGGCTGGATCGGGCCCGTGCCGAGCGCGCGGCCGACGGGCGGGAGATACACGACCGCAACGACGAACGCGAGCTCGAGCGCAACGCCGATGACGAAGAGGGGATTGCGAAAGAGCCCTCTATCGAGACCAGAACGAGTCTCGTAGCGCCGCCCGATCAAGTTACCGATCTGCGCGAACACCACCGAGACGAGCGTGACGCCGGTCGCGCTCCGGTAAAGAGGATCGTTCGCGGCCAGATCGTGGCCATAGCGCCAGCCGCCCAGGTGCAGCACCAGAAAGAACATGAACATGGCCCACACGGCCTCGACGAGCCCGAGGAACAAATAGCTCCGCAGGATGAGGTTCGTGTCGAGCAACCGTCCGCGCCGGCCACGCGGCGGGCGGTTCATGACCTCGCCATCTGGCGGCTCCTGGCCGAGGCCGATCGCGGGAACCAGATCGGTGCCGAGATCAATCGATAAGATCTGAATCACGGTGAGCCCCAGCGGCACCGACAACACCACGTAGGCCAGAAACGGCGCCATCTCTGGCACGTTGCTCGCGAGCACGTAGCTCGTGAATTTGCGAATGTTGGAGAAGACCGTCCGCCCTTCTTCGACGCCGGCCACGATGCTCGCGAAGTTGTCGTCGAGCAGCACGATCTGCGCAGCCTCGCGCGCCACGTCGGTTCCCGCCTGGCCCCATGGCGATACCGACGTCGGCGGCGCGAAGGGCTGGTGCGTCGTTGACGCCATCGCCGGTCATCGCCACGAGGAGGCCCATGCGCTTGACGGCGCTCACGATCTTGAGCTTCTGCTCGGGCGTCGTGCGCGCGAAGACGCTGACTCCTGCCTTCAGGCGGAGGGCGATGTCGGCTTCGCGCATCGTCTCGAGCGCGTCGCCAGTCAGGACCGCATCGGCGGGCGCACTTGGCGGCACGATGCCGGCGCGCTCGGCGATCGCACGAGCCGTGTCGGGGTGATCGCCAGTCACGAGGATCACGCGAATGCCCGCCCTGTGGCAGCGCTCGAGTCGAGCTCGAAGCGGTGTGGAGCCAGGCCAGCGCGGAGCTCGTCTTCGATGGGAGCCACCAAGGCGCGACCTTCGGCCAACAGCTTCTCGGCGCCTTCGTGGCTCATGGAGCGAAAGCGGAGACCAGACACCTCGCGCACGAAGAGCACGTGCAGGCGCTGGAGGTCTTCGCCGAGCAGACGAAGAAAAGGCAGCGCGAGCGAGGCTTCCTGAGGACGGCCTGCGATCGGCAGGAGCACGCGGCCGGGTTGCCCGAGCACGCCAGGATGAACAACGCGCATTGCGATGATCGAACATCGCCCCGTCTCGAGCAAACGCGCCGAGACCGTGCCGGCGAGAAAGGCGCGGTTTCGGGGCCTCGCTCGGATGCCTGCGATGAGCGTCGCTCGCTCGGGAACGATCTCGAGCAACCTGTCGGCGACGTTGGCTCCGCGGCGCGGGGCAAGCTCGGTCTCGAGCACGACGCCGAGCACCCGGGACTCGTCGGCAATGCGCGCGAGGCGCTCGTCGATGCTGGACTCGGAGCCGTCCGTAATGTGCACGAGGCGGAGCGTGCGCGCGGAGGTGTTGGCAGCGAAGCGCACCGCATAGTGCGCAACCCAGTCGCCGTTGAGCGATCCGTCATACGCAAAGACGAGCATGCGGCACCCGCGTCGAGAATTGGCTGGGAATGTAGTCTATCGCGACCAGATCGCTCTCCCGAAACGCGCCGACAAAGAAAAAGGCCGGCGCGCATGGCGCCGGCCTTTGCAATCTGAAGCGGGAACGAGTCGGTCTTACTGCTGTTGCAGGGTCGTCGGCGTCACCGCCGCCCGGCGCTTTTCCTGCTCGATCTTGAAGTCTTCGTCCTTCATGTAGACGATGTTGATCCACGCGTGCGCCATTTCGTCCACCGTGCGATCGCCCCAGCCTACCCACTGATTCGGATCGGGATTGCTCTTCTTGGCGCTGGTGTTGTCGTGCCACGCCGTCACCTTGAGGATCGTCCCCTTGGGCAGCAGCGGCGCCACATCGTCGGCGTAGACGTAGGTGGTCATCCAGTTGAAGTTGAAGTCGCTGACCAGGCTGAGCACCTGCTTCTGGCCGGTCGGCAGAATCGCTTCGACCATCATCGCCTTGCCGCGCAGGTGCATGTGCGGCTGGAAGCTCTCGATGCGCGCGGCCTCGCGCAGCACCGTGAATCCTTCGGCGAGCGATACCGTGTTCGGGCGGATGTCCATCGTGCCGAGCGCGGCCGGCACGAGCGACAGCGCGTTGCGGAACTTCGGCTCCTGCCCCTTCGGGTAGAAGTAGATGCCCATTTCCACCTTGCTGGTGATCTCTTCACCAGCCTGGGAATAGTGAATGTCCCAGTGGAACTTGGAGCCGGGCAGAAGGAGCTTGCCGGTATCCGGACGCATCATCTCGCCCTGCTTGCCGACCGCCCACTCCATGAACGGCGCGGGCAGACCCGGAGGGCCCGCGGGGCCGCCCGGCTCGGTCTGCTCGAGGTACGCAATCGCGTGATGCGTGATCTTGCGGCCCGGGAGCGTCTCGGGCCGGATTTCGATCGCGCGAACCCACCGCGGCTCGGTGATGCCCGATGGCGTGACGCGTTTGTCCCACGCGTCCTGCGACACCTTCGGCATGGTGAAGTCGTACGACTTGATGATCAGGTCCGGCTCTTTCTGGCCGAACATCGGCGCGAAGTTCCAGCCCTGATCGTCAGGCCAGTGTTTCGCCACGGGCATGTCTTTCGGGTCGCCCTGGGGCGCACCGGCGTCGATCCAGCGGACGATCGTCTCGACCTGGTCGTCGGTGAGGGATCGGTCGTTCTTGAATTTCTGAATGCCGACGGTCCGATCGATCTGCCACGGCGGCATCTGGCGGTCGCTGACGCGCGCCTTAATCGAGCGCGCCCACGGCCGCGCCTCGGCGAAGGTCATGAGCGACATCGGCGCCATCGAGTCGGGCCGATGGCACGCCTCGCACTTGTCCTGGAAGATCGGCGCGATGTCCTTCGCGAACGTCGGTGTCTTCGCCGCGTCGGCCGCAGCGGCGACTCCGGGCAGCATCAGCGCCACGCTCAGCGCCCAGGCGCCGACCGCGACGTTCCGCGTGTATCCATGCTTCACTGGCATCATGTTCGTGTTCCCTCTCGTGTGCATTCTACGGTCGAACGGTCACTTTCACGTAGGTGTTGGTCCAGCAGCATTGAAATCCGCCGCCGCCCTCACCCGATTCGTCGTTGGCCTGCACGCGCAGCAGGTAGTCGCCCTCGGCGCTGAAGGTGGCTGCGGCGCTAATCATATCGCCCTGTTTGGTGACAGGAATGCGCGCCTTGTCGAATGTCACCTTCCCGGGCCCGCGGAACTTGTGGAAGGAGACGTTCGCCACCGAGCCTGAAAATCCCCGCCCCAGCCCTCCCCCAGCGGCCTCACCCGGCACTTTGGGATCCTCTACCCAGACGCTGATCGGGACCGGCTGGTTCACCGTTCCCGTGAGGGTGGAAGACACGCCGATCGGGGGACCGGTCACCTTGGCGCCGCCCTGTGAAAAGGCGAGCACGGGCGGCTGGTTGCCCATGCCCAGCTCCTTGTAGGGACTGATCGGATAGCCCTTGTTCAGAGTGAACGGAATCGACTGCGTCTCGCCATTCGCCACGATGGTCCAAGTGACCGCCTTGGTGCCGAAGTCCTTCGGCACCTTCACGACGAACACACCCCACTGCCGTCCCATCTCGAAGTGCGTCGGCTGGCCCTGATCCGGAACGCCCGGTGCGATACGGTTGTTCGGCCCGACCGGGATGTCGAGGGCTTCCTTCGAGTTCCGGTTGTAGTAGCCGAGCAGCATGCTGAAGCTGCCGTCGGGATTCTCGAACCAGCCTTCGAACGCCGGCGTAATGCTGGCGCCGCGCTCGCGCTGCGGCTCGAGCGGCAGGCTCGTCTGGGGGCGCTGCGCGCCGGCGGCGACGGCCCAACCCGTCACGATGCCGAGGCTCGCGGCCACCACCCAGCGACGATATCTGATGGACATTCTGTTCTCCGTCCCCTGGCGATTGTTAGGGGGGCTTACATTTTACCGGATCGCTGGACGCTGCTGTTACTTGCCGATCACCAGAATCGTGAACGAACCTGGTACGGGCGCGCCCGGGGCCCCGCGGCCACCACCTGGTGGCGGCGGCGGCGCCGGCCCGCGCTCGATGCTCATCGTCAGGATGTGGTTCGTCTTGCTGTCGAACGTCACGGTCCGCGCGCCAACCATCGTCTGAAGATTCTGCTCGACCTCGAAACTCGTCGGGCTCTTTTCCTGGACGACGGTCAGCGTGCCGTTCCCGTGCGTGCTGAAGGCTTCCATGGTCGCCGGGTTGAACACCGCGCCGTCGGAACCGCCGGCGAGCGGCAGGGTTGTCAGGATCTTGCCGTCCACCGCGCTCAAAATCACCATCGTCGGCTTCGGCGGCTGCACGGGCGGGTTGCCCGAGACGGCGCACGCCGCGAAGAGCACGTGATTCTTCGCATCCAGCGCGAGCCCATTGCAGCCGCCAATGTCCCCGAACGGATAGTGCCCCGTCGCCTTCATCGTCTTGACGTCGACGACGGTGACGCTGCCTTGCGCGTCCTGCATGACAGCCCAGAGCGTGCCTTTGCCGTCGGCGACCGCCTGCTCGGGCACGCCGCCGAGATCGATCGTGCCGAGCACCGTGCCGTCCTTCGAGTCGATCACGACGGCGTCCTTCGTCGGGTGGCTGAAGACGTAGACCCTGTCGTTGAAGGCGTCGAAGAGGATGCCGTCCGGGCGCGCGGCGCCCACGTCGATCTTCTTGATCACTTTCAGCGTCTTCGTGTCGAACATCGAGACGGGGCTGCTGCTCGAGAAGCCGTGGCCCGACTTCGGATCGACCGCGACGCCGTTTCCGCCGGTGTCGGGAATCTCGCCGACCGGTTCCAGCGTGTCGAGATTGAAGACCATGATCCGTCCAGGCACCGCGGCCACGGCAGGCGTCGTGTCCGTTGCCGGAATCGCTCGCGTGCCGCCACGCGGGATGTACAGCCGGCGTCCGTCGACGTCGGCATAGATGTAGTCGAAGCCACCGTCCCCGCCGACCTTCGCGGTCTTGAGCACCTTGTACGGGCCCATTTGCTGGGCCAACCCGATGGGCGCGAACGTCGTGATCGCGGCTGCGAGCACCAGACACAGTCGTCGCATACTATTTCTCCTCGAGGGAGTATAGCGGCGATACACTGCGGCCGCCGCTCGCGTTTTTGGTCATCGAATTCGTGGCGGGCGACCACGGCAACTCCAGAAGGAGGCAGCGATGGCGAAGTTTCTGATCAAGGGTTCGTACACGGCGGAAGGCGCCAAGGGGCTGATAAAGGAGGGCGGAACCGGTCGAAGAGCCGCCGTCCAGAAAGCGCTCGAAGGCCTCGGTGGCAAACTGGAGTCGGTCTACTACACGTTCGGTGCGGACGATGTCGTCGTGATCTGCGACATGCCGGATGCGATCAGCGGACTCGCGCTCAGCCTGGCCGTCAACGCGTCTGGCGCCGTGCGGATCTCGACGACGCCTCTTCTGTCCGTCGAAGACGTGGATGCGGCTTGTAAGAAAGCCGTCAGCTACCGGCCAGCAGGATCCTAGAGCGGTTTTCACATCGTTGTAGTGCGGACCTTTAGGTCCGCCCCGACGGCAGGCCTGAAGGCCTGCACTACGTTCAATCAGAAAACCGACGGCAGGCCTGAAGGCCTGCACTACGTTCAATCAGAAAACGCTGTAGGTCGCAGTCAGCAGATCCGCGGGAGCTGCTCGCCGGTCAGCATGTCGACGATGCGGGTGGCGCCAATGGGCGTGCGGAGCGTCACCAGGCCGGCGGGCTCTTCCGACACGACGCCAATCGCCGTGGCGCCGCCGCACACCGGATGGCCGGCGAGCCGCTGCAGCGCGCGATCGGCGTCGGCGGCCGGCACGAACGCCACGAACCGCCCCTCGTTGGCGACGTAGAGCGGATCGAACCCCAGGATCTCGCACGCGCCTCGCACATCCTCCCGTACGGGAATCGCCGGTTCATCGAGGCGAATATGCAACCCTGACGCCTGGGCGATTTCGACGAGCGCACTCGCAAGCCCGCCGCGCGTCAGGTCTCGCAGGCAGTGAACGGCAATGCCCGCATCGAGCAGGTCCAGCACGGGCGCCGCCAGCGGCGCGCAGTCGCTTTCGATCGTCGATTCGAACGCCAGGCCTTCGCGGACGGCCATCACCGCCATGCCGTGCCGGCCGATATCGCCGGACAGCAGAACCACGTCGCCGGCCCGCACACTCATCGGCGCGATGACATGCGCGTGCTCGATCACGCCGATGCCGGCCGTGTTGATGTACAGGCCATCGCCCTTCCCGCGATCGACCACCTTGGTGTCCCCCGTCACGATCGTCACCCCGGCCGCTTCGGCCGCCAACCGCATCGACGAGACGATCCGCCACAAGGTGTCCATCGGCAGGCCTTCCTCGAGAATGAAGCCCGCGCTCACGAACCGCGGTCGCGCACCGCACATCGCCAGGTCGTTGACCGTGCCGTTCACAGCCAGCGTGCCGATGTCGCCGCCGGGAAACACGAGCGGACGGACGACGTAGGAATCCGTGGAGAAGGCGAGCGGCAACCCGCCCAGTTCGAGCCGCGCGCCGTCGTGGCGGGCGCCGAGCGCCGGATTGCCGAACGCCGGAAGGAACATCCGCTCGATGAGCTGATTGGTCAGCTGGCCGCCGCCCCCGTGGGCCATCAGCACCTGTGGATACTGGCTGATCGGAATCGGGCAGACGAACCCCGCCGTGTCGGTGGCCATGGTGGTTACCTTTCCGCCTGCTGCGGCTGTGTCCGAACGCGACGATACCGGTAGTACGCCGCGCACGCCCCCTCCGACGACACCATCGTCGCGCCCAAGGGACGTTCCGGCGTGCAGCGCGTGCCGAACGCCGGGCACTCGTGCGGCTTCTTCAGCCCCTGCATGAGCAGACCGCTGATGCACTCGGTCGGCTCGCCGGCGCGGTGTTCGGCGACGCCGAACCGCAGCTCGGCATCGAACTCGCGGTAGCGGTCCTGCAGACCGAGCCCGCTCTCGGGGATCTCGCCAATGCCCCGCCACTTCCGGGGCACGACCTGGAACACTTCGCGAACGAGATTCTGCGCCGGCACGTTGCCGGCCCGCCGCACGGCCCGCGCGTACTGATTCTCCACCTCCGCGCGCCCTTCTTCGAGCTGCTGCACGCACATGAAGACGCCCTGCAGGATGTCCAGCGGCTCGAAGCCGGTGACGACGATCGGCACGCGGTACTTCCGCGCCAGCGGTTCGTACTCGGCGTAGCCCATCACCGCGCACACGTGGCCGGCAGCCAGAAAACCCTGCACGCGGCTCGCTGGCGACGACAGGATCGCCTCCATTGCCGGCGGCACGAGCACGTGCGACACGAGCACCGAGAAATTCTGGACGCCCGTGTCGGCCGCCTGGAACACGGCCAGCGCGTTGGCGGGCGCCGTGGTCTCGAAGCCGACGGCAAAGAAC
>Ga0315281_10009483_pt1 | contig 13503 bp, 14 predicted proteins | sample YL17G07_0_MG_FD_204540 | JGI IMG/M metagenome (GOLD analysis project Ga0315281, IMG submission 204540) | Sediment microbial communities from Yellowstone Lake, YNP, Wyoming, USA - YL17G07_0 | ecosystem: Environmental > Aquatic > Freshwater > Lake > Sediment | place: USA: Wyoming | collected...
TTGTACCTTTGTGACTTTGTAGCCATGCTCGGTGATTATATTTTGCAACAAGGTCATGGTACTTTCAAAATTTTGACTCGAACGAATGATGATCATTTCGTCTGCGCAGGCGCTACTTAGATACGCCAAAAATACTAATGCGATTGAGTGGACGAGTTTCATAGCGCTGCCTCCTCCATGACAGAAATATACATTTTTGTCACTTCATCACACATCTCATTCAACTCCGAATTATTGAAAATTCGCGATAGCCGCTTTGGATTGACCGCCATCATAAAAACTTTTCCACCCTGCTCAACTACTGTAATTCGGCAGGGCAGGAATAATCCCACCCGGGGATCTGTCGCTAGAGCTTGATTGAGTAAATTAAAATTACAAAAATAAACGATATGTTGTTTGGTATTTTCCAGGCCCTCTGCGACCAGGCCAGCATTAAGCGCTTGTTCACGAATGAATACAAAGTTGCTTGATGCGACTGATCTTTTAACATTGTCGACAGTTGTTTTAAGGTCATAGGGCGACTCCATGCTGATTACAGCTTCACCGGTCTCAATTAATTTTGCCGAATTAGACAGGGGCTTTTTCTCAAAGCTGCGTACATAGGCCACAATATCGTTAACATCTTTGTCTTTAAGGCCGAGATTGCTGGCTGCCACCATGGGTGTACCTTTCCGGCCATTGACCAGCGTGGCTTTAATTAACTCGTCTGTAGCCGCCGTTAGAAAGCCGGGATTGTGAAGCGCGGGGGGCATAATGGGTAAATCGCGAGGGCGGGAGAATGTAACGCCTGTACCGTGTCCCCCTTCACCCATGGGACCATGACAGCTGGCACAATGCTTAGCAAACAATTTCTCGCCTTGCATTGCATTACCGCTTACCTGCTTGCTGGTGAAATGAGGTAGAGAACCGCTATACCAGCTGCGCATATGCTTCACGATTGCATCAATTTCCTCTTTGGCGAGATAGCTGAAAGACGGCATCACTCGACCGGAGCGGCCATGGAGTATGGTTTTTTTCAGGTATTCATCATCCACTGAAGCCTGAAAAGATGGAAGGGAAAGCGGTATGCCAATCCCACCATCACCTTTTTCTCCGTGACAGCCAGCACAATTTTGCGAGTAAAGCTTCGGGCCATCAACTGCATGGACGTGAAAATTTAAAGACATCAGTACAAATAAAGCAGCTAATCGTCGCACACTTACCCCTTTGGAAAAATAGTTTAGGCAGTCAAAAGATGAAGCGAGTTCATTTGCATTAGTTGAACAACCCCTCTCCTGCTGGCGGGAGAGGGAGGAGCATAGCGGAAGGAGCGGGTTGCGAACATTGTCGCTATTATTTCTGATTAATGCATAAGTCTTATTTTTTGCTCGCTGATATGTTTATTTTTGACGACGACTAATTTCTTCACCGGCCACGCAAGCACCTTTGGACTTCGCTATATTCATAATATCAAGAGCGGACAGGTCCTTTAATTTTGCTTCTTTGCCGTCTCTTTCCGAGGTAGCCTCGAGCGCTTCAAGCGTAGCTGTCACATTTTTCTGACACTGTTCTTCCTTCGCGTTTGACGGGGTAGCAGCTATTGCTGAAGTACTAAATATTACAAACACAATACTTACTAAAATAACTTTTTTCACTTTTATCTTCCCTGTAAACGTATAAACACTTCTGAGCCTATCAAGCACAATCCATTAAATCTTGACTCAAATGTACCCTATGCTCATGTCCTTCACCTGTCGCCACCGGACGTGCAGGATCGGTAATCCACTCGCTCCATGATCCTGCATATAGCTTGCTGCCATGCAACCCGGCAATTTCCATCGCCAACATATTATGGCAGGCTGTTACACCGGAACCACAGGTATGTATAACCTGCTGCGGCTTCAAGCTATGCATCAGTTTGAGATAGGATTCTCTCAATTCCTCTGCGGGTAAATAGGTACCGTCAAAATCCAGATTTTCCTCATACACCCAGTTGATTGAGCCTGGTATGTGACCCGCAACCTTGTCCAAAGGTTCCCGCTCGCCTGCGAAGCGCTGCTCCGGACGAGCGTCGATCAGCACACTGCAGCGTTCACGTCTGGCAAAATCCACTTCTTCAGTATCAACCACCAACTCACTGCGTACATAAGGTGTAAATAATGCCGGGATTTTTTTTGGCAACTCAGTTGTAACCGCTAATTTATGCCTCACCCACATTTGCCAATTGCCATTTAACAACGCAATATTGTCGTGCCCAAGCCAACGCAACAGCCACCACATTTTTACCGCCATCGAACCAAAGCTGTCGTCATATACAACAATTTGTTTGCCACTGTCCACGCCCCAGGCTGAAAGCTTTTCGGAAAACAGGGGGATATCAGGTAAAGGATGACGTCCGCTCGTGGGAGTGACTGCCGAAGACATATCGTCATCCAGATGTACATAATGCGCACCCGGAATATGTCCTTGTTGATAGGAAGCGCGACCGGCTTCGGTATTGGTCAGCGTGAATCGGCAGTCAAAAATTATCCAGTCTGGATCATTCAAATGTGCAGCTAACTGCTCAGCGGATACAATTGTGGTGAAGTTCATTGTCAAAATTCCTTATGCCAGAGGAATTTTTTTTGTCTTTTTCTTGCGCAGATCAAGCAACCACAACACGTAACCAGATAAAGAGTACGCAAAGAACAACAAAAATAAAACGCCAGCCGGATAACTAGAGATGACAACAAAGAACATCGCCAACAAAAAGATCACAATAAAGGGAACGCTTTTACGCAGATTAAAATCCTTAAAACTGTAAAAACGGAAATTGCTGACCATGCTGAGCCCGGCAAAGACAGTAAGCGCTGCTGCTATCCAGCTCACATCTTTGCCAATATAGCCGTTCTGCAATAACACGGGCTGTAGCACCCACACAAACCCTGCAGCCAATGCCGCAGCCGCCGGGCTGGGTAAGCCCTGAAAAAATCTTTTATCGACAACATCAATATTGGTATTGAACCGTGCCAATCTCAAGGCCGCACTGACACAATATATAAACGCGGCAAACCAGCCCCACTTACCCAAGTCTCTGAACGCCCATTCATACATCAACAGGGATGGAGCCACGCCGAACGACACCATGTCGGACAAGCTGTCGTATTCCGCGCCAAACTCGCTTTGCGTATGGGTCATCCGTGCAACGCGCCCATCAAGACCATCGAGCACCATGGCAATAAATATGGCCACAGCAGCATCTTCAAAGCGGTTATTCATGGATTGAACAATGGCATAAAAACCGGAAAACAATGCGGCCGTGGTAAACAGGTTGGGCAATAAATAAATACCGCGGCGGCGAATGCTCATTCCTTTGCGTTGATTAAAATCATTCATAGTTTTTTCAGCTTTGGAAAGTGAATCAAAATTGGGTACTGCAGATACAGTATCATTTGGGGTGATTTTACCAGCAGACGTGAGTAGTTTAAGCCTGAATTGCCCTAAAAAAAATGACCGGTGACAAAGGGCATATGCCCGCTCACCAGTCATTTTTCAACTGCTACGACATCTATATTTTTTAGTTTTTAGACTGATCTACCAGTTTGTTTTTGCTGATCCACGGCATCATTCCGCGTAACTGTGTACCTACTGTTTCAATTGGGTGCTCCGCATTCAGACGGCGGCGAGCAGTCATTTCAGGATAATTGGTACGACCTTCCAAAATAAAGCGTTTTGCGTAGTCACCACTCTGGATATTCTTCAGACACTCGCGCATTGCTTTGCGTGACTCTTCGCCAATCACTTTTTGACCGGTGACATACTCACCATATTCCGCGTTGTTGGAAATCGAGTAGTTCATGTTGGCAATACCACCTTCATACATCAGGTCCACAATCAGTTTCAGTTCGTGCAGGCATTCGAAATAAGCCATTTCAGGGGCGTAACCCGCTTCTGTCAGCGTTTCAAAACCCATTTTTACCAGCTCAACCGCACCGCCGCACAACACTGCCTGTTCGCCGAACAGGTCGGTTTCAGTTTCTTCACGGAAATTGGTTTCAATCACGCCACCCTTGGTGCCGCCATTCGCTGCCGCATAGGACAGCGCGATGTCTTTGGCCTTGCCGGATTTATCCTGGAACACCGCGATCAGCGTGGGTACGCCACCGCCCTTGAGGTATTCGGAACGCACAGTGTGGCCAGGGCCTTTGGGCGCAATCATGATCACGTCGATATCGGCACGGGGTACTACCTGGTTGTAATGCACGTTAAAGCCATGTGCAAATGCCAGTGCGGCACCCGCTTTCATATTGGGGGCAACTTCGTCGTTATAGACCTGTGGAATATTTTCATCGGGCAACAACATCATCACGACATCGGCAGCTTTTACGGCGGTGGCAACTTCAGCCACTTTGAGACCGGCAGCTTCAGCTTTTTTCCATGAAGCGCCGCTCTTACGCAAACCTACAGTCACATTCACACCGGACTCTTTCAGGTTCTGCGCATGAGCATGGCCCTGTGAGCCGTAGCCAACTATAGTTACCTGCTTTCCCTTGATCAGTGAGAGGTCAGCGTCTTTGTCGTAATAAACTTTCATGGTGTTTCCTTTTCGTTATTTTTAATTCAGATATAAACTTTTTGCGTTCTATATTTTTGTACGCTTACAACTTCAAAATTCGCTGGCCACAGCCGATGCCCGAGGTGCCGGTTCTCACTGTTTCAACTATCTGGTGGCGGTCAAAAGCTTTCAGGAAATTATCCAGCTCAACGCTGGTGCCGGTTAACTCTACGGTGTAAGTGCGGTCAGCCACGTCCACGATACGGCCTTTAAATATATCCGCCATACGCTTGATTTCTTCACGAGCCTCGCCTTCCGCCAGCATTTTGACCAGCATCAACTCGCGTTCGATATGCTCTCCATCGGTCAAATCCTGCAATGCTACAACCTCAATTAATTTATTGAGCTGTTTGCAGATCTGCTCGATCACCGCATCTGATCCACGAGTAACGATGGTCATACGCGACATCGTTTCATCCTCTGTTGGCGCAACAGTCAATGACTCAATGTTGTAACCGCGTGCCGAGAACAAACCTGCCACACGCGACAAGGCGCCCGCTTCGTTTTCCAGCATGATAGAAATGATATGGCGCATTATTCTTCTCCCGCCAGAATGACGTCCGACAAGCCCTTACCACCGGGAACCATAGGGAACACGTTCTCGGTAGGATCGGTGCGGAAGTCCAAAAAGACCAGTTCGTTTTTGCGTGCAAACGCTTCTTTCAGCGCGCCTTCAACATCGGCCGGATTTTCTACCTTGATGCCGACGTGCCCGTATGCTTCTGCAAGCTTGACGAAATCCGGCAACGCATCCATGTAAGACTCAGCATACCGGTTGCCGTGGAAGAATTGCTGCCACTGACGCACCATGCCCAAGTAGCGGTTATTCAGGGAAATCACTTTGATCGGCAGATGATACTGCTTGCAGGTGGAAAGCTCCTGTATGCACATCTGAATACTGCCCTCACCCGTCACGCAGGCAACTTCGGCATCTGGATGCGCCAGCTTCACGCCCATTGCCGCTGGCAGGCCAAAACCCATGGTGCCGAGACCGCCAGAATTTATCCAGCGGCGCGGTTGATCAAATTTATAATACTGCGCGGCCCACATCTGGTGTTGTCCCACGTCAGAGGTTACAAAGGCTTCGCCGCGAGTGATTTCGTAAAGTTTTTCCACCACGTACTGCGGCTTGATGAGCTCAGTCGAACCCTTGTATACCAAAGAATTACGTGAACGCCATTCGTTTATTTGCTTCCACCAAGGGGCAATCGCTGCGACATCGGGTTTTTGACGGCTGCTTTTCAACAGGGCCAACATGTCTTTCAGCACGTTCGCAACGTCACCCACCAGAGCCACATCAACCTGAACGCGCTTGGAAATTGAAGCAGGGTCAATGTCGATATGAATAATCTTGCGCGGAATCTCATTGAAATGCTTAACGTTGCCGACCACACGATCATCAAAGCGTGCGCCTACTGCAAACAGGACATCGCAATGTTGTGTCGCCATATTTGCTTCAAGCGTGCCATGCATGCCGAGCATGCCGACGAAGCGCTTGTCTGTCTCGGGGAACCCCCCCAGACCCATCAGCGTACTGGTACAGGGGAAGTCCAGCAGCTGCACCAGCTCTGTCAGGGGCTTTGCCGCATCCGACAAAATCACGCCGCCCCCGGTATAGATCATCGGGCGCTTGGCTTCCAGCAATAACTGAACAGCCTGTTTGACTGCTACCGGATCGGCTTTTAGCACAGGGCTGTAGGAACGAATGGATACCGACTCGGGATAACTGAAAGTCGTTTTTTGCAGCGAAATGTCCTTGGGAATATCAACCAGCACCGGGCCGGGTCGTCCACTCTTGGCCAAATAAAACGCCTTTTTGATGGTCACAGCGATATCGTTAACATCTTTCACCAAGAAGTTATGTTTTACGCAAGGGCGGGTTATACCCACCGTATCCACTTCCTGAAAAGCGTCCTCCCCTATCATGTGCGATGGAACCTGGCCACTGATAATGACCATCGGAATCGAATCCATATACGCCGTGGCAATACCCGTAACCGCATTGGTCACACCCGGACCTGAGGTGACCAATGCCACACCTACTTTGTCGGTAGAACGTGCGTAGCCGTCTGCAGCATGCACTGCCGCCTGCTCATGTCGCACCAAAATGTGCTTGACCTTGTCCTGGGTAAATAATGCGTCATAAATGAACAGCACTGCCCCTCCCGGGTAGCCAAATACATATTCTACGTTTTCCTCCTGTAAACAGCGTATTGCTATTTCCGCGCCCGTGAGTTCCATGTCAAAAACCTTAACCAGCAAATAATTATAGAACCGTGCAAGATAAGGCCTGGAAGCGTTTTGGTCAACCCCTGAATGCATACCTTGGGGGAAGTTATGGTCATTTTTACCACCTGAATTGTGCACAATTTGCTACCATTGGTCACTTGGCACATTGGGGAGCAGTAAACTGGCAAGCCGTATTGAACTTTCAGATTTTCTTGCATCAGTCGAACGTCGTGCTTACAAGCAGGGGCTATTCGCGGTAAGGGACGAGCATGTCGCGCTTGATATTGTTCAGGATGCCATGCTTAAACTTGCCGAAAAATACGGTGATAGACCGCTGGAAGAGCTGCCCATGCTGTTTCAGCGCATTCTGCAAAATACCATACGTGATTTTTATCGCAGGCAAAAAGTTCGCTCTGCCTGGACAACGCTGATGTCATCGCTGATTCCACAGCATGATGAAAGCGATATCGACCCCCTAGATACACTTCAGGATGACGACAACAGGAGCCAGTCTCCCAGGCCAGATTCTGCTCTGGAGCAGTCTCAACTGCTTGTTATTATTGAAACTGAGCTAGGCAAACTTCCAGCTCGTCAACGAGAAGCCTTCCTGTTGCGTTACTTGGAAGACATGGATACCGCAGAGACCGCAGCGGCCATGGGTTGTTCAGAAGGTAGCGTTAAAACACACTGCTCCCGCGCAACCCACACACTCGCTGCAGCATTACGGGCTCAAGGAGTGAAAATATTATGAATAAAAATATAGATACACATTTAATCAAAGAGTTGCTAGAGACGTCCGCCAGACAAATAGCACCGGCTACGCTGGAGAAATTGCGTGGTGCGCGTACTCGCGCGCTTGATCACCAGCGTGTTCGCAGCACGGCTCACGTTTTGGCATGGCTGGGGCCTAATTCAGGCAAGAACAATTCATTCCACATGTCCAGATGGACAAATCTGGCCATCATTGTTTTGTTTGTGGCTTGTTTGATTAGCGGAGCTACCTTTTGGCATAGCTACTCTACAGAACGCGAAATCGGCGAACTTGATGTTGCCATTTTGACAGGTGATCTTCCTATACACGTATATCTGGACTAACCGTGTTTCGTTTATATCATCACCTCGCTGTTGCAATATTTCTCGGCACCATTTCAATCGCAAGCGCACAGGCTGCATCAAAACCCTGGTTTTCCCTGACGCCTATACAGCAGGAGGCTTTAGCGCCGATAGCACAGGAATGGGACGCAATGCCCGAAAAACAACAAAAACGTCTTTTGGCCACGACCAAGCGTTACCCCAAGCTTTCACCTGAAAAAAAACAACGTTTCCGTGAGCGTCTGACTGAATGGAGCAAACTCACCATGGATCAGCGCAACCAGGTTCGTGAAAAATACAAAGAGTTTAAAAAGGTAGATCCAGACAAACGCGAAGAAATAAAACGCCGGATACTTCAGCGGGAAGCAGAGAAAAAAGCAAATGCAGCCGCAAGCGGAGTTCCGACGACAATCCCAAACTGATCAGAAATAGCTTTCTACCTACGCTCAGTCCACCACAACATCCCAAGAGCCATAAACAAAAAGATTATTGTCATGGCTGAAGCACTCAAAACCGGTTGCCAGTTGTTCAGTGAACCCAGGTGCGCAAACAATCTCCCGATAAAATAGAAGGACAACCCCAGCACGATTCCTGTGAATATTTTTCCGCTTACTCCACCCTGGCGGTGCTGATGTGAAGCAAAGGGTAACGCAAGCAGCATCATTACCATAACCCCAAACGGGTATAAGACTTTATTCCACATCTCTATTTCATAACGCAGGGACTCCTGCTTGTTTTCCTTGAGGTGCTGCGTGTACAAATAAAGGTTCCAGGCTGACATCTGTTCTGGGACAACCATTAATACCCTTAAAATATCGGGCGTAATTGCCGAGCGCCACTCTTTCAGTGCCTGGCTGCTGACTTGTGTACCCAATTTGTCGAAGCCGGTCCGCATCACGTTTTCCAGTTGCCAACTCCCCTCTTTAACATACACAGCCCGCTTCGCTTCTGTTATGCCAAGCAGGATAAAGTTGTCGTCAAATTCGTAGATGCTGACATTTTGCAGTGTGGAATCCGGCAGCACGGTTTTAACATTTACGAAGCTGCGCTCATCCTTCAACCACACACCCGAGCGAAACTCCCTGAACGATACCTGGGCATTCAGCGCTTTAAGCCGCAGCTCCTGGGCAAGTTTCATACTCGATGGCGCAATAAATTCACCACATACCAGGCTTATCAACATGAGTGGCATGCCAATTCTCAATAATGCGCGGATCATCTGTTTCAATGATGCCCCGGAACTGCGATAAATCGTTAATTCGGAGTTTGCAGCCATTTGCACCAGCGCAAAAATGGTGCCGATTAAAACCGCCACAGGGAAAAGTTCATAGATTCTGGTCGGCACAGTTAGCAGGACATATACCAGCACATATCCCAAACTGTATTGTCCTCTGCCAAGATCGTTCAGCTCACCCAGCAGGTCAAAGAACGCGAATAACATCAATAATGCCGAAAACACCAACACCAGACTACCGTAAATTTCCCGGGATAAATATCGGGTCAATATTTTCATCGAAGTAGTCGCCTAAAGGAAAACACCGACAGACGGTAATAAAACAGTACCAATACCAGCATAAACATGATCACGTGTATGCTTAGCAGCCCTGTGCTGACGGCAACCTTTTCCTGGCCGACCCAGGTGTTGATGATGCTGATCAAATTGTTATAGAGCATATAAATGATCAGCGCGCTGATCACATTGAGTGAGCGCCCCGCGCGCGGATTAACGTAACTGAAAGGTATAGCCAGTATTGCCAATATCAATGCACTGACTGGCAAACCCATGCGCCAATTTAGCTCGGACCAGTTCCAGCTTGAAGGATTTTCCAGCAGATACATAGTGGAGAAGGCTTTCGGGTTGGGTGGTTTTTTCTTGCTCTCGACTGTTTCAACACGCATCGCGTAGCGTTCAAATTCGACTATTTTGTAATCCAGTTGTCCAGGTGTCCCTTCGTGACGTCTGCCATTCAGCATGACTACAAATTTATCGCCGTTTGGCATTGTTTCCTGCAGTCCCTGCTTGGCCACCATGGTGCCGACTTTCCCCTGCTGTACGGATTGGACAAAGATATTGCCCACCTGGTTGTTACCCGGCGCCACGTTTTCCAGAAAAAATACACGGTCGGCCTGCTTGGATTCCCTGAAGGTTCCCGGAGCTGCCACCGCCACATCATCCCGGCTTTCCAGACGCAGCCTGATTTCATCTACCTTGGACATTGCCCAAGGGGCCAGCAACAGGCTCAATAAAGCGATCAGGCTGACCACCGGAAGGGCATACCACATAACCGGGCGTATCCAGCGTCTCAAGCTCATGCCCGAACTAAACCACACTATCATTTCACTATTGCTGTAACTTCTGGTGAGCGTCAGCAATACTGATAAAAACAGGCTAATGGAGAGCAATATGGGCAGGTAGTTCAAAGCACTAAAACCCAGCAGCACCAGCACGGCCTCTACCGGCAATGTGCCGCCAACCGACTCGCCCAGCAGGCGGATCAACTGAGTAAGGACTATAATGGCGAGCAGTATCGCGAATACAAAAAAGCCGGTGGCAGCAAATTCACGCACCAGAGAACGATCAAATACTCCAGCACGAAATGGCAGTTGTGCTAGTGTTTTTGACTTTTGTTCGCTGGATTGCGGATAATTCGACATCAGAATGAATACCTTACCAATTGGGAGAAACAAGTGGAATTTAGCATAAAACAGTGTAGTCCGGAAAATATGCGCAGCGGGTGTATTTTGGTCGGCATATTCGATGGCGGGAAATTAAGCGACCCGGCACAGTTGCTAAATAAAGCCTCCAAACATTATATCAGCGAGATTATCAAGCGGGGCGATATGAAAGGCAAAGCAGCATCAACACTGCTGTTGCACAACATTCCCAATGTGTCCTGCGAGCGCGTATTGTTGCTTGGGCTGGGCAAAAAGGAAGAACTTGACGCCCGCCAATATCGCGACTGTGTGCGCGCTGCCATGCGTGCTCTGCACGGAACAGGCGCAAAGGATGCGCTACTATACCTGCCCGAGTTGCCTGTCAAAGGCCGTAACAGCGCCTGGTGCATCAATCAGGCCGTTCTCGCCGCTTATGAAACCACTTATCGTTTTGACCGCCTCAAAAGCAAGGCTGACAAGGATAAAAATGCCTTGGGCAAAATTCAGTTCGGCCTGCTCAATACCAAAGCCGATGCCGCACTCAACTCCACGCTGAAGCAAGCAATTGCAACTGCACAGGGAGTCGCCCTGGCAAAGGACCTGGGCAATCTGCCCGGCAACATTTGCACCCCCGCCTATCTTGCACAGCAGGCAATCGCCCTGGGCAAAAAACACAGATCAGTTAAAACAACCGTGCTGGAAGAAAAAGACATGAAAAAGCTCGGCATGGGCTCTTTGCTTTCCGTCACACAAGGAAGCGCTGAACCGGCCAAACTGATCACCATGGAATATCACGGGGCGGATAAAAAGCAAAAACCCATCGTACTGGTCGGCAAGGGCATCACCTTCGATTCCGGTGGCATATCCCTCAAACCCGGCGCGGAAATGGACGAGATGAAATATGACATGTGCGGTGCGGCCAGCGTGCTGGGCACCGTACAGGCCATTGCGGAAATGGGGCTTAAACTCAATGTGGTCGGCATTATCCCAAGCTGCGACAACATGCCCAGCGGCACCGCCACCAAGCCTGGCGATATTGTCACCAGCATGTCCGGGCAGACCATCGAGATTCTGAACACCGATGCCGAGGGCCGCCTGATACTGTGCGACGCACTGACTTACGCCGCCAAATTTAGCCCCGATACCGTGATCGACATTGCCACGCTGACGGGTGCCTGCGTTATTGCGCTGGGACATGTCGCCAGCGGACTCTTCAGCAATCAGGACAAACTCGCTGAAGAACTGCTTGCCGCTGGCGAACAAACCCAGGACAGGGCCTGGCACATGCCCCTGTGGGAAGACTACCAGTCACTGCTGGACAGCAACTTTGCCGATATGCAGAACATCGGCGGGCGCGCAGGCGGCAGCATTACCGCTGCCTGCTTCCTGGCGCGTTACACCAAAAATTATCGCTGGGCTCATCTGGATATTGCCGGTACCGCATGGAAGTCGGGCAAGGAGAAAGGCGCAACTGGACGCCCTGTGCCTTTGCTCACCCAATACCTGATTAACCGCGCTGCTGCGGCCAAATAAAGAAGCTTTGTAATGACCAAGGTGGATTTCTATACGGGTGTGAATGACAAGCTGCAGACAGCCTGCCTGCTCAGCCACAAGGCCATGCAAAATGGCCTGCGTGTGCTGTTGCATACGCCCGATGAAAGCACTGCCGACAAACTGGATAAATTATTATGGGAATTCCCCGCAACCGCGTTTGTTCCGCATTGCCGCAGCACCGACAATGACGCAAACGAGATGCCGGTTATCATCGGACATCATCCCGAACCTTTTCCGCATAGCGAGCTACTGGTGAGCCTGCACACCTCTTGTCTGCCATTTTTCAGCCGCTTTGCACGAGTGATTGAGATTGTCGGAAGGGATGCAGACGATGCCCGCCTTGGCCGTGAACGCTATGGTTTTTACCGTGACCGCGGTTATGAAATGCGCCACTTTGATTTAAGCAAAAAATAGAAAATAAACATGACACAAACAACAAACCACACGTTGGCCAGCGAATTGGCAAAAAGTTTTGAACCAAAATCCATTGAAGCACGCTGGTATTCCAAGTGGGAAAAAAACGGCTACTATAAGGCCGGCATGGATACTACCAAACAGGACAATTTCTGCATCCTGCTGCCGCCGCCGAACGTCACAGGTACCCTGCACATGGGCCACGGCTTCAACCAGACCATCATGGATGCGCTCACCCGCTACCACCGCATGCGCGGTGACAACACCCTGTGGCAGCCGGGCACCGATCACGCGGGCATCGCCACGCAGATCGTGGTGGAGCGCCAGCTCGATGCAAAAGGTATATCCCGCCATGATCTGGGACGCGAAAAATTCCTCGAAAAAGTATGGGAGTGGAAAGAATATTCGGGCGGTACCATCACCCAGCAAATGCGCCGCCTCGGCACCTCGCCAGACTGGTCGCGCGAGCGCTTTACCATGGATGAAGGTCTTTCCCAAGCAGTAACCGAAACCTTTGTACGTCTGTATAACGAAGGCCTGATCTATCGTGGCAAACGTCTGGTGAACTGGGATCCAAAACTGCATACCGCCGTATCCGACCTGGAAGTGGTGCAGGAAGAGGAAGACGGCTTTATGTGGCACATCCGCTATCCCCTGGCAGATGGCGGCGGGAATTTAACAGTCGCGACCACCCGCCCCGAGACCATGCTGGGTGACGTGGCGGTGATGGTGCACCCGGAGGATGAACGCTACAAACACCTCATAGGCAAGCAAGTAAAACTGCCGCTGTGCGACCGTGATATCCCCATCATCGCTGACGAATATGTGGACAAGGAATTTGGCACTGGCGTGGTAAAAGTGACACCTGCGCACGACTTCAACGACTATGCTGTGGGACAACGCCACAAGCTGGCGCCGATCTGCATCCTGACGCTGGATGCCAAGATAAACGAGCACGCGCCCAAACAATATCAGGGCATGGATCG
>Ga0315281_10009484_pt1 | contig 13502 bp, 10 predicted proteins | sample YL17G07_0_MG_FD_204540 | JGI IMG/M metagenome (GOLD analysis project Ga0315281, IMG submission 204540) | Sediment microbial communities from Yellowstone Lake, YNP, Wyoming, USA - YL17G07_0 | ecosystem: Environmental > Aquatic > Freshwater > Lake > Sediment | place: USA: Wyoming | collected...
GGGCATGATCAAATTCCAGCGGTGGGACGGCAAGCAGTGGAACGCGATCTCCGACTGGATCGCGCCCGAGAAAGAACTGGTGCGCGCCAAGGTCGAGGCGTCCTCGATGGCCTATGCCAAGGAAAAAGGCATGACGCCGAGGGATTGCTCCAAAGAAGGTTGAACGCCAGCGCGGCCGGCGTTACGCCCGGCCGCGCCCTCAGGTGCCGTAACGCTGCAGCCCGGCGAGGTCGAGTACGGTGACCAGCCCGTAATCGACCTTGATCAGGCCTGCGCCCGCCAGCACCTGCAGCGCGCGGTTGACCCGCTGGCGCGAGGCGCCGGCAAGGTAGCCGAGTTCTTCCTGCGAAATCTGGATGTGCGCCTCGGTCACCGGGTACAGGTGCGGGTTGAACAGCGCCGCCAGCGTGCGCGCCACGCGCGCATCCGGTTCGAGCAAACGGTCGTATTCGACCATGCCGATGAATTGTCCGAGGCGCTCGTTCAACTGCGTCAGCAGGAAGCGGTTGAAGGATATGCTGGTGTCCAGCAGCCAACGGAACGTGGCCTCGGGCATGAGCGCGATGCGCGAGTCGCGCAGCGCCACGATGTCGTATTTCAGGGGCTCGCCCTTGAGCACCGATCCTTCCCCGAACCAGCCCCCGGCGGGTATGCCTGCGAACGTGACCGACTTGCCGGCGGGTGAGAGGCTGTGCAGCTTGACCAGGCCGTCGATCACCCCGACCCAGGCGCTCGCCGGGTCGCCCTTGCGGCAAACCGTGCTGCCGGCATCGAAATCGCGCACCAGGATGGCGGCGCGGACCCGGCCCAGGTGCTCTGCCGGCAATTCACGCGTCCACGGGCTCAGCGCCAGCATGTCCTCGAGACTTCGCATCCCGTGCCCTCGAAATGTCAGCCAGATGACATTTTGCATGAAGTTTGTCCCGTATAGTTATCCGCCCGCGACGCCCTCGCCGGTGATTGCGGGCGCCCGTGCTCAGGTTGGCAAAAGCGTTTAAGCTACAATGAGGGAAAACGCTCCCGAGAGCGGAGCGCAAGAGATTGGAGGAGGGTCCAATGTCGGCAAAGTCTCCGGATACGTTTCCACGGCTGCTGTTGCATCAGGCGGCGGTGCGCGGCGGCGAGCCGTCGATGCGCGAGAAAGACCTCGGCATCTGGCAGACCTGGACCTGGGGCCAGGTTTCCGAGGAGGTGCACGCGCTCGCCTGCGGCCTGGCGGAGATCGGCTTCAAGCGCGGCGATAATCTCGCGATCATCGGCGACAACCGGCCGCGCCTGTATTGCGCCATGGCGGCAGCGCAGTGCCTGGGCGGCGTGCCGGTACCCATGTACCAGGACGCGGTGGCGCAGGAACTGCTGTTCGTGCTGCAGGACGCCGAGATCAAATTCGCTATCGTCGAAGACCAGGAGCAGGTAGACAAGCTGCTCGAGGTCAAGGCGCAGTGCCCGCAGCTCGCGCACATCATGTATGACGAGCCGCGCGGCATGCGGCATTACGACCAGCCTTACATTCACAGCCTGGACGGGATCCAGCAGATGGGCCGCACGCGCATGCGCGACCATCCCGAATTCCTCGATGCTGAAATCGCGCAGGGCTCCGCAGACGACGTGGCGATCATGCTCTACACCTCAGGCACGACGGGCAAACCCAAGGGCGTGTGCCAGACCCACGCGGCGTTCATCACGGCGGCGAAAAGCGGCGTCGAATTCGACAGTCTCGGACCCAAGGACGACATCCTCTCCTACCTGCCGATGGCCTGGGTCGGCGATCACCTGTTTTCGTATGGCCAGGCGCTGGTTGCCGGGTTCACCATCAACTGCCCGGAATCCGGGGACACGGTGATGACCGACTTGCGCGAGATCGGCCCCACCTACTATTTCGCTCCGCCGCGCGTGTTCGAGAATCTGCTGACGCAGGTGATGATCCGCATGGAGGACGCGAGCGCGATCAAGCGCCGGATGTTCCAGTACTTCATGGAGGTAGCGCGCCGCTGCGGCTCGGAGATCCTCGATGGCAGGACCGACATTGCGACAAGCGACCGGCTGCTCTACGCGATCGGCAACCTGTGCGTCTACGGGCCGCTGCGGAACGTGCTTGGCATGAGCCGCATTCGCGTCGCCTATACCGCCGGCGCGGCGATCGGCCCCGACCTGTTCCGCTTCTACCGCTCCATCGGCATCAACCTGAAGCAGCTGTATGGATCGACCGAGACCTGCGCCGCGGTGTGCCTGCAGCCCGATGGCGAAATCAAGTTCGACAGCGTAGGCAAACCGGTGCCCGGGGTGGAGGTCAAGATCGGCGACAACGGCGAGGTACTGGTGAGAAGCGCGGCCATGCTCAAGGGCTATTACAAGCGTCCGGACGCCACCGCCGAGTCGATCGACGCCGAGGGCTATTTCCACACCGGCGACGCCGGCTTTTTCGACGAGGACGGCCACCTCAAGATCATCGACCGCGCCAAGGACGTGGGCAAGATGGCGAGCGGCGCCATCTACGCGCCCAATTACATCGAGAACAAGCTCAAGTTCTTCTCCCACATCAAGGAGGCGGTGGCGTTCGGCGATCGCCGCGAAATGGTGTGCGCGTTCGTCAATATCGACATGGGCTCGGTCGGCAACTGGGCCGAGCGGCGCAACATCGCCTACTCCGGCTACACCGACCTGGCGCAGCGCGCGGAGGTGTACCAGCTGATCCGCGAGTGCGTGGAAAAAGCCAACGCCGAACTGTCGCAGGACGCGATGCTGTGCGATTCGCAGGTGCACCGCTTTCTCATCCTGCACAAGGAACTCGACCCCGACGACGACGAGCTCACGCGCACGCGCAAGGTGCGGCGCGGCTTCATCGCGGAAAAATATCAGGTGCTGATCGACGCGCTCTACTCGGGCAAGGCGTCGCAGTTCATCGAAACCCAGGTCAAGTTCGAGGACGGGCGCAGTGGCAAGGTGGCGGCCGACCTCCGGATCTGCGATGCAAAGACGTTCCCGGCAAGCGTCAAGAAAGCGGCGTAATCAAGGGGCAGCCCGGTAACGCGGCGAAGGACCCATGCAAAACAGAACCACATCGGAACGCCTCACCTTCCACGACGCCATGGAGACGTTCGAGGTGGATTTCTCCGACCTCACTTTTTCCGACGCGGCCGAGGTCGACGCTTTCTACGACGAGATCGACAGCCAGCTCGTGGCGAGCGGCCGGCGCTGGTACTTCCTGGTGATCTACACCGGTTGCGTCATCGTGCCGGCGGCCTGGGAGCGTTTTGCCGAGCGCGGCAAGGCGAGCAACATCAACCACGGCCTCGGCACGGTTCGCGTCGGCGCCACCGCGCAGACGCGCGACTCGATCCGGCAGGATGCGGAGCGCTCGTTCTTCCGCGCGAACATCCACGATACGCGCGATCAGGCCATTTTGGCGCTGGGGGAGTTGCGCAAGAAACAGCGCGACTCGCTCCCGGCAGCCGACGACAAATTTCTGCGCATCGACAACGTCAGCCTGCGCTTCGGCGGCGTCAAGGCGATCACCGGGGTCAGCTTCGCCATCAACCGCGGCGAGATCTCCTCGATCATCGGGCCGAACGGCGCCGGCAAAAGTTCGCTGCTGAACGTCATCAACGGCGTCTATCACCCGCAGGAAGGCACTATCACCTTCCTCGGCAAGAAGCGCCATGACATGGATACGCATGAGGCGGCGGCGCAGGGCATTGCGCGCACCTTCCAGAACATCGCCCTGTTCAAGGGCATGAGCGTGCTCGACAATCTGATGACCGGGCGCAACCTCAAGATGAAGTGCAATTTCCTGCAGCAGGCGCTGTACTGGGGGCCGGCGAAACGCGAGGAGTTGGAGCACCGCAAGAAGATCGAACAGGTCATCGACTTTCTCGAAATCGAGCACATTCGCAAGACCCCGGTCGGGCGGCTGCCCTATGGGCTGCAGAAACGCGTCGAACTCGGGCGGGCGCTCGCCGCCGAGCCCACGCTGTTGCTGCTCGACGAGCCGATGGCCGGAATGAACGTGGAGGAGAAACAGGACATGTGCCGCTTCATCCTTGACGTCAACGACCAGTTCGGCACCACCATTTTGTTGATCGAGCATGACATGGGCGTGGTCATGGACATCTCAAACTTCGTGGTGGTGCTGGACCACGGCATGAAAATCGCCGAAGGCACGCCCGACGAGGTCCGCTCCGACCCGGTTGTCATCCGTGCCTATCTGGGCACCGCGCACTGAACCCGCGAGCAAAGGAAAAGCGACATGCAATTCTTCTTCGAAGTGTTAATCGGCGGCCTGCTTGCCGGCGTGATGTATTCGCTCGTGGCGCTGGGCTTCGTCCTGATCTACAAGGCCTCCGGCGTGTTCAATTTCGCCCAGGGCGCGATGGTGTTTTTCGCCGCGCTCACCTTCGTCTCGCTGGTGGAGCGCGGCTTCAGTCTCTGGGTCGCTTTCCTGATCACCTTTGCCGCCATGGTCCTGTTCGCCGTCGCCACCGAGCGCGTGGTGCTGCGGCCGCTGGTGAACCAGCCGCCGATCACGCTGTTCATGGCGACCATCGGCCTCACCTTCGTGCTGGAAGGGCTGTCGCAGTTGCTGTGGGGCTCGCAGCCGCACGGGCTGGAACTTGGCATTGAGGACATGCCGCTCGAATGGCTGTCCGCGAACACCGGCATCAACGTCAGCCAGTTCGACCTGTTCGCGGCACTGGTGGCCGGGATCCTGGTGTCCGGGCTGGCGCTGTTTTTCCAGAAAACGCGCATCGGCAGGGCGCTGCGCGCGGTCGCCGACGACCACCAGGCGGCGCTCGCAGTGGGCATCCCGCTGCAGCAGATCTGGGCGATCGTGTGGACGGTGGCCGGCTTCGTCGCGCTGGTGTCCGGCCTTCTGTGGGGCGCGCGCAACGGCGTGCAGTTTGCGCTCACCTTCACCGCGCTCAAGGCGCTGCCGGTGCTGATCCTCGGCGGTTTCGAGTCGGTGGCGGGCGCGATTGTCGGCGGCCTGATCGTAGGCGCCTCGGAAAAACTGGCCGAGATTTACATCCCGCAGTTTCTGAATGCGCCACTCTCCGAAGCGTGGGGCGTCAGCGTCAATCTCGCCGGCCTGGAGATCTGGTTCCCGTACGCGCTCGCCCTGGCCTTCCTGCTGATCCGGCCCGAAGGGCTGTTCGGCGAAAAGCATATTGATCGGGTATGACCATGGTCCTTTTTCTTTCCCCCTTACTCCGGGCGCCTGACTGACATGTTCTACCGCGACTCCGGGCAGTTCAAGGAGACTTACTCCACCGACCAGCAGATCTTTCCGATCCGGCAGGACCGCATCGGCATAGCCCTCGTCTTGCTGTTCGCCTTTGTGATCGTGCCCGTCATCGGTAACCAATATTGGCTGAGCGGGATCCTGATCCCGTTTCTGGTGTTCGCGCTGGCGGCGCTGGGTCTCAACATCCTCACCGGTTATGCCGGGCAGCTTTCTCTCGGTACGGCGGCGTTCATGGCGGTGGGGGCGTTCGCCGCCTACAATTTCGTGCTGCGCGTTCCGGGCATGCCCATCCTGGTGAGCTTCGTGCTCGCCGGGATCACGGCGGCGCTGGTGGGTATCGTGTTCGGCCTGCCGAGCCTGCGCATCAAGGGCTTCTACCTGGCCGTCGCGACTCTGGCGGCGCAGTTCTTCGTGGTCTGGGCGCTGACCAAGTTCGGCTGGTTCTCCAACTTCAGTGCCTCGGGAGTAATCTCGGCGCAGAAGGTCGTCATTCTGGGTTACGTCTTTGACACCCCGGTGAGAAAATACCTGATGGTGCTGACCATCGTGGTGCTGATGGCGCTTGCGGCCAAGAACATGGTGCGCAGTTCGATCGGGCGCGCCTGGATGGCGGTGCGCGACATGGACGTCGCCGCCGGCGTGATCGGCATCCGCCTGATGCACACCAAACTGCTCGCGTTCGCGGTGAGCTCGTTCTATTGCGGCGTGGCCGGGGCCCTATACGCTTACGGTTACATCGGCACGGTGGAGCCCGAGGGGTTCAGCCTCGATCTTTCGTTCCGCGTCCTGTTCATGATCATCATCGGCGGCGTCGGCAGCATCCTCGGCTCCTTCCTCGGCGCGGCGTTCATCACCTTTCTGCCGATTTTCCTCAACACCTACGCCGAGCCGTTTGCACACGCGATCGGGCTGCAGCTGCCCTCGGGAATAGTGTCGAACCTGGAACTCATCATTTTCGGCGCGCTGATCATTTTCTTCCTGATCGTCGAGCCACTGGGCCTGGCCAGGATGTGGCAGATCGCCAAGGAAAAGATGCGTCTATGGCCGTTCCCGCACTGACGCGAAGCGCGCCAGGCTGCCCGCTTGGCGCGCGGCAAGGGAGGGCGTTTGCCGATGGCATTGGCGCAGCAGCGGCAGTTTTGAAAAACATCAAACTGGCGTATATTGAGAAACACTCGCATTTTGGAGAAGTTGTCTTCAGTCAACCGGAACATCCTGCAGCGTGTGCAGGCAGTTATTAACTCGAGGAGATATCAGCCATGATCAAGGGAATTCTGAAACACGCAACCCGGCCCCTGGCCGCGAGCGCTGCGGCTGCGGTTCTTATGCTCGCGGCCGGCGGGGCTTTCGCGCAGGCGAAAGAGCAGTTTGTTCCGACCAACCTTTACTGGGTCGGACCGTATGCGCCTGGCGGCTCCGGCATTGCCGCCGGGTGGATCGACTACATGTCGCTGATCAACGAACGCGACGGCGGCATCAACGGCGTTAAGCTCACCTGGGAGAAGTGCGAAACCGAGTACAACAACGCCCGCGGCGTGGAGTGCTACGAGCGCAGCAAGAACAAGGGTCCGACCGGCGCGGCCATGGTGCATTCGCTGTCGACAGGAATCACTTATGCCCTGATCGAAAAGGGCACCGCCGACAAGATTCCCATCGTCTCGATCGGCTATGGCCGCGCCGATGCCTCCGACGGCCGTGTCTTTCCCTACGTGTTCCCGCTGGTCACCAACTACTGGAGCCAGAACACAGCCAAGATCAAGTTCATCGGCCAGAAGGAAGGCGGGATGGACAAGCTGAAGGGCAAAACCATCGTCAACCTTTACATCGATATTGCCTATGGCAAGGAAACCATCCCGGTGCTCGACGTGCAGGCGAAGAAGTACGGCTTCAAGGTCGTCCATGTGCCGGTTCCCTCCCCGGGCAACGATCAGCAAGCGCAATGGCTGCAGGTGCGCCAGATCAAGCCCGACTGGGTGATCCTGCGCGGCTGGGGCGTGATGAACCCGGTGGCCCTGAAGGGGGCGGCCAAGATCGGCTTCCCGCGCGACAAGATCGTCGGCGTGTGGTGGTCGGGCGCGGAAGAAGACGTGATTCCGGCGGGCGATGCGGCGAAAGGCTATATCGCTGCGGCCTTCAACGTTTCCGGCACCAACTACCCGGTGGTGCAGGAGATCCAGAAGCGCTTCTACGCCAAGGGCAAGGGCGAGATGGACGACAAGTCGCGCATCGGCTCGATCTACTACAACCGCGGCGTGGTGTTCGGCATCGTCACCGTGGAGGCGATCCGCAAGGCGCAGGAGAAATACGGCAAGGTGCCGCTCAAAGGCGAGCAGGTGCGCTGGGGGCTGGAGAACCTGAACATCACCGAAGCGCGGCTGAAGGAACTCGGCGCGACCGGTTTCCTGCAACCGCTCAAGGTGTCCTGCGCCGATCATGAAGGCGGCGGCGCGGTGAAATTTATGCAGTGGGACGGCAAGGCGTGGAAGATTATCACCGACTGGATCAAGTCGGACCAGTCGATCGTGCGCCCGATGATCGAGGCCTCGGCAGCGCAGTACGCCAAGGAAAACGGCATCACCCTGCGCGACTGCTCGAAAGAGAACTGAGCAACGATAATGGGCAAGGGGTTGCGGGTGATGGGCGCGCTCATCACCCGGACTATCACCTGCTTTCTTCGGCAACACCTTGTCCCACCTTCCGCGCCAGCATTTGTCGGGTAATTGATTGAGCCCGCGCCTTTCCCATCACCTTTCAGTAATGGCCTAAACATGTCCGCCGTCCTGCAACCGCAAGCCGAGACCAAGGCCTACCTGTCGGTCAACAACGTCGAGGTCATATACGACCACGTCATCCTGGTGTTGAAAGGCGTGTCGCTCGAAGTCGGGCGCGGCAAGATCGTGGCGCTGCTGGGCGCCAACGGCGCCGGCAAGACCACCACGCTGAAGGCGGTCTCCAATCTGCTGCGCGCGGAGCGCGGTGACGTGACCAAGGGCAGCATTGAATTCGACGGCGAGCGGGTCGACCGGCTCACGCCGGCGGAGCTGGTGCGCCGCGGCGTCTGCCAGGTGATGGAGGGGCGCCACTGCTTCCAGCACCTCACGGTCGAGGAGAACCTGCTCACCGGCGCGTTCAGCCGCAAGGTCGGTCGCGCCGAACTCAAGGCCGACCTGGAAAAGGTCTACAGCTATTTTCCACGCCTGAAGGACCGGCGCGGCAGCCAGTCCGGCTACACCTCTGGCGGCGAGCAGCAGATGACCGCCGTCGGGCGCGCGCTGATGGCGCAGCCCAAAATGATTTTGCTCGACGAACCGTCCATGGGTCTGGCGCCGCAGATCGTCGAGGAAATTTTCGAGATCGTTAAAAGTCTGAACCAGAAGGAAGGGGTGAGCTTTCTGCTCGCCGAGCAGAACACCATGGTGGCGTTGCGCTACGGCGATTACGGCTACATCCTCGAAAATGGCCGCGTGGTGATGGACGGGGTCGCCTCCGACCTCGCCACCAACGAAGACGTAAAAGAGTTCTACCTTGGGCTGTCGAGCAGTGGCCGCAAGAGTTTTCGCGACGTGAAGCATTACCGCCGGCGCAAACGCTGGCTGGCCTAGCTTCGATTCGCCGCCAAGGCGGTAACCCGAGTTATTCCCATGTCTGAACACTTCGATTCCCTGGAAACGCGCGCTCCGGCCGAGCGCGAAACGGCGCTTCTCGCCGCGCTGCCGGCGCAGATCGCGCATGCGAAGAAAAACGCGCCCGGCTTTTCCCGCATCCTCGCCGATGTCGATCCCGCGGCCGTCAACTCGCGCGCGGCGCTCGCGCGGCTCCCGGTCACGCGCAAGTCCGATCTGGCCGAGTTGCAGAAGCTGCAACCGCCGTTCGGCGGCCTGAACGCGACTCCCTTGAACAAGCTGGCGAAAATTTTCGTTTCGCCGGGACCGGTATACGAACCGCAAGGCGCGTCGCCGAACTGGTGGCGCTCGGCGCGGGCGCTATTCGCCGCCGGCTTGCGCTCGGGCGACCTGGTCATCAACACCTTCGCCTATCACTTCACGCCCGCGGGTTCGATGATGGAGTCGGGTGCGCTCGCGCTCGGCTGCACCTTGGTGCCGACAGGCATCGGCCAGACCGAAATGCAGGTCTCGACCATCGCCAATCTGCGCATCAGCGCTTTCGTCGGCACGCCGTCCTTTCTCAAGCTGATCGTCGACAAGGCCGACGAATTGAAGGCCGACATCAGCTGCCTGAAGAAAGCCATGGTCGGCGGTGAATATCTGCCGCCGGCGCTGAAGAAATCCCTGGGCGAGCGCGGCATCCGCGTGATGCAGTCCTATGCCACCGCCGACCTCGGCCTGCTCGCCTACGAATCGGCGCTGCCGGACGGTTCGATCAACGAAGGCATGATCGTCGACGAAGACCTGCTGCTCGAAATCGTGCGTCCGGGCAGCGGCGATCCGGTCGCCGCGGGCGAAGTCGGCGAAGTCGTGATCACCACATTCAACCCGGACTATCCCCTCATCCGTTTTGGCACGGGAGACCTATCTGCGCTGCTGCCGGGGACGAGTCCCTGCGGCCGCACCAACGTGCGCATCAAGGGCTGGATGGGGCGGGCCGATCAAACGACCAAAGTACGCGGCATGTTCGTGACGCCGAAGCAGGTGGGGGAGATCGTGCGGCGGCACCCGGAGATCGTCCGCGCGCGCCTGGTGGTCGCGGGCGCAACCGGCAACGACAGCATGACGCTCAGGTGCGAGGTCAGGGACGAGAGCGCCGGGCTGAAAACGGCGCTCGTCGCGTCGATCCGCGAGGTGACCAAGCTGCGCGGCGATATCGAATTCGTCCCCGCAGGCAGCCTGCCTAACGACGGCAAGGTAATCGAGGATACGCGCAAGTACGATTGACGACTGACGACTGACGCCGACGCCGGCGCCCGCACTTCGCCGGAGACCCGATGAACTATAAGACGCTGCTGTACGAGAAGCGAGGCCGCATCGCCCGCATCACGCTGAACCGTCCGCGGCGGCTGAACGCCATCAGCCGGGGCATGCCGCGTGAAATCCGGCTCGCGGTGGAGGAAGCCAATGCCGACGACCGCGTGCATGTGATCGTGCTCGCCGGCGCGGGCCGCGCGTTCTGCGCCGGCTACGATCTCAAGGATTTCGCCGAAAAGAAGGGGAAGAACGCTTACACCCAGGACATGCCCTGGGACCCGATGATCGATTACCGTGGCATGAAAACCAATACCGACGACTTCTTCTCGCTCTGGCGCAGCTATAAGCCGACCATCTGCAAGGTGCACGGCTACGCGGTGGCGGGCGGCAGCGACATCGCCCTGTGCGCCGACATCGTCATCATGGCCGAGGACGCCAGGATCGGCTATATGCCGGCGCGCGTCTGGGGCTGCCCGACGACCGCCATGTGGGTGTTCCGCCTGGGCGCGGAGAAAGCGAAGCGCATGCTGCTGACCGGCGACACCATCGACGGCAGGACCGCCAAGGAATGGGGTCTGGTGCACGACGCCGTGCCCGCGGGCGAACTCGACCGCGCGGTGGATGCGTTGGCGAAGCGCATGGCCGGCGTGCCGAAGAACCAGCTGATGATGCAAAAGCTGATGATCAACCAGGCCTACGAAAACATGGGCCTCGCGACGACGCAGATGTTCGCTACCATTTTCGACGGCATCACGCGCCATTCTCCCGAGGGCCTGTGGTTCAAGGGCTACGCGGAGAAACAGGGCTTCCATAAAGCGGTGCAGTGGCGCGACAGCGGCAAGCCGATACCGCGCGGCAAGAAAGGCGCGTAGCGCGCATGCGGCGGCGCCTGCTGCTTGCCGCCGCGCTGCTCGCGCTGTACCCCGCTGCGGCGCGCGCGCAGTCCGGCACCACTTCGGCTGGTCCCACCTCTACGGGTGGTCCCGGCCTTCGGCCTCCCACCGACCTTCCGCCTTCCAAGCAGACGGAAGAAGTTCCCTACATCCGCACGCCGCAGGTGGTGGTCGACAAGATGCTCGACCTCGCCGAGGTCGGCCCGGACGATTTTCTGATCGACCTCGGTTCGGGTGACGGGCGCATCGTCATCACCGCCGCGCAACAACGCGGCGCGCGCGGCTTCGGCGTCGAACTCGACTCGAGCCTGGTCGAGGCGAGCAACGAAGCGGCACGCAAAGCCGGCGTCGCCGAGCGCGCGCGTTTTTTTGCGCGCGACCTGTTCGACACCGATATCCGCGAGGCCTCGGTGCTCACCATGTACCTGCTGTCCAGCGTCAACCTGTTGCTGCGGCCGCGCCTGCTTGCGCAATTGAGGCCCGGTACCCGCGTAGTCTCGCACGACTGGGACATGGGCGAGTGGCGGCCCGACGCCAAAGCGGTAGTGGAAGGATTGTCGAAGCCGGTGATGCCGATCAGCGCAAGCACCGTCTATCTCTGGATCGTGCCCGCCAGGGTCGCCGGATCCTGGCGGCTAGAGCTCGAGGGCGCGGGCGCAGACGGCGCGATGGAGATCGAGTTCGCGCAGCGCTTCCAGGAAATTTCCGGCGTCGTCCGGCGCGCGCACGGGCGCACCCTGCTGCAAAGCGCCCATCTGCGCGGGCCGGAAATCCGCTTTGCCGTGATCGACGACAGCCGCCGACCGTCCGAGCCAATGCACTTCTTCGGCCGCGTGTTCGGCGATACGATGGAGGGCACTAGCGGGAGCGGACATCGTTGGAGTGCCCGGCGCTCGCTTCGTTAGGCCGATCGCAGCGCAGCGCAGCGCGGGTAGTCGCCGCGCTTGCGCGCCGCGCGTTCGACCACCTGCATTGCCGCGAACGCGATGTGTTCGCGCCAGGGTCGCGCCGCAAGCTGCACCGCGGTCGGCAGTCCCGCGCTGCCCTCGTCGCATTTCTTCGCAGCTTTTTCCACGATATCGCGCGAGTGCGGACGATCGCCTTGTTCATCCCGGCCGACTATACTCCAGGGCACGACACCCGCAGGGTAACCGAGCACGTTGTACAGAACGGTATTGACGCCCGCTACGCCGAGGTCCTTGGTGCTGCCATGGCGGAATGCCGGCAACGCGCACACCGGGCCGAGGATCAGGTCGAGCGGCCCGCCGTTCGCGCAGTCCATGGCCGCGGCGAAGCGCGCCCGGTAATCCATCTGCTCCGCGATCAGCTGGAAGAACTCATAGACATCGACGTGCGCGAATAGGGGCAGCATGTTCGCCAGCGATTTCTGGCCGAGCGCACGCAACAATCCAGCTCCCGCGTTCAGCAGGCCGCGCGGTTTTCCGGCGATCGCCAGCATGGTTTTCACGCTGGGGTGCGCCGGGCCGCCGCGCAGCGCCTCGCGCAAGCAGCGCAGCCCGTCGCCGCCGAGCAGACCATAGGCGACGCGGAATGCGCGCGCGGTGTCGTGCGGTTGCCATTCGACGACCTTTGCGCCTGCGTCTTTCAGCGCCTGCGCCGCCTCGCGCACGCTGCGCCGGATCGCCGGCGACGAACGGAAAATACCGTCTTCGACGTAGTAGCCGATGCGAAGTCCGGCGATGTCGACGCCGCGCCAGTCGTCGATGGCGGGACCGCCGTTGATGACGTCTAGACCCAGCGCAATATCGTCGACGTTGCGCGCAAGTACACCGACTTGGCTGACGATCGCACGTTGGCCGACATGGAAGCTGTAGGCGCCCGGATCGTCGCAGCGTCCCGCAGTGGGCTTCATGCTCGCGGTACCGCAGAATGCGGCCGGGTAACGCACGCTCCCGCCGATGTCGGTCCCGAGGCCGAGCGGCGAAGCACCGGCCGCGATAATCGCTCCTTCGCCGCCGGACGAGCCCCCGCACACGCGCTCTGGATTCCAGGGATTGTTGGTACGTCCGTAGACTGGATTGTCGCTTTCGATGTAGGCAAGAAGCTGCGCGACGTTGGTCTTGCCAACGATAATCGCGTCGGCCGCCTTCAGGCGCGCGACGTGCACCTCGTCGGTAGCGGCGAGCAGATCCTTGCGCCAGCCAAGGCCGAAGGTGGAGGGCAAACCGGCAACGTCGATGCATTCCTTGACCGTCACCGGCACGCCGGCGAGCGCGCCCAGGGATTCGCCGCGGGAACGTTTCACGTCGAGCGCGCGTGCCTCGGCGCGCGCCTGGTCATATCGCTTCACCACCACCGCGTTGAGTTTCGGATTCACTGCCTCGATGCGCGCGATATATTGCTCGGTTGCGTCGAGCGCGCTCGCTTCGCCGCGTGCAATCAGTCGCGCCAGGTCGCGTGCCGTCAGGGACGTCAGATCATTAC
>Ga0315281_10009485_pt1 | contig 13502 bp, 12 predicted proteins | sample YL17G07_0_MG_FD_204540 | JGI IMG/M metagenome (GOLD analysis project Ga0315281, IMG submission 204540) | Sediment microbial communities from Yellowstone Lake, YNP, Wyoming, USA - YL17G07_0 | ecosystem: Environmental > Aquatic > Freshwater > Lake > Sediment | place: USA: Wyoming | collected...
GGTTTTCTCACGCTGAAAGACCGCAGCAAGGATCTGATTGTTTCGGGCGGCTCCAACATCTACCCGCGAGAGGTGGAGGAGGTGCTGCTGCGGCATCCGGGCGTGAGCGAGGTATCCGTGGTCGGCCAGAGCGACCCGGAGTGGGGCGAAGTGGTGGTCGCCTTCGTCGTCGCCCGCAGCGCGCCGCCGGACCAGGCGGAGCTCGACGCGCTGTGCCTCGACAACATCGCCCGCTTCAAGCGGCCCAAGGCCTACCGTTTTGTCGAGGCGCTGCCGAAGAACAGCACCGGCAAAGTGCTCAAGACCGAGTTGCGCAAGCTGCTGACCTAATGCGCAAAACGCCTTTTGCCAAAACCTCGTCTTTTGCGCGAGCGCTTCTATCGCGCAAAAGACGAGGTTCAATCCCCGCCACGGTGCCGGTAGAATCACAACCACCGATTCGGGGATTCCGCAGCGTGCCGCCCGGATTTGGGACCGGCTGTTAAACTGCTGTTCGGATACGAATTCCAGTTTCGGCCAAGTTGACGTTTACGTAAACGTCAACTACACTAGCCATTCCCGGGAATCCGGCAGCGGGGTTGCCATGACCGACCTATCCATCAGCGCCAACCTGACCGTCTACAAACCCAAGCACAAGGTGCGCTTCGTCACCGCGGCCTCGCTCTTCGACGGCCACGACGCCTCGATCAACATCATGCGCCGCATCCTGCAGGGGACCGGCTGCGAGGTGATCCACCTAGGCCACAACCGCTCGGTGGAGGAGATCGTGACCGCGGCGTTGCAGGAAGACGTCCAGGGCATTGCCGTCAGCTCCTACCAGGGCGGCCACGTCGAATACTTCAAATACATGCTCGACCTGTTGCGCGAGCGCGGCGGCGAGCACATCCAGGTATTTGGCGGCGGCGGCGGCGTGATCGTGCCCGAGGAGGCGGCCGAACTGCACGCCTACGGCGTGGTGCGCCTCTACTCGCCCGAAGACGGCCAGAAAATGGGCCTGCAGGGCATGATCAACGACATGGTAATGCGCTGCGACCTCGATCTCGCCGAGTACGCGCCGCGCGACCTGAAAGCGGTCAAGGGCGCGGACAAGGTCAAAGCGCGGCGCGCGCTGGCGCAGCTCATCACTGCGCTCGAAAACAAGACCTGCGACGCCAAGCTGCGCGAGGCCGTGTTCAAGGAAGCGGAGGCGCTGGACATCCCCACGCTCGGTATCACCGGCACCGGCGGTTCGGGCAAGTCCTCGCTCACCGATGAACTGATCCGGCGTTTTCGCCTCGACCAGGACGACAAGCTCAACATCGCCGTGATTGCGGTCGATCCCTCGCGGCGCAAATCGGGCGGGGCGCTCCTGGGCGACCGCATCCGCATGAACGCGATTAACGGCGACCACATTTTCATGCGCTCGCTCGCCACCCGCGCCGCCGGCTCGGAGATCTCCGAGGCGCTGCCCGAGGCGCTCGCCGCGTGCAAGGTCGCGGGGTTCGATTTGATCGTGGTCGAGACCTCCGGCATCGGCCAGGGCGACGCCGCGATCGTGCCGCTGGTGGACGTGTCGCTCTACGTGATGACGCCCGAGTTCGGCGCCGCGAGCCAGCTCGAGAAAATCGACATGCTCGATTTCGCCGACTTCGTCGCCATCAACAAATACGACCGCAAGGGGGCGGCCGACGCATTGCGCGACGTGAGAAAGCAATACCAGCGCAATCGCGAAGCCTTCAAGACCGCGCCCGAGGAGATGCCGGTGTACGGCACCATCGCCTCGCGCTTCAACGACGACGGCGTCACCGCGCTCTACCAGGCGCTCCTGCCGCGGCTCGCCGAGCACGGCCTGAAGATCAAGCCGGGGAAGCTGCCCAAGGTCAAGGTCCACGTCTCCAGCAGCAAGGCCGTGATCGTGCCGCCCGCGCGCAGCCGCTACCTCGCCGACATCGCCGACAGCGTGCGCGCCTACCACGTCTTTGCCCGCGAGCAATCGCGCCTCGCGCGCGAGCGCCAGCAACTAGTCGCCGCCAAGAGCATGCTCGCGGCCGAATGCAAGGAAGAGGTCGCGTCGCTCGATGCGCTCGTTGCCGCCCGGGATGCCAAACTCGACGCCCGCGCGAAGAAGCTGCTCGACATGTGGCCCAAGATGCGCTCCGCCTACGCCGGCGACGAATACGTGGTCAAAATCCGCGGCCGCGAAATCCGCACCAAGCTCACTTCCACCAGCCTCTCGGGCAGCACCATCCGCAAAGTCGCGCTGCCGCGCTACGAGGACCACGGCGAACTGCTGAAGTGGCTGCTGCTGGAGAACGTGCCCGGGTCGTTTCCCTACACCGCCGGCGTGTTCGCGTTCAAGCGCGAGAACGAGGACCCGACGCGCATGTTCGCGGGCGAGGGCGACGCCTTTCGCACCAACCGCCGCTTCAAGCACGTGTCCGAAGGCATGCCGGCGAAGCGCCTCTCCACCGCCTTCGACTCGGTCACGCTCTACGGCTTCGAGCCGGACGAGCGCCCGGACATCTACGGCAAGGTCGGCAACTCGGGCGTGTCGATCGCCACGCTGGACGACATCAAGGTCTTGTACGACGGCTTCGACCTGTGCAGCCCGAACACCTCGGTGTCGATGACCATCAACGGCCCGGCGCCGACCATCCTCGCGATGTTCCTCAACTGCGCGCTCGACCAGCAGGTGGAGAAGTTCCGCTCGGATAACGGCCGCGATCCGACCGAGGACGAGCACGCCAAGATCAAGGCGTGGACGCTCGCCACCGTGCGCGGCACGGTGCAGGCCGACATCCTCAAGGAAGACCAGGGGCAGAACACCTGCATTTTCTCGACCGAGGTTTCATTGAAGGTGATGGGCGACATCCAGGAATACTTCGTCCACCACAACGTGAAGAACTTCTATTCGGTGTCGATCTCGGGCTATCACATCGCCGAGGCCGGGGCGAACCCGATTTCGCAGCTCGCGTTCACGCTGGCGAACGGCTTCACCTTCGTCGAAGCCTACCTCGCGCGCGGCATGCACATCGACGACTTCGCGGGGAATCTCTCGTTCTTCTTTTCCTACGGCATGGACCCGGAGTACACCGTGATCGGCCGCGTCGCGCGGCGCATCTGGGCGGTGGCGATGAAAAACCGCTATGGGGCGAACGAGCGCTCGCAAAAGCTCAAGTACCACTCGCAGACGAGCGGGCGTTCGCTGCACGCGCAGGAGATCGCGTTCAACGACATCCGCACCACGCTGCAGGCCTTGATCTCGACTTACGACAACACCAACAGCCTGCATACGAATGCTTACGACGAGGCCATCACCACGCCCACCGAGGAATCGGTGCGCCGCGCGATGGCGATCCAGCTCATCATCAACCGCGAGTGGGGCCTGGCGAAGAACGAGAACCCGAATCAGGGCGCCTTCATCATCGACGAGCTCACCGACCTGGTGGAAGAGGCGGTGCTGAAGGAGTTCGAGGCGATCTCCGAGCGCGGCGGCGTGCTCGGCGCGATGGAGACCGGCTACCAGCGCGGCAAGATCCAGGAGGAGTCGATGGTCTACGAGCACAAGAAACACGACGGCTCGTACCCCATCATTGGCGTCAACACCTTCCGTGACCCGCACGCCGGCGACGTGCCGCAGAAGATCGAACTCATCCGCTCGACCGAAGAGGAAAAGCAAAGCCAGTTGAAACGCCTGCGCGACTTCAAGGCGCGGCACAAGGACGAGTCCGGCCCCATGCTCGCGCGCCTGCAGCAGGCGGTGATCGACAATCAGAACGTGTTCGAAGTGCTGGTGGATGCGGTGCGGTGCTGCTCGCTCGGGCAGATTACCAATGCGCTGTTCGAGGTGGGGGGGCAGTACCGGAGGAGTATGTAGCGCGGCGGTCGCGCCGCTAAGCAAAAAGGAAGCGCTAGCGGAGCCTCATTACTGCTCTCGCGCAATCCCAAGGGATCTTCGCCTCTGGGCGATCTTTGTAGCGACGCGTCGCGCGCATCGGGACGCGCTAGCTCTTACTTCATGTTCCCAAAACCGCATAACCATCCAGCGCATTGCGGCAAGCTCTAAATTTACGCATTTGTCCCGCGCCCGATTTCGTTTGAGTTTCGGCCCCCAATATCTTTTGTTGCTGGATGGTGATTTGGAATGCTCAGGGCATCCGTGCCAGAAACAGCCGTCGACGAACACTGCAACGCGGCAACCTATAAACGCAAGATCCGGGCGCCCCGGTAACGCTGCATGCTTCCGATACCTAAGACCGAGTGCCCAAATGTGCTTTCGCAAAAGAAGCTCTGGCTCTGTATTAGAAGACCGAATGTTGGCCATGCAGCGGCTTCGCTTCTCCGGTGACATCCGATCCATATAGGCAATGGCGTCCTAGGAAAACGCCCGGCTAAGCTGTCCGACGCCGAGTGCTAGGCCTACGATTCCCAGCGCTTGCCGGCGAGGCCTTGCGAGCTACTTTCTTCTTGCGCCGATCGGGCGATTTGGCGGGCTCTAACGCGGTTTTCAAGGCCGCTTTGATCTGATCGCGCAGTCCATTAGGCAGGGGCTGTTGCAGGATATCGAGTGCGTTTAGAATTCGAAGCCGATCGAAAATAAGACTGTCTTGTACATTTATCTTGCTGAACCACCCACCCGAAGCAGTTCTGTAAACCACCGGGATAAACCCTGCTAGCAGAGGCGGAACTGTCCATTGGTACAAGCTCCTGAAGCGCCCCGGCTGCTGAAGCTTGTCTTTCCAGTAACTCTCACTAGAACTAGCGGCACACTGGCCAAGCATCGCAAAATGCCCTCCTGCGCCATCGCCAAATCCTAATGCGGCAGCAATGTCAGCCCCGCCGTCGCCCGTCCCAGCCAAATCCTCTAACATATGCTCAAGTGGTGTCGCTCCAAGATAAGGAGCAAGGTATCTCGCAGCGTCCCTTGTATTCGTTCCAACGATTTGTCGATCTGCTGCTCCAGCATCAACGTTAAAGACATTCGCCTTACCGCCAAAAAATCGCTGGACCGCAAGCTTGCAAAGCTCCGAGAATGCCGCCGATAGTTGCTTGCTTAACTCAGATTTGCCGCAGGCCAACAAGAATTTGTAAACAAGTTCTATATCGGTCGTTGCGGCACCCCCCCTTTTTGGCTTAATTACATCTCGATCGATTGAAAAGATGTAGCTCTCGCCAAAAGCGCGCGCTCGATATTCAAGATGATCAAAGCAATCGTCAATTTGTGCATCCCGCTTCTGAGCCCTATTCTGCCGTTGCTCCGCAGCGTTTAGAGCACTTGGATCGACGGTGGTCTCAGGATCAAGTCCCTCCAGAATTGACGCTTCATTTGCAATATCTCCACGGGACACTTCCGTACGCTTGTCGTTAGCAATCAACCACTCAACATAGTCCGCCAACAGATACGGCCTGTTAAATTCGAGCACGACTTATTCCTCTTCGCCGCTCTTCTTGGCGCTGATAGCGCGCAGCACTTGGGTCGCCTGCTCACGAACCTGGCGCGCCAAATCCTCGATAGTGCTGTGGTGCGTAACATTTGCAACAATTGAATTGGAATACCTTAATTCCTTAAGCGCCCGCCCCAACGAGGCTTCCAGTTCCTCTACGATTCCTTCAGAGTGTTCGTAAGCGTATTCAAGATCATTTTGCTTACGCAAAACTTCCGTAGCAGCCTTTGATCTCAATACAGCTGCTAGCTTAAACAAGTTCCGAGATTCGCCCAGGACAGTGTTACTTTCTTTACCCTTATAAAAGCACCACCGATAGAATTCCTCGATATTTTGCCTCTTTAGTGAATCGGGATGAACGATTGGATCATTCTCTTTAGTGACCTCATCCTTAGCCGCATTGTATTGAACCGCACCAAGAAATCCGGATATTGGCTTGTAATCGAGACCTGTATACAGCACGCCAAAGCTAAAGTTGAGCTCGTTCGTATTGGAATCGCCGAAGAAGTCCGCGTCTTGAATGATCTTGTATATGGCTAGAGCATCAAGATTCTTCTTTATGTAGTCGCGGCGATTCCCGCTTCCAATGCGCAAGGCAACTTCCCTATAACGCTCTCCAGCGGACTTCCTCTTGTTCGTTGTCCCAAACAGTTGATGCATGTATCGAGCCTTTTGAAGAGGCTCCCATGCTTTTACGCCAACGATATGCCGCGATCCAAGGTACGGAAGCGCATCTTCGCGCCGATCCACTTGGATTACCGGCAATTCAGTTGGCTTGAACGTGGCCGATGCAGCGATGTCGCGTAAGCTCCGTCGAGCTGCGTATGCTTCCGGTTTGCTAAGAAGTAATACAGATACTAGCCTGCGGTTACCCTCGATGACACGGTACTTGCCTTTCGGATCACCGGCATGCCGATATACAACCAAAGGTTCGCCTGGGAAAAATCCATTGCGACCAATTGCTCCCATAAGATCTTCAACCGCTTCGTAGCGCGCAATGTGCTCAAGAATGGCCTTCTGAGTTCCTCCTTGGACATCTGGGGGTAGGCGTGGGTTTTCCGGATCGAGCAGCAGATTTGTTAGCTTTTCTTTCCCGATTTCCGTTTCTTCCATGATTATCCCCTTCAAAAAATGTCCGGAAACGCTGCGGCCACAGCGTGGAACAGCGGCGGCGGTACAGCATTTCCAACAACCTTGTATCTTGAATGCATTCCAAAGGTGTCGGGGAAAACAAATTTTCGGCTAAAACCTTGAAGCCGTGCCGCCTCTCTGTAGCTAAAGCGACGAGCAGGGCGATCATCGGCGAAGCGGTACACATCCGGCCCAACGTAAATAAGGGGCGGACTTATGGGGTGCAGCGGCATGCTGCGCGAGCGACTAACAATGGTTTTCGAAATATCATCCCAATCACGTCTGCGATTACGTGAGAGGTAATACCAGTGAAATGGTTCTGCATTGAATTCTCCCGCTGGCCAATCGGGCAGGTCTCCTATTGCTTCTCTAATCGTTGTATACAGGTTAGAGGTGGTTGGGCCATGCGATGGCTCCGGGAATATATACGCTTGTCCGAGATTCTTGCGCAAGCCCACGATCAATACACGACTACGTTGCTGGGCCACACCGTAATCCGCAGCATTCAGTAGTTTCCACGTAACGACGTAACCAGCATGCCGGAAATTCTTTAGCTGATTCTTGAGTAGATGCGTGAAGTCTGCGCGCACCATTCCACTGACGTTTTCAACAATAAATGCTTTTGGTTTGATTTGCCGTAACGCGCGACCAAACTCTCGGTATAGATAATTAATCTTTCTACTGGCTTCGCGAGCACCTCCTTGGGAGAAGCCTTGGCACGGGTAACATCCAGCTAACAGATCACATTGTGGGAACGTGCGGATTTCTGAGACATCACAAAGTCGATAGTCTGTCTCTGGATGATTCGCGAGATAGACATCTCTTGCATATGCAAGTACATCGTTTGCCATCAATACTTCAAATCCTGCGGCGACCAATCCCGCATCTGATCCACCGCATCCGGTAAAAAGGGAAACGGCGGTTGGCTTGCGTTTGATTTTTGTGTGTTTCATTGAGGCCGCGGAGTCGTGGTTGGAGCCAAGCCTGACACCTCAAGTAATTTGTGGGTACTTTAACACATCCCTCGAGATCTTAAGCGTTTTGTGGCCTCCTGTGCGTTGTCCCGCAGGTCAACCAATTCGTTATCCGGTTAGATAACAGACAGTGAGAACAAAAGGGGTCGATTTTGAATTTGCCAGGACAATCAAGCTCCGATCTCTGGGTTCCGCGCGGATCACAACGCCTCCTCGAAATGGCGATAATTATTATTCGACTTGCGCCGTGTGAAGCTTCGATGAGCCGTCCCGCGCAAGTTTTCCTTCGCGCATAAGTAGTCCCATCACGCTGTACGACAAGTAATCCTTTGATCCTCCACCATAGTCGCTGCGCAGGCCAAGAGCACTGGCAGCGTCCGAGTTCGCGATTCCTTTGACGTTTGCTTTCGCGAGCTCGAGCACCGCATCTTTGATCAACGCAAGCCCTAATTGAGCTTTCTCGACGACTCCATCGGGTACGATCAAAGTCTTGCGTGGCTTGCTAATATTTCCGGATGGGATGACAGTGTTTGTTAGGAAGCCACCGGTAGCCTCGGTGCCAAATGCGGAAATGAGTTCCGCCTCAATCTTTATTGCCTGAAGCTCTGACAATCCGTCAGCGAGCTGAGTAACGAGCACTTCGAAACCTGCTTTGACAATGTCGCGAATTCGATGGCCTTTCCGCGAATCGTTCGGTTTAATCAAGTGGTCGTACGCTCTTGTGCCCGTTCCCTTGCCAATATAGAAAGGCTTCGCTGGCGAGCTGCGAGGATCTTTTAGCGCGTAGACATAATAGGAAGTTTCAGCCATTAATCACCCTATTTAGTGTGGTCGGTGCGCCCGGGAGCGGGCAGGAGCATTACTATTACTACGAGCGCGCGCCGTGGCCCAGAAAACCGCGTCCCTATTGGCATTGGGGCCGATTGTGCGCCGAAACTGCCAACGGCGCTTGAGGTCTTGCCTAGTGAAGAATGGGGTCACGCTGCCCCTGGGCTAATCGCACCGCGCAGATCTCAGGCGGTCGCGGGCTGGCCGCCTTCGGAGCCCGCAGGCGGCATCGCGCTGGCATAGGCAGGGCGCGAAGTCATGCGCGCATACCAGTTGTTCACCCGGGGGCGCGCCGCGACCAGGCCGAACAGGTCGACGCGCACGAGGCGCTGCACGAAGGGCGCGATGTCGATATCGGCGAGGCTGACCTCCTCGCCGGCGAGCCACGGCGCATCCTGCAGCGCGCGATCCATGCGCTCGACCATCTCGGTCAGGCGCGCAATGGACGGCTTCAGGTCGTCCGCCAATATGCCGCCGGTCGCCGCCTTGCGCCAGCGCGCGCGTACGCGCGCATCGGGTATGCGCTCGATCGCGGCGAGCGCTTCTGCGCGCGGCATGCGCTGCAGCTCGGGCTGGATGTTCTTGACGAACGACGGCAGCTTCACCGCCTCGGTCGCCACTTCGTCCGCGTACCTGGTCCACAGGCGCATGCGCGCGCGGGCATAGGCACTCTCCGGGCAGAGGCGCGGCTGCGGATAGGCGTCCTCCAGGTACTCGTTGATGATGCGCGACTCTGTGAGCACCTGTCCGCCGTCGACGAGCACCGGGACCAGGCCCGCGGGATTGAGCGCGAGAAATTCGGGCTTCAACTGATCGAAGCGCCGCAGGTTGAGGTGGTGACCGGTCCACGCCAGCCCCTTCTCGGCCAGGCAGAGGCGCACCTTCTGGCTGCAGGTCGAGTGCGTGCTGTGATAGAGCTCGATCATTACATGGCGCGCTAATCGACGTGCGCGCCGGTCCTGCGCACCAGCTCGCCCCATTTCTTGATGTCGGCGCGCAGGAACGCCGCGAATTCCCCGGGCGTGCTGGTCATCGGCTCTATGCCCTGGCGCCGCAGCTGGTCCTCGACGTCGGGCATGCGCATGACCGCGACGAGTTCCTGGTTCAGCTTGGCGATGATTTCGCCCGGCGTTCCGGCGGGCGCCACGACGCCGAACCACACGTCCGCCTTGAAGTCCGGCACGCCCGCTTCCGCGACCGTGGGCAGATCGGGCATGGCCTGCGCCCGGGTTGCGGTCGCGACCGCAAGTACGCGCAGCTTGCCGCTGGCGATCTGGGGCCGGACGGTCGCCATCTGCGCGAACGAGGTCTGCACCTGTCCAGTGACGAGAGCCGTGACCACGGCCGCGGTGCCCTTGTACGGGACATGGACGATGTCGACTCCCGCCATGTTCTTGAACAGTTCCATGCCGAGGTGGGCGACGGTTCCGTTGCCGCCGGAAGCGTAGCTGAGCTGGCCGGGATGCGCCTTCGCATAGGCGATCAGTTCCTTCACGTTGTTGACGGCAAGCGAAGAATGAACGGACAGCACCATGGGAGCGGACACGAGCAGGGTGACCGGCGCGAAGCTCTTCTCGGCGTCGTAGGGGAGCTTCCCGCGCAGGCTCTCGTTGATCGCCAGGTCCGGCGCCACCATCAAAATGCTGTAGCCGTCCGGCGGCGCCTTGGCCACGACGTCCGTGCCGATGACGCTGCCGCCGCCGCCGCGATTTTCCACGATCACCGGTTGCGCCCATTTCTCGGTGAGCTTCTGCGCGATGATGCGGGCAAGCAGATCCGTCACCGAGCCCGGCGGGTAGGGGGCGACGAAGCGGATCGGCTTCGTGGGATATGGTTCGGCGCTGGCGAGGTTGCCGATGCCCCCGAGAGCAAACACGCCCATGGTCAGCAGCGCAGCGCGCAAGATGAGTTTCACCTTTTTTCTCCCGCGGAAATGAACTCGTTGAATTGTACCGTGCAAGGGCATCTAGGCATCGAGCATCAGCGCGCACATGGCGGCCTTGATTTCTTCGCCGAGCGGCACCGGGCGGCGCGTCTGCGGATCGACGAAGATGCGCTACGCCGCCCGCTTGCCCTGCGCGTGCCGCTCGGTCAGCAGGTACAGCACGTACTGGTTCAGGCTCACGCCCTGGGATTTCGCGGCCTTCGCCATGTCCGCGTGCAGGCGTTTCGGCACGCGCATGAGAAACTTGCCGCTGTAGGCCATTTCGTCCGCGGGCTTCGACGGCGCCGGGATCGCGCGTTTCATGCTCTTGGCGGCCTTGATCCAGGCGGCGATGGCGTCATGCGCCTCGCGGATCGCCGCGGCTTCGGTCTTGCCCCAGGCGTTGCAGCTCGCAAGGTCGGGCACGACCGCGATGTAGCCCTCGTCCTCGTCGCTCCAGAAAACCTCAATCGGATACTTCGTCATCTTCGTCTCCATACTTGTCCATCATCCGGATTGCCGCCGGGTCAGGCGCGACAGTTTCGAGGCTTCGTCCGACGAGGTTTTGCAAGCGCATCTTCGGTTCCGGTCACGAATATCTTCGGTTTGGCGAGCACGTCGCGCAGGAGGGCATCGGGCGCGGCGCGCCTGGCCGTCCACCCCTTCAGCTCGCCGGGCCGCTGTTCCCGCTTCGGTCTGCCCTAATCGGGTCGGGGCGGTGTACCACTAAAGAACTTGTCGCCGACCCGTTTGGTCACGAGTCAGCTCTTGCGCGAAGTTTTGGCGAAGAACTCCGCCATCACCGGCTCCGTGTTTTGGCTGCCGCATTTGGGACATTCGTGTTTGGCCTCGTGTTCGCTCAGGTGCTCGACCCGCTCGAATTCATGGCCGCAGTCGTTGCAACGGTACTCGTAAGTAGGCATGCCAGCTCCCTTCATCCGCGAACTTCTTGAATCCTCAGAACAGCGGGCGGCGCTCCTCGTCCGTCTGCGCACTGAACGCCATGTGGCGCGCGCCTTTCATCAGGCCGATGAAGTCGCGCGTTTTCATGTGCACCAGCGTTTCATGGTCTCCCGCCTCGAAGTAGGTGTCGGACTGCTCCGTGAGACTGTCGTCCCAGATGGTTTCGATGCCGTAGACGGCGCCGACCGGCGGAACCGCTCCCGGCTCACAGTCGATGAACAGACCTTTCAGGTCCGCCTCGGTTGCGAGCCGGAGGGCGTGACCGCTGATCGCCTGCAATTCGCGCAGTTGCAGGCGCCGTGATGCAGGCAGCACGGCCATCACGGCGTGGGTGTCGTCTGCGAGTACGACCGCCTTGGCCAGACAATGCGCCGGCACATTTGATGCTTTGGCGGTCTGCATGCTATTGCCGCTGTGGGGATGGTTCACCACTTCGTACTGCACTTCGTTTGCTTTGAGGTAATCACTTAATTTCATTGCGATTCCCATGACGGTCTCCTTGGCGCGGTCGATATATTTCATTATAGACACGCCGTGGCAGATGCAATCCCGCGCAGGCGCTCGCGTGCCGCCGCGGGCACGCGGACGGTGTTGGTCACGCCCGGGGAGGCGCATGACGACTGGCTTTCGGGCCGATTGGAGGACAGTCTTGCAACTTGTCCCGGTTTCATTCATCATTGCATTACAAATGCAATGCACGAGGTGCCCATGAAAACTGCCGCCATTCCCGCGGTCCGCGTTTCTCCTGAACTGCGGCAAGCCGCCGAAGCGGTCCTCCAGACCGGCGAGACGCTGTCCGGGTTCGTCGAAGACGCCGTGCGCCGCAACGTCGAGTTCCGCTATGCCCAGAAGGCGTTCATCGAGCGCGGGCTGGCTTCGGGCGTAGCTGCCAGGAAGTCGGCCAAATATGTCTCGGCGGCCGCGGTGCTCGGCAAACTCGCGCGGCGCCTGGACAAGGCGCGCAAGGGCCGCACAGGCGCCAAAGCGGCGGCATGACCCGATTCAGGGTCCGCTTCACGCCAGAAGCGGAGGCGGACCTGCTGCGCCTGTTCGATTTCCTGCTTGAACAGGACGTCGCCGCAGCCGAAAAAGCGCGCGAGGCGATTGCCAGGGCATTCGAGCTGCTCGAAGTGTTCCCGTTTTCCTGCCGCAAGGCCCTGGGCGGCGACGGCAACCCGTTCCTGCGCGAACTCATCATTCCCTTCGGCGGGTCCGGCTACGTCGCGCTGTTCGAGATCGAGAACCGTGACACCGTCACGCTTCTTGCAGTGCGCCACCAGAGGGAAGAGGATTACCACTGACGTACCGAAGCGCGTCGCCGTACATGTCGCCGAAATCGCCTGCTGCGTAATTAGCAGCGATCGCTGCCTTTTTTGCAGCAACCGGCAATGCGGTGAAACTGCGAAGTCGCTGCGCCCGATCTCAACCGCGCCAAAACCCGCGGACGAAATGTGCCAGAATTGGCGCCTCTTGGGGGGCCTGCGCGGGTGACGACAGGTCGCAAGCATAACCAGCCAGGCGATTGCGTTCAATGAACCAGCAGATCCGCTTCTGCAAGAGCTTCGACGGCGCGCGGCTCGCTTATGCGATGACGGGCGAGGGCCCGCCGCTCGTCAAGGCGCCGCACTGGCTGACCCATCTCGAGTACGAGTGGCAAAGCCCGATCTGGAAGCCGTGGATCGAATCGCTCTCTCTCTCGCACACACTGCTGCGCATGGACGAGCGCGGCTGCGGGCTCTCCGATCGCGATGTGGCGGATTTCTCCTTCGAGGCTTGGGTGCGCGATCTGGAAGCGGTGGTGGATGCCGCCGGCCTGGAGCGCTTTGCGCTATTCGGTCACTCCCAGGGCGCCGCGATCGCGGTGGAGTACGCCGTGCGCCATCCGGAGCGCGTCACGCACCTGATACTCCTCGGAAGCTACGCGCGGGGCTCGATGAAACGCGAACCTTCGCCGCAGCGCATCGATGAGCTGCAGGCACTGTTGAAGCTCATCGAAGTCGGCTGGGGACAGGATGACCCCTCCTACCGGCAAATGTTCTCGACCCAATTCATGCCCGGTGCGACGCCTGAACAGATCAAATCGATGAGTGAGTTGCAGCGCATGTCGGCAACGCCGGAATGCGCGGTGCGCATCATCCGCAGCATGTTCTCGATCGACGTACGCGAGTCGGCGACGCGGGTGAAGTGCCCCACGCTGATCCTGCACGCCCGCGGCGACCGGCGGTCGCCGTTCGAGGAAGGGCGGCTGGTCGCGGGCCT
>Ga0315281_10009486_pt1 | contig 13502 bp, 13 predicted proteins | sample YL17G07_0_MG_FD_204540 | JGI IMG/M metagenome (GOLD analysis project Ga0315281, IMG submission 204540) | Sediment microbial communities from Yellowstone Lake, YNP, Wyoming, USA - YL17G07_0 | ecosystem: Environmental > Aquatic > Freshwater > Lake > Sediment | place: USA: Wyoming | collected...
CGAAATTACAGGTATTTATTTCAAAATTCCTGCAAATTTCACTATCGAATCTCAAAAAATACTTTACTACAGCCTGCCTAGATCGTTATCCGCTGCAATTAAGGAATTAACGCTTGTTGCTGCTTTTTTGGCCACGCTGGATATCAACCTGCTGGGTGAAACGCGACGACCCAAGAGCTCAGCCAAGCCAACAAATTCTCCTGCCGAATACAAGCGTAACTTTCCATCTGGCAAGGATAAATCCATACCCAAACGTTGTCCCTGGGCAAGCCGTCCTATTTGCACGCTATCCAGATCCAGACGCGGCAAATCCAGCAACATGCAATCCAACGGCAGCAAACAGGCATCACGCTCTAAACTATCCATTGCCTCTAGCTGTGGCAATGGATACGCATTCTCCAAACTGAAATGCGCAATCTTAGTACGACGCAGACCTGTCAAATGTGCGCCACAGCCTAAAATTTGGCCTATATCTTCGGCCAGTGTGCGTACATAGGTTCCTTTGCTGCAACGCACGGTGATATTTAATTTACTACCAGCAAAATTTTCTAATACAAGTTCGTGGATAACAACATTACGCAACTCGCGTTCTATAGTTTCACCCTTGCGTATATATTCATACAACGGCTTACCCAGATGTTTTAAGGCACTGTACATAGGGGGCAACTGCTTAATTTCGCCGCGCAAACTCTGCAGTGCTTCCTGCACTTGCGATTCAGTGACTGTTACAACACTAGAAGCCGTAATCTCGCCTTCAGCATCCCCGGTTGTTGTTGTTTGTCCAAGCTTAATCTCGGCTTGATAGGTCTTGTCTGCCTCAAGAAGTCCGAACGAAAACTTAGTCGCCTCTCCAAAACAAATTGGCAACAAGCCTGTTGCCAATGGGTCCAATGTACCTGTATGACCCGCTTTTCCCGCCTGGAACAAACGTCTGACCTTCTGTAAAGCCACATTTGAACTGAGCTCTAGTGGCTTATCAAATAACAACACTCCGTTTAATGCACGCCAACTGCCCGCCATACTAACTGCTCTCAGTCTTCTTTATGCTGATCGCTGGCTACAGCACGATCTATCAATTGCGACAGATGAGAGCCGCGTTCAATCGAAGCATCATAAGCAAAGCTCAACTGCGGCGTGACACGCAACTTCATTGCGCTGGCTAACTTGCTGCGTAAAAAACCAGAAACTCTCTGCAAGCCCTGCTGCAGCTCTTTGCTATCGCCGTCCAAAGTCGTATAAAAAACTTTGGCATGCGCATAATCCCGCGTTACCTCAACACCGGTAATGGTCACCATATGCACACGGGGATCTTTTACTTCAAGACGGATAAACTGCGCCAATTCGCGTTGAATTTGCTCGGCTATCCGGTCAGTTCTGGCGTAATCCTTAGGCATTAAAGCGCGCGTGCCACTTCTACAATTTCAAACACTTCGAGCTGATCACCCACTTCAAGATCGTTATAACCCTGCAATGACAATCCGCATTCAAAGTTCGATTTAACTTCCTTGGCATCGTCTTTGAAGCGCTTGAGAGAATCGAGTGCACCAGTATGCACGACTACGTTGTTACGCAGTACACGTACCTGTGCGTTACGCTTGATCATACCATCGGTGACATAACAGCCGGCCACCGTACCAATCTTGGAGATATGGAATACCTGGCGTACTTCCACCATACCGATGATGTTTTCCTTTTTCTCTGGCGGCAGCATTCCTGACAGCGCAGCTTTAATTTCATCCACCATCTCATAGATGATGTTGTAATAGCGCACATCCACGCCATAGGTTTCGGCCAGTTTGCGCGCAGCAGCATCGGCACGTGTATTAAAGCCGATAACAATCGCTTTAGATGCCAGAGCCAGGTTGATATCAGACTCACTGATTGCACCTACGCCACCATGTATCAGATTTACTTTCACTTCGTTGGTAGAAAGTTTCTGCAATGCATGAGCTATCGCCTCTGCCGAGCCCTGTACGTCCGTTTTAACAATCAACGACAGTGTGCGAACTTCACCTTCTGCCATTTGATCAAACATATTTTCTAGTTTGGCTGCTTGCTGTTTGGCCAGTTTAACCGCGCGGAATTTGCCTTGGCGGAACAGCGCAATTTCGCGTGCTTTCTTTTCATCCGCAAGCACAACGAATTCAGATCCGGCATCTGGCACTTCAGCCAAACCCTGAATTTCGACTGGTATAGAAGGGCCTGCTTCCAAAATAGTTTTGCCATTTTCGTCGAGCATCGCGCGTACTCGACCAAACACGGAGCCAACCAACACCGCATCGCCGCGCTTCAGAGTTCCGGACTGCACCAGCATCGTCGCAACGGGGCCACGGCCCTTATCCAGACGAGCTTCAACCACAATCCCTTTCGCATTCGCGTCTTTCGGTGCCTTTAGTTCAAGCACTTCAGCTTGCAACAAGATACCTTCCAGCAGTGTATCTATACCCTGCCCCGTCTTCGCGGAAACTTCAACAAACATTGCATCGCCGCCCCAATCTTCAGGCACAACACCTTCAGCGACCAGTTCCTGTCTAACTTTTTCGGAGTTGGCATCGGGTTTGTCAATCTTGGTTACCGCCACTACGATAGGCACGCCGGCTGCCTTGGCATGGCTGATCGCTTCCTTGGTTTGCGGCATTACACCGTCATCTGCCGCGCACACCAGAATAACGATGTCGGTCACTTTCGCACCGCGCGCACGCATTGCGGTAAACGCTTCGTGTCCGGGTGTATCCAGGAAGGTAATCATGCCGCGCGGTGTTTCTACATGGTAAGCACCGATATGCTGCGTAATGCCGCCCGCTTCACCGCTGGCTACGCGGGTTCTGCGGATGTAATCGAGCAAGGAAGTTTTACCATGGTCAACGTGGCCCATGACCGTTACCACCGGAGCACGCTGTTCCAGTACGAGGTCTTTATGATCAGCCGCATCCGCCAAAAACGAGTCCGGATCATCCGTCTTCGCAGCTTTGGCAATATGACCCATTTCTTCAACCAGAATCATTGCAGTTTCCTGATCCAGCACCTGGTTGATGGTCACCATTGAGCCCATTTTCATCAGCACCTTGATGATTTCAGCCGCCTTAACGGACATCTTCTGTGCCAATTCGGCCACGGTAATGGTTTCGGGTACCGAGATTTCCTGCACAATCGCTTCAGTTGGCAAGGTGAAAGCGTGCTGTGAGGCAGATTCATCCTTGCTATGCTTATCATGACGGGGGGCGCGAATCGGGCCGCCCAGTCGATTTCCAACGCCTGCACGCGAATCAACCGTTTTGGACGGTGTGCGTTTTTTGTGGCCGGCCTGATCCCAGGGGCTGGCTTTATCAAATTCTTTATCAACCTTCTTTGCGGCAGGTTTAACAATTTTGTCGCCTGGCTTGGGCGTAGGTCGGTGCAGCGTGCCTTCCTGAATATCGGCCTTTGCTTTGGGCTCTTCTGGCTTGATACTCTTTGCAGAAACCGGCTCCACGACTGCAGGCTCAACAGATTTCGTTTCAGCGGCGGCAACTACCGTTTCAATTGCCTGGAAAGCAGCAGCTTTGCGCTTGCTTCGCTCTTGCTTTGCCTGAACTTCAGCCGCTTGTCGTGCTGCCAATTCAGCTTGATTGCGTGCATCTATTTCACGTGCAGTCAATGGCACTTCGGTAGTTTCGGGAGCAACTTTTGATTTTTTTGGCGCTTTTGCAAGTTTAGCTTCTACTACAGGGGCAGCCTCTACAACCGGAGGAATCACCTCAACAGTTGCAACAACTTCAACTATTTTAGGTGCTACTTGAGCAGCAGGCAGATCAACTGGAGCGGCAGGAGCAACCACACGTTTTTTACGTACCTCTACCTGGATGGTGCGTGCTTTACCAGTGCTATCAGTCTTCTTGATAGACGTAGTCTCGCGTCGAGTCAGCGTAATTTTTCCAGTATTACTACCGTGTGTACTACGCAAATGCTCCAACAATTTTGCCTTGTCTTTTTCAGATACAGGATCAATTTCCTGTTTTTTGGCGACACCGGCCGCCTGTAGCTGCTCAAGCAACAATTCAACTGATAATCCCAGCTCTGCGGCAAATTGCGCTACATTCATTTTTCCCATTACGACCCCTTAACCACTTAACTTCTAATTGCTTAGAATTTATTTCAACAAGCACCCCAAAATCCGATTATCGCTACATACAATAATCGCTTAAGCAAACCAGGGCGCACGTGCCGTCATAATCAACTGATTGGCACGCTCTTCATCCATACCAGTCATCTCCATCAACTCTTCAGCATCCAGATCAGCCAATTGCTCTTGCGTGCCCACTCCTTTGCTTGCCAAGGCACGCGCCGTATCTTCGTCAATACCCTGCATTTTTAATAAGTCTTCAATGCTATGCTCGACGCGCTCTTCATTCACAATGGCAGCATTTAGCAATGCATTTCTGGCACGACTACGCAACTCATTAACCGTTTCTTCATCCAACGCTTCAATTTCAAGCATTTCTTCAAGCGGAACATAAGCCACTTCTTCCAAAGTATTAAAACCTTCCTTCACCAGAATGTCGGCAACATCCTCATCCACATCCAGCTTGGAAATAAACAAATCGCGTACCTTGGAAAATTCAAGTTCATTTTTCTGGCTGGATTCCTCAACTGTCATCAGATTGATTTCCCAGCCTGTTAGTTCACTGGCCAAACGCACATTTTGACCACCGCGACCAATCGCCTGCGCCAGATTTTCTTCTTCGACAATCACATCCATACTGTGCCTGTCTTCATCAACCACTATGCTGGTTACTTCGGCAGGTGCCAACGCATTGATCACGCTGGTCGCAGGATCTTCCGACCACAGCACAATATCTACACGCTCGCCAGCCAGTTCATTCGTAACGCCTTGAACTCGTGAGCCACGCATACCAACACAGGTTCCAATGGGATCAATACGCTGATCATTTGAACGCACTGCTATCTTGGCACGAGAACCTGGATCGCGTGCTGCACTGACAATTTCCAGCAATCCTTCTTCAATCTCCGGCACTTCCAATTCGAACAGCTTGACTAAAAACTGGGGGGTGATTCTCGATAGAATTATTTGCGGGCCACGCACTGTGCGATCAACTCGCAACAAATAGGCGCGCACCCGATCACCTACACGCAAATTCTCTTTCGGTATCATCTGATCGCGCGGCAACAGCGCCTCTATCTTGCCGAACTCGATAATCGCGTTACCTCTTTCGATACGCTTTACCGTGCCGGAAACCAGATGCTCGCTACGCTCCATAAAGTCAGCCAGAATCTGTTCACGTTCCGCATCGCGAATTTTCTGGAAAATAACCTGCTTGGCAGCTTGAGCGCCGATCCGGCCAAAATCAATCGACTCCAACGGCTCTTCAACAAACTCGCCTATTTGATAATTTGGATCGATTTTTTGTGCCTCTTCCAACTTGATATGCAACTCTGGCGTTTCAAAACTTTCGTCATCCATCACTTCCCAACAACGGAAAGACTGATATTCGCCTGTATTGCGGTCAATATTGACACGAACATCCGCCTCTTCTTCGCCAAAGCGTTTTTTAGTAGCAGAGGCTAATGCCGCTTCCAGCGCGCCGAATACGATGCTCTTATCCACGTTTTTCTCACGTGCCAACGCATCAACCAATAATAAAACTTCACGACTCATTACCGTCTCCCACCTGTCAACCTGCCTGCTTCATACAGGCAAATCACTTCACTCAAAGGCACCTAAAAAACCGGCACCAAACGCGCTTTATCAATATTGGACAGCTCGATAGCTACCTGAACACCATCCACATCCAACTGCATCATGCCATTTTCAATAGCACCCAAAATACCCACGAAATTTTTACGACCCGCCATTGGCATACGCAATTTAAGCTGTGCTTTCTGACCGGCAAATCGTACAAAATCCGCCTCTTTCTTGAGAGGCCTGTCCAAGCCCGGAGAAGACACCTCCAGCCGATCAAAACTCACCCCTTCCACCATAAACAATCGAGTTAACTGGTTACTGACCGATTCACAATCATCTAACGTAATACCCTCAGGCTTATCCATTAATACGCGCATCAGCCCGCGACCGGAAATCTCAAGATCAACCAACTCAAATCCCAATCCAGTCAGTGTTGTTCCAACCAGCTTAGTCACATCCACCATGATTTACACCACAAATCCACATCCACAAATAAAAAACGGGCACGAAGCCCATCAAATCAACCAAGGATCCGGTGATCAACACTTAATGGTTGAACACAACCCTCTTTGAAAACTTTGCATACCGACCTGAAAAATTAAATATGTGAGCAATGCCAACTCACAAAAACTTTCCACGATCACAACAAAAAAATATCTCGCAACTCTTAAATAATTAACTATCTACAAGAATTGTAATATTTTTGATTATATCAAATATATTAAACAATAGTAATAAGACCATTACATTTATTTTTGGAATCTTGAACTTAACATTCAAAATTTAAAATTTAAAACATTTATGCTAAATGGCGTCCCCAACGAGATTCGAACTCGTGTTATCGCCGTGAAAGGGCGGTGTCCTAGGCCTCTAGACGATGGGGACTAACTCTGTAAAATAGCGACAAGCGATATTTAAACCGCTCTCCGTCACCTTTAAGAAAGGAAATTAAAACAGACAGTCTGAAATTCTGGCGTCCCCAACGAGATTCGAACTCGTGTTATCGCCGTGAAAGGGCGGTGTCCTAGGCCTCTAGACGATGGGGACTTATCCTTTGGTGGAGATAAGCGGGATCGAACCGCTGACCTCTTGCATGCCATGCAAGCGCTCTCCCAGCTGAGCTATACCCCCAAAAGAGGGCGCATTATAATGACGTACCCCAGGCTTGTAAAGCAACTTTACAAGATTCAATCTACCCAAACCCCAGCCATTATTCATAACCGCGCACCCTGCTGCTACCATAAAGCAATCACAACTTGAATGCCTAAACTCAATATGAAAATGCTAAATAAATATAAACAGGTTTGTTGATCACAACATCGATATGCTATCGTAAGCAAAAAGTTAACGAGTACCATCGCGATCTTTGCTGTTTCACGATTATGGTCAAGTAACAGGTAAGGCACACATAATTCGAAACCCGATCAATTTTTTTAACCTTCAGAGTCACCCGTGAAATATCAAGTGAACAGTCAACAAGGAATATTTTGAGCATTCAAGCTATAGTCCTCGCATCCAGCTCCATCTATCGGAGTGAATTATTGGCCCGCCTGAACATCCCGTTCCAGACAGATGCTCCAGATGTGGATGAAACAGCCTTGCCCAATGAAAGTGCAAAGCAAACTTCATGGCGTCTTTCACGCATCAAAGCCCAGGCTGTAGCCATGCGTCATCCTGACGCCCTAATTATCGGTTCGGATCAGATTGCACTATTAGATGAGCAACAAACTGGCAAACCACTTACTCATGAAAATGCCGTGCTTCAACTTCGTGCCATGCGCGGAAAAACGATTACGTTTTATACTGCACTTACCCTGTTCAATTCCCGTACTGGAAATATTCAAACCGAAGTAGCGGTCAATCAAGTAAGCTACCGCAACCTAACAGATAGCCAGATTGAAAATTATTTACATAAAGAAAAACCTTATCATTGTGCAGGAAGCATCAAATCCGAAGGATTGGGTATCGCACTCATCAGCAGCATAAAAGGCGACGACCCCAATGCCTTGATTGGACTTCCACTCATTCTTCTGGTTGATATGCTGTTAAAACAAGATGTGGAAATTTTATAAAATTTGCATGAAAACTTACTAACTACCTGACTTATTATAAATATAATTATTTATGATGCAACAATTGCCTTACCCGCGATTAAATTTAGTTGCGGTAGATGTTTAATTCTGATATTAAGTCGCGTTTTAAATTTCACCCGTTTTTGGAGGCATCAGAATGTCCGCACAAATTAACCCGACTTTTACTCCCTATAAGGCCAAAAAAGGCGAGGAGTACATGAACCCCAAACAACTTGAACATTTTCGCAACATCTTGAGCGAAATGAAGCTTGGCCTGGGACAAGATATTGATCGTACTGTGCATACCATGCAGGATGAAGCAACCGTATTCGCAGATCCCAATGACCGCGCAAGCCAGGAATCTGACATGAGCCTTGAGTTGAGAAACCGCGATCGCGAACGCAAGCTGATAAAAAAAATCACGGATACCTTGGCAAAAATTGACAGTGGCGAATATGGCTACTGTGACAAATGCGGTATTGAAATTGGTTTGAGCCGTCTGGAAGCGCGCCCTACTGCCACCCAGTGTATTGACTGCAAAACTTTGGATGAAATTCGTGAGAAACAGATCGCAAAATAAATAATTTTGGAGCTAAGTTCCAGCCCCATTTAGTTACCCCTGGCATGGCTGTTTCATGCTGTGCCAAGTTACTACCAGCCTTATGACTCCATAAGTCTAAATATTCAGTCTCCATTTATGTTGCCAACTATCGAACAACGACTCGCACGTGAAATTAACGCATCTCCAATTCAAATCTCTGCAGCTGTCAGCCTTTTAGACGAAGGTGCGACTGTTCCATTTATTTCCCGCTATCGCAAAGAAGCAACCGGCGGACTGGACGATATACAACTTCGATTACTGGAAGAGCGTTTGCGTTATTTGCGCGAACTGGAAGAGCGCCGCACTGCCATCATTGCGTCGGTTGAAGAGCAGAAAAAGATGACTCCGGCGCTTCTAGCGGACATCATGCAGGCTGAAGACAAAACACGTCTCGAAGACCTGTATTTGCCTTATAAGAAAAAACGCCGCACCAAAGCACAAATTGCATTGGAAGCTGGACTCGAATCACTTGCTGACGCCTTGCTGTCCAATCCATTGTTATCGCCAGAAGAAGAAGCCGCGAAGTACCTGAAACCTGCATTTACCAGCGAACATGGGGACAACCCGGGCGTAACTGATAGCAAGGAAGCACTGGATGGCGCACGCCAAATCTTGATGGAACGCTTTGCAGAAGACGCATCCCTGCTGCAATCCCTGCGTGTATACCTGCTGGACCACGGCGTGGTAGAAGTCAAAGTAGCAGAAGGCAAAGAAAATGATGGCGCAAAATATGCCGATTACTTCGACTATTCAGAAACTATCAAGACTATCCCCTCTCATCGGGCACTGGCTTTATTCCGCGGCCGTCGTGAGGAAATTCTGAACGTCACACTGCGACTCGATTCTGAAGAAGAAAAACCCAAATGGGATGCGCCGCACAATCTGTGCGAAGCAAAAATTGCCGCACACTTTAATGTCAGGAATCAAAACCGCCCGGCGGATAAATGGCTCAGTGACACGGTGCGCTGGACTTGGCGCGTAAAGAGCTTCCTGCATCTGGAAAGTGAATTGATGGGCGCGCTGCGTGAACGCGCGGAAATCGAAGCAATCCATGTCTTTGCCCGCAATCTTAAAGCGCTGTTGCTTGCCGCTCCAGCCGGACCGCGTGCCACCATGGGACTGGACCCGGGTTTGCGCACTGGAGTAAAAGTGGCAATCGTCGATGCAACAGGAAAAGTCATGGATACTGCCGTGATTTATCCGCATCAGCCCAAAAATGATTGGAACGGTTCTTTACGCACACTGGAGCAGTTGGCTAAAAAATATCAGGTGTCGCTCATTTCAATCGGTAACGGCACCGCTTCCCGCGAAACTGACAAACTGGCTAACGAATTAATCAAACAATGCACTGAATTAAAATTAACGTCCATCGTCGTTTCAGAAGCCGGCGCATCCGTCTATTCCGCTTCCGAATTCGCTTCACGTGAACTGCCAGACATGGACGTATCCCTGCGCGGTGCTGTGTCCATAGCACGCCGCCTGCAAGACCCCTTGGCCGAGCTGGTAAAAATCGACCCTAAATCCATTGGCGTAGGACAATACCAGCATGACGTCGGGCAAACACAGCTTGCCCGTTCACTGGATGCCGTGGTTGAAGATTGTGTGAATGCGGTGGGGGTAGATGTCAATACAGCTTCTGCGCCGCTCCTTGCACGTGTTTCTGGCCTTAGCAGCGCAGTTGCGCAAAGCATTGTTGCCTATCGCGACATGAACGGGATGTTTGGCTCGCGTGCCGATTTGCGTAACGTTCCTCGTCTGGGAGAAAAGACCTACGAACAGGCGGCTGGATTTTTACGTGTGATGGGCGGCGAAAATCCATTGGACGCTTCAGCCGTACATCCCGAATCTTATCCCGTCGTGCGGAAAATTTTAGCTGATATCCAGCAGGAATTGAAAACCATCATAGGCGATAGCAAATTACTCAAATCCTTAAATCCCGCAAAATACGCGGATGAAAAATTCGGCATCCCAACGATTAGCGACATCTTGAAGGAACTTGAAAAACCCGGTCGTGATCCGCGCCCGGAATTTATCACTGCCAATTTCAAGGAAGGTGTCGAAGAATTGAAAGATTTACGTCCCGATATGATATTGGAAGGCGTCATCACCAATGTTGCCGCCTTTGGCGCCTTTGTGGATATTGGGGTACATCAGGACGGTCTGGTGCACATCTCGGCACTCGCCAACACTTTTGTCAAAGACCCGCATGCGGTCGTTAAAGTTGGTCAGGTGGTGAAAGTTAAAGTACTTGAGGTTGATGAAAAACGCAAACGCATCGCACTCACAATGCGTTTGACCGACAGTTCCTCGCAAACGAATACAATGGCAGAAATGCGCGATGGACAAGATGCAAAACGAATAGCTCAGCATCGCCAGAGTAAACCACCTCTGCAACCAAGCAACACCAGCGCAATGGCTGCAGCATTTGCTAAATTAAAAGGATAGCAAACAACGTATCAAAACCCTCCAATTAATGATTAAATGGTATACTGCAAAGGTAACCTAATATTTTATTTAATTAAGGAGTACTTAGAATGCGTAAAACCAGTCTATTTGTTTGCTTGACACTGTTTTCTCTACCTGTATTCGCCGAACCACTCTCTTGTGACGCACTTAAAGCCAGAGTAGACGCAAAGCTCCAGGCAAAAGGGGTTCAAACCTATACATTAGAGATCGTGCCTGCTGAAGGATCAGAAAACGCAAACACTGCCGCATCCGGTGTAACTGCAGCCAAAGCTATCAAAGGCAAAGATGTTGGTACCTGTGACGGTGGCAGCAAACGCCTCATTTACACTAGAGGTAATTAAGTTCCAGCAGTATCTCATGCGCGAGTCGCAGTATGCGATTCCGCACCACGACATAGCAAATTGAAATTCTTCAACTAATTTTTCTTTCCAAGTTACCCCCTATGTTTTCAGCGCTTACAAGTTCACCCTATTTCCTTTCTGCGTCCGCACTTGTGATATTGGGAATCTTATTCAGCTTTACCGCTTTCGTCGCGCTGATACGAGCCCATATTGCCTCCTTTACGGTACAAACACTGCTAGGCCTTTCATTCCTTGCTTTTGGCGCATTGTCTGGCATGATCGCTTTTGGCATACAAGGTTACCAAACTCTTACACGTGAAGAAACCGCTGCCAGACTTTCAGTCTCGCCGATCGCACCTCAGCGATTTGCCGCAATTTTTCGCTACCCGGACGGTCGCGTTTCCAACTTTATAATTGCTGGTGATGAAATTTACATTGATGCACATATACTCAAGTGGCAACCCCTGGCCAACCTGATCGGCCTGCACACTGCATACGAATTGGATCGAGTCGGCGGACGTTATCGGGATATTGAACAAGAACGTACTAGCGAACGTACAATACACTCACTCAGCCAGGAAAAACCTGTCAACTTATTCCAACTTCGACAACTGCATACCATTCTGTCTCTGTTGCTCGATGCCAAATACGGCTCGGCAACCTTCGTACCTGTGACTCATACTGCAGAGCTGGAGTTGCGAGTATCGACTACAGGTTTACTGATTCGCGAATTAGATACAACCTCTCCCTCCCATTAGTGTCACATTGTGTGTTAAAGGAAATTGTAGTCATCATCATTTAGCTGTATTTCAAGTATAATTATTCGCTTATGACCATAATTGCTGTATTCAATCAAAAAGGCGGCGTAGGGAAAACCACTACCGCTCTAAACCTTGCTGCTGCCCTTGCCCGTAGCGGGAGAACAACCTACGGTATCGACCTTGACCCACAAGCACAATTTAGTTCGATTGCAGGCGTTACAGCCAGTACAGGTGATGATACCGTTCTAAGCCTGTTTCAGAGAAACCGCCCTTTAACCCAGATTATTATTGAATCAAGTAGCGGGGTTAAAGTCATACCTGCCCATGCCGAACTGTCTAAAGTGGATGCCTTGTTCGGCAAAGGCTTCAACGTGGTCAATAGACTTAACACAGGATTAAAACTTGAAAAATTGGGAGACAAAGGTAGCCCAGTCATAATTGACTGTTGTCCCATGATAGGAGTACTTTCTCTAAATGCAATTTTTGCTTGCGACTGTCTGGTAGTACCGATATCAGCAGATTACCTTTCTGCAAAAGGCGCGGTACAAATCGATAAAACGCTTAAAGCTCTGGAGCCTGTACTCAAGCGCCGCGTTAATCGACGTTATCTTTTAACTCGCTTTGACTCTCGTCGAAATATGGCGTTAGATATTTTACGTATGGCTGAGGAAAAGTTCGGCGACGATGTATGCGAGACCCGCATCTCTGAAAACGTGAGCCTGGCAGAAAGCCCCGCCCTGAATAAAACCATATTTCAGCATGCACCAAGCAGCCGCGGTGCACGCGATTACGACGCTTTGCTGGAAGAGTTACTCAAAGACGGCTTGATTGAGTAAAAATGTCACTTAGAAATTAAAGATAGAATATCTTCAACAGAAGTCGAGTCGGATGATCTACTTCCTGAGTCCCTACCGTCCTTGGATTCGCATCTTAATACTTCGCAGTAACGGTACATTTGGTTTAACTTCCGTTCTGCATCCCGCTGATCAACACCGCCAATCACCAGACTTTCGATCTTTTGGCCGTCACGTGTCCTTATAGCAAAATCAAATCTCACCATTTCTCTTCTCCTCCTCGTCACTTAAATCATGACAATATATTATTATTTTTTACTTCAACGCTACATTACCATATTCTTTATATTTGCAGTCAGCTTTTGTATTGATTTAAATCAATATTGAGCTTCCATACTTGGGGTAGCACACCATTCTCCCCCATTTTATTGCCACTATTGTATTCATCTCTGTATAATGCGCAGCTTCGCAAAAAGCGATTTACCGCGAATTTTTTAATACAACATCTCCTGCCCGGGTGGTGAAATTGGTAGACACAAGGGACTTAAAATCCCTCGGCTTGAAAAGGCTGTACCGGTTCGATTCCGGTCCCGGGCACCAAATCTGCTAAACAAATTACCGTCCAACTGTCGAATTTTAACGGTGTTTTGTTACAACTTCTTTAATGTACCAGCGTCTTGGCATTACTAGTACCGAGACTCATAAATATCGAAACATGAAACGACATTTTTTTCACATGGCGGCGTTGCTCGTCGTTGCATATGAATAACTATGCGCCATCCTC
>Ga0315281_10009487_pt1 | contig 13501 bp, 9 predicted proteins | sample YL17G07_0_MG_FD_204540 | JGI IMG/M metagenome (GOLD analysis project Ga0315281, IMG submission 204540) | Sediment microbial communities from Yellowstone Lake, YNP, Wyoming, USA - YL17G07_0 | ecosystem: Environmental > Aquatic > Freshwater > Lake > Sediment | place: USA: Wyoming | collected...
CAGGATCGCGGATTGTTCCTGCGCGAGCCAGGCAGCGGCGATGTCGCGCAGCGTGGCCACGGCGGCGAGCGGCTCAGCCCGCCGCTCGGGCCCGCACCGCGGTGATTGCGCGCAGGATCGATTCACTCGTCGCCGGCGCCGAGAGCGGCGGGTCGACCTTGTGTTGGCCCAGCGCCGAGACCGCGTCGCGAATCGCATAGAACACCGAAAACGGCAATAGCAGCGGCGGCTCGCCGGTGGCCTTGCTGCGGTGGATCGTGTCTTCGACGTTGTCGCCCTGGAACAGGCGCACGTTGAACACCGGCGGGCAGTCGTTCGCGGTCGGGATCTTGTAGGTGCTCGGCGCATGCGTCGTCAGCAGCCCGGTCACCGGGTGCCAGACCAGTTCTTCCATCGTCAACCAACCCATGCCCTGGATGAACGCACCTTCGACCTGTCCGATGTCGACGGCGGGGTTCAGCGACTTGCCGGCGTCGTGCAAGATATCGGCACGCAGCAGTTTCCATTCGCCGCTGAGGCTGTCGACGATGACTTCGCTGACGGCTGCCCCATAGGCGAAGTAGTAGAACGGCCGGCCCTGCAGCGTTTCGCGGTCCCAGCTCAAGCCCGGGGTCGCGTAGAAGCCGTCGCTCCAGAGCTGCACGCGCTCGGTGTACGCAATGTTCACGACTTCGGCGAATGCGATCGATTTGCCGTTGACGTTGACCCGGTCGTTCGCAAACCGCACGTCGGCTGGCGCTCCGCCCCAACGCGCCGCGGCAAATGCGGCAAGGCGTTCGCGGATCTGGCGCGCCGCGTCTTGGGCCGCCTTGCCGTTCAAATCGCTGCCCGTCGATGCCGCGGTGGCCGAGGTGTTCGCCACCTTGTGGGTGTCGGTGGCCGTCACGCGCACGCTCTCAAAGCCGACGCCGAGTTCGTGCGCGACGACTTGCGCGACCTTGGTGTTCAAGCCCTGGCCCATCTCGGTGCCGCCATGGTTGACGAGGATCGAGCCGTCGGTGTAGACGTGCACCAGCGCGCCCGCCTGATTGAAGTGTTTGACGTTGAACGAGATGCCGAACTTGAGGGGAGTGAGCGCGATGCCGCGCTTGAGCACCGGGCTTTGCCGGTTGTAGGCCTGCACCGCGTTGCAGCGCGCACGGTAGTCGCTGCTGGTTTCGAGTTCGCGCACCAGCTCGTGGATGACGTTGTCGGTCACGTCCTGGCCGTACGGTGTCTTTTGTCCTTGGCCGTAGAAGTTGATCTTGCGCACCTCGAGTGCGTCGCGGCCGAGTTTGCGCGCGATCGAGTCGATGATGTTCTCGATCGCGATCGCGCCTTGCGGCCCGCCGAAGCCGCGAAACGCCGTGTTGCTTTGCGTATTCGTCTTGCCCGAATAACCGTGCAGCGCGACGTCGGGCAGCCAGTATGCGTTGTCGAAGTGGCACAGCGCGCGCGTCATCACCGGTCCCGACAGGTCGGCCGAATGTCCGGCGCGCGAGACCAGCGTGACTTCGGCGCCGAGCACGCGGCCCTGGTCGTCGTAGCCGACTTCGTATTCGTACCAGAAGCAGTGGCGGCGCCCGGTGATCAGGAAATCGTCGTCGCGGTCCAGGCGCAGCTTCACCGGCAGGCGCAGGCGCATCGCGGCAATCGCTGCCACGCACGCGAACAGCGCCGATTGCGACTCCTTGCCGCCGAAACCGCCGCCCATGCGCCGGCACACGACCTGCACGTTGTGCGCGTGCAGCTTCAGCGCGTGCGCGACCAGGCTCTGCATTTCGCTCGGGTGCTGCGTCGAGCAGTGGACGAGCAAGGTGTCGTCTTCCTGCGGGATCGCGTACGAGATCTGGCCTTCGAGATAGAACTGCTCCTGGCCGCCGACCTCGAACGTGTCGCGCAGGCGGTGCGGTGCGGCGGCGATCGCCGCGCGCGCGCCGCCGTCGCGCGTGCTGCGCGTCAGGTGCATTGGCGGCAGTACGTATTGGCCGAGTGCATGTGCGGCTTGCGGCGTGATCACCGGCGGCTCGGGCTCGATCGTCAACACCGCCTTCGCCTGCGCCGCGGCGCGGCGCGCGCAATCACGCGTGCGCGCGATCACGGCGAACACGGGCTGGCCGAGGTAGCGCACTTCGCCGCTGCAGCTGCCGTCGGCGTTGACGCTGAGTTCGGCCAGGATCGGGTCGTCGTGAATGATCGAGCCGCAGTCGTTGACGCCGGGGATGTCGGCGGCGCTCAGCACCGCCACGACACCCGGCAGCGCGCGGATCCGCTCCAGCGCCATGCCGGTGATGCGCCCGCGCGCCACCGGTGACAGGCCGAGCGCGGCGTGCAGCGTGCCGCTCAACTCGGGCAGGTCGTCGATGTAGTCGGCCTCGCCGGCCACGTGCAAATGCGCCGATTCGTGTGGCCGGCTGATGCCGACGCGCGCGCCGCGCTCGCAGGCCGCGGCCTCGCTGCCGGCGTCGATGCGCGCGGCGCCGTTCTTGCGGTAGTCGGCAAACGCCTCGGCGGGTTGCAGCAACAAGGCTTCGATCGGCTTGTTCATGTCACGCTCCTTGCAGGCCATGCACGTCGTGCGGCATCACGCTCCAGACGCTGGTGTGGCTGATGTCGAGCGGCGCATCGGGGCGCGTCTCCAGCCAGAAGCGTTGCAGCAGGTTCTGCGCGACCTGCAAACGATAGCCGGCGCTGGCGCGCATGTCGGTGAGCGGCTTGAAGTCGCGCTCGAGCGCGGCTTGCGCCGTGGCGACGTTGGCTTCGTTCCAGGGTTTGCCGAGCAAGGCGGCTTCGGCGTGCGCCGCGCGTTTCACGATCGCCGCCATGCCACCATACGCAAGCCTGATCTGCGTCACCTTGCCGGCGTCGAGTTCGATCGCAAAACCGGTGCACAGCGCCGAGATGTCGCAGTCAAAGCGTTTGCTGATCTTGTATGAACGCACCTGCCGCGCAGCGGGCAACGCCGGGATCACCAGAGCCTGGATGAACTCGCCTGCTTCGAGCCGGCTCTTCATGTAGTCGACGTAGAACTCGGTCAAAGCCATGCGGCGCACGCTTCGGCCCCTGCGCAGCTCGATCTGTGCGTCCAGCGCCATCAGCGCCGGGGGCGAATCGCCGATCGGCGAGCCGTTGGCGACGTTGCCGCCCATCGTGCCGGCGTTGCGAATCGGCGGCGACGCAAAGCGCAGCCAGACGTCGGTGAGCATCGGCCAGCGCAGCGCCAGGACGCGCCAGGCCTCTTCGAGCGAGGCACCGGCGCCGATCCTGATCTCACCGCCGCGGGTTTCGATGCGCTTCAGTTCTTCGACCTCGCCGACGTAGATGATGTCGCCGAGCTCGCGGAACTGCTTGTTGACCCACAGGCCAATGTCGGTACAACCCGCGAGCAGCGTCGCCCCCGGCAGCTCGGCGCGCAACGCGCCCAGCGCATCGAGCGACCTCGGCGCGACGAAGCGTGCGCCGCTGCCTGCGCCGTCGACCCCCGCCGCGGCCGGGGCGCGAAAGTCCAGCGCCGGGTCTCGTTGCAATTCGCGCAGCGCGGCGATCACCGGCGCCGTCGCCAGGCGTGCCGCGGGCAGGTCGAACATGCGCTGGCCGGCGTCGAGGATCGGCCGGTAGCCGGTGCAGCGGCACAGGTTGCCCGACAGCTCGTCGGCCAGTTGTTGCCGCGTCGGCCGCTGGCCGTTGGCGCTGGCGCGCTCGTAGGTCGACCACAACGACATCACGAAGCCGGGCGTGCAGAAGCCGCATTGCGAGCCATGGCAATCGACCATCGCCTGCTGTACCGGGTGCAGCGCCATCGCGCCCGAAGAGCTTGAAGCGCCCGAGGCACCGGAGACACCCGACGCAGCGCCAACGCGTTTCAGGTCTTCCACGGTGAACAGCGCCTTGCCGTCCAGCGTCGGCAAGAACTGGATGCAGGCATTCACGGTGCGCAGTGCCAGGCCGTCGAGCGTGCCGCGGGCGCCGGGCGGCGCCAGTTCACCGATGACGACCGTGCACGCGCCGCAGTCGCCCTCGTTGCAGCCTTCTTTCGTGCCGGTGCAGTGCGCGTCCTCGCGCAGCCAGTCGAGCACGCTGCGTGAGGGAGTCAGCGGCGGCACCTCGACGATGGCACCCTGGTGGAAGAAGCGGATCGGTCGGGTTTGCATGGGGACTTTCCCGGATGTCTGGTTCGCGCCTGCTGTGCGCTGGCCCATAAGGTATATCTTTCGGTGGCGAAATGCTATATGGGTTGGAGCATAGTGCCTATCATTCCTTCGACATGCCTCACCGCGCCGAATTCGACAAGATCGAGTGGTTGCTCATCCGGGTCCTGCACACCTTGACCATCGAACGCAGCATATCGCCTGCCGCGATGCGGCTGAACAGCAAGCATCCGGCCGCGCGCGCAGAGCGCAAGCGGCTGCGCGAACAGGTGCGCGATGTCGCTTCGAACCTGTGCTCGCACGCCATGCCGCGCCGGCGTGGCGTGCGCACGGCCTGAACTCGGCTCGCGACGCCTCGCAACGTTGACCCAACCCACAGCCTCGCCGCATGTCGCCCGCCGCCACTGCCACCCAGCGCCTGGCCTTGCGTGGCGACCTGCTCGACTTCAGCGCCGCGCCGGCACTCGACGCCACCTCGATGCACGGCGTGCGCTGGCGCGCCGACCATTGGCTGCTGATCGAGAACGGGCGCATCATCTCGGCGCAACCGGCGGCGCAAATGCCGGATCCGAGCTGGCAGCGAATCGACCACAGCGGGCGCCTGATCCTGCCCGGTTTCATCGACACCCATGTGCACAGCGCGCAGCTCGACGTGATCGGCAGCTACGGCACCGAATTGCTCGACTGGCTCAACACCTACACCTTTCCCGCGGAACGCGCGTGGGCCGACGCGGAGCTGGCGCGCTCCGGCTCGGCGCGCTTTCTCGACGCGCTGCTGGCCCATGGCACAACCGCCGCCGTCGTCTTCCCCACCTCGCACAAGACGTCGGTCGATGCCCTGTTCGGCGCGGCGGCCGAGCGCGGCATGCGCATGATTGCGGGCAAGGTGCTGATGGACCGGAATGCGCCCGACGGCCTGCGCGACGATGTCGAACTTGCCGAACGCGACTGCCGCGACCTGATCGCGCGCTGGCACGGCAGCGGCCGCAACAGTTATGCGGTGACGGTGCGCTTTGCACCGACCAGCACGCCGCGCCAACTGGCGATGGCCGGGGCTCTGTGTGCCAGCGATCCGACGCTGTACATGCAGACCCATGTCGCCGAAAACCGCGCCGAAGTGGCCTGGGTCGCCGAGCTGTTTCCCGCGGCACGCAGCTATCTTGACGTGTATGAAGACGCCGGTCTGTTGCACCGCCGCTCGGTGCTCGCGCACGGCATCTGGCTCGACGACGCCGACCGCGCGCGGCTGCAGTCGGCGCAGGCGCAGATCGCGTTCTGCCCGTCGTCGAACCTGTTTCTCGGCAGCGGCTTGCTCGACTGGCAGCGCAGCGCCGATGCCGGCGTCGCCGTGAGCCTGGCGAGCGACGTCGGCGGCGGGACGAGCTTGTCGATGCAACGCACCATGGCCGACGCCTACAAGGTGCAGGCGATGGCCGGGCGCAGGCTCAGCGCCTGGGCCATGCTGCACGCGGCGACACGCGGCGCGGCAACGGCGCTGCAACTCGAGCACGAGATCGGCAGCTTCGATGCCGGGCGCGCCGCCGATGTCTGCGTCTGGGACTGGGGCGTGGGTGAAGTGGCGCAGCGCCGCATCGCGGCCGCGCGCGAGCTCCACGAGCGCGTGTTTTGTTGGATCACGTTGAGTGACGAGCGTTGCCTGGTGGCGGCGTACGTGGCGGGGGTGAAACAAGGGTAGGCAACAAGGCATCCCGGGCAAGCGCGGCACCGCATCGGGTACGCTGCGGCGCTTGCACCGGGATCACGCAATACAAGCGTTTCGGCAAGGGTTGAATCGCGGCAGGAGACAAGCATGGAATCAGAACAAGCGTTGCGTCTGCAACTCACGGGGTTGAGCAAGCAGTACCCGGCCGTCAGGGCGAACGACAAGGTCAGCTTGCGCGTCAAGCCGGGCGAGATCCACGCCGTGCTCGGCGAAAACGGTGCCGGCAAGTCGACGCTGATGAAGATGATCTACGGCGCGGTGCGGCCCGACGAAGGCGAGATCCGCTGGAACGGCCAGGTGGTGCAGGTCGCGAGCCCGGCGGCCGCGCGCGCTCTCGGCATCAGCATGGTGTACCAGCACTTCAGCCTGTTCGACACGCTCACCGCCGCCGAGAACGTATGGCTCGGCCTGGGCAAGGAGATCACGCTGCCGGAAGTGACGGCACGCATCGGCAAGGTGGCTGCCGCCTATGGCCTGGATGTCGAGCCGCTGCGCCCGGTGCACACGCTGTCCGTCGGTGAGCGCCAGCGCGTCGAAATCGTGCGCGCCTTGCTGACCTCGCCCAAACTGCTGATCCTGGATGAACCGACCTCGGTGCTCACGCCGCAGGCCGTGGAAAAACTCTTCGTCACACTGCGCCAGTTGTCGGCCGATGGTTGTTCGATTCTCTACATCAGCCACAAGCTCGACGAGATCCGCGCCCTGTGCCACCACTGCACGGTATTGCGTGGCGGCAAGGTCACCGGCGAGGTCGACCCGACGCAGGAAACGAATGCGAGCCTGTCGCGCCTGATGATCGGCGCCGAACCGCCCGAGTTGCAGCACAAGGCATCGGCGGCCGGGGCGACGGTGTTTGCGGTGAAGCAACTGTCGTTGCCCAAGCTCGACCAGTTCGGCATGAACCTGCAAGGCATCAGCTTCGACGTGCGCGCCGGCGAGATTGTCGGCGTGGCGGGTGTCTCGGGCAACGGCCAGCAGGAATTGATGGCGGCGCTGTCGGGCGAAGACGTGCGCGCCGCGCCCGCTTCGATCACGCTCTTCGGCAAGGCGATCGGCAACCATTCGCCTCGGCGGCGGCGCAAGGAGGGGCTGCATTTCGTGCCGGAAGAGCGGCTCGGGCGCGGCGCTGTGCCGATCCTGTCGCTGGCGCAGAACACGATGCTGACGCGCACCGAGGCCGTGAACCGCTGGGGCTGGATCGACACCGGCAGGGTGCGCCTGCTCGCCGCACACCTGATTGCCCGCTTCAACGTCAAGGCCGGGGGCACGCAGGCCGCGGCCAAGTCGCTCTCGGGCGGCAACTTGCAGAAGTTCATCGTCGGCCGCGAGATCGACGCGAACCCGAAGCTGCTGATCGTCTCGCAGCCGACCTGGGGTGTCGACGTCGGCGCCGCCGCATTGATTCGTGGCGAGTTGCTGAAACTGCGCGACGCCGGCTGCGCGCTGCTCGTGGTGAGCGAGGAGCTCGACGAATTGTTCGAGATCTCGGATCGGCTGATCGTCATCGCCCAGGGGCGAATGTCACCCTCGATCGCGACTGCGCAGGCGTCGATCGAACGCATCGGCGAATGGATGAGTGGCCTGTGGCAGGAAGGGCAGGCGAGCGAGGAAGGGCAGGCGAGCGCCGTGGGCGGCCCGGCCGCCAGGGCGGCCAGCAGCTACGCGGGCGCGGCCGGAACCGGCGAAGGAGAACAACATGCTCATGCTTGAAGCGCGCCCGCAACCATCGAAGGCGATGTCGGCGGCGTCGCCGTTGATCGCCCTGGCGCTGACCGCGGTCATTGCCGCGCTCTTGTTCCTTGCGCTCGGCAAGGACCCGATGAAGGGCCTGGGCATCTTCTTCGTCGAACCCTTGAACGGTTTGCGCCAGGTGAGCGAGGTGCTGCTCAAGGCCACGCCGCTGATCGTGATCGCGCTCGGCCTGGCCGTGTGCTACCGCTCCAACGTCTGGAACATCGGCGCCGAAGGGCAATACCTGCTCGGCGCATTGGCCGGCGGCGGCGTCGCGCTGTGGTTGACGACGCACGGCATCGTGCTGCCGAAGATGATCGCCGTGCCGCTGGTGTTGCTCGGCGGCGTTCTCGGCGGCATGGCCTGGGCCGCGATCACGGCAGTGCTGCGCGACAAGTTCAATGCGAGCGAGATCCTGGTCAGCCTGATGCTCGTCTATGTCGCGCAGCAACTCGTCAACTACCTCGTGTTCGGCGCCTGGAAAGACCCGCAGGGCTTCAACTTCCCGCAGACCAAGACCTTCGACGCATCGACCTGGTTGCCCACGTTGCTCACGGGCACGCGGCTGCATGTGGGCTTTCTGGTGGCGCTTGCGGCGGTGGCCCTGATGTGGGTCTTCATGTTTCGAATGTTTCGCGGCTTTCAGTTGCAGGTGGGCGGCCTGGCCCCGGCCGCGGCGCGTTACGCGGGCTACTCGGCGTCGACGTCGCTCTGGACCGCGATGATGATTTCCGGCGGGCTCGCCGGCCTGGCCGGTGCGATGGAGGCCGCGGGCCCGCTGCGCCAGATCACGCCGCATATTTCGACCGGGCTGGGCTTCACCGCGATCATTGTCTGCTTTGTCGGTCGCCTGCACCCGCTCGGAATCGTGTTTGCCGGCGTCTTGTTGTCGATGATGTTGATCGGCGGTGAACTCGGCCAGTCGCGGCTCGGGCTGCCGAATGCGCTGACGGGAGTGTTCCAGGGGCTGCTGCTGGTGCTGCTGCTCGCCTGCGACACGTTGATCCACTATCGGATTCGGCTGCGGCGCTCGCACCTGGCTCCGCTCTGATGCCAGGAGAACACCATGAACGAAATTGCTCTGCTCATCGCTGCGACGCTGGCTTCGGGAACGCCGCTGGCGATCGCCGGCATGGGGCTGCTGCTGAACGAAAAAGCGGGTGTCTTGAACCTCGGTGCCGAGGGCATGATGCTGGTCGCGGCGATCGCCGGTTTTGCCGCGGCGTTCACGACCGGCAGCGATACGCTGGCGTTTCTGGCGGGCGCGGCGGCGGGCGGCCTGCTCGCCGCGGCGTTCGGCGCGCTGGTGATCTGGCTCAACACGAACCAATACGCGACCGGGCTGGCCGTGAGCCTGTTCGGTTACGGCTTTTCGGCATTCGTCGGCGTCGAATTCGTCGGCAAGAAGCTCGCCGAGCGCAGCGCCTTCGAGGTTCCGCTGTTGGCCGACATTCCGCTGCTCGGGCCGGCCCTGTTCAAGCAGCACCCCATGGTCTACCTCGCGATCGGCTTGATGTTCGCCCTCATCTGGTTCCTCTACCGCAGCCGTGCCGGCCTGGTGCTGCGCGCGATCGGCGAATCGCCTGAATCGGCGCATGCGCTGGGCTACAAGGTGCGCTGGATTCGGCTCGGCGCAGTGATCGCCGGCGGCGCCCTGTGCGGCGTGGCAGGTGCCTTTCTTTCAGTCGTCTACGCCCCGTTGTGGGTCGAGGGGCTGGTGGCAGGGCGCGGCTGGATCGCCTTGGCGCTGACCACGTTCGCCACCTGGCGCCCGGTGCGCGTGCTGCTCGGCGCGTATCTGTTCGGCGGCGTGACGATGCTTCAGTTCGCACTCCAGGGCGCGGGCGTCGACGTCTCGAGCCAGTTGCTCGCGATGCTGCCCTACCTGGCCACGATCGTGGTGCTGGCGCTGATCAGCCGGAATCCGGCGTGGATTCGCATCAACATGCCCGCTTCGCTCGGCAAGTCATTTCACCCTGGCACATAATTCAGTGCCGCTTTTTTTGGACCACAACAGGAGACACGTTCCATGCTCACTTTCAACAAGCGTTCATTGCTCAGATGGGGCGGGTTCGCCTGCCTGGCCAGCGCTGCCGCCCTCGTCGGCTGCGGCAAGAAGGAAGAACCTGCCAAGCCGGCAGCGCAGGCGGCGCCCGCCGCAGCGCCAAAGGCCGAGCCGTTCAAGGCGGCCTGGGTTTACGTCGGACCCGTGGGCGACGCCGGTTGGACCTACGCGCACGACGTGGGGCGCAAGGCGGTCGAGGCCGAATTCGGCGACAAGGTGAAGACCACCTTCGTCGAAAAAGTGCCCGAGGGCGCCGACGCCGAGCGCGTCATTCGCGACCTGGCAGCGCAAGGCAACAAGATCATCTTCGCGACGTCGTTCGGCTTCATGGAGCAGATGGTCAAGGTCGCTTCCGAATTCCCCGACGTCAGGTTCGAACACGCCACCGGCTACAAGACGGCGCCGAACCTGCGCATCTACGACGCCAAGTTCTACGAAGACGCTTATCTCGCCGGTGTCGTGGCGGGCAGCGTGACGAAGACGAATACGCTCGGCTTCGTCGCATCGTTCCCGATTCCCGAAGTGTTGCGCAACATCAACGCGTTCACGCTCGGCGCGCAAAGCGTGAATCCGAAAGTCAAGACCAAGGTGGTCTGGGTTTCGTCGTGGTTCGACCCGCCGAAAGAAAGCGAAGCCGCGCAGAGCATGATCAACGGCGGTGCCGACGTGCTGCTGCAAAACACCGATTCGTCAGCGGTGCTGCAAACCGCCGAGAAGAACGGCAAGTTCGCGTTCGGCTGGGACAGCGACATGAGCACCGTGGCGCCGAAGGCGCACCTTGCGTCATGCGTCGTGATCTGGGACGGCTACTACAAGAAGGCCGTCAAGGAAGCGATGGACGGCAGCTGGAAGACCGAGCGCACGGTGTGGGGCGTCAAGGAAGGCCAGAACGCGTTGGCCAAGATCGCTGATTTCGTTCCCGAGGCCGCAAAGAAGAAAGTCGACGAAGTCAAGGCGGGCATGAAGGCTGGAACCTTCGAAGTCTTCACCGGCCCGATTCATGGCACCGACGGCAAGGAAATGCTCGCGAAGGGCGTCATGGCCGACCAGGGCTGGAAAGACAAGGTCGACTTCTACGTGAAGGGTGTGGAAGGGAAGATTCCATCGGGCAAGTAGGCGTTGCGCCAAGCTCGTCGGCGCAGCCCCGCCTGCTGCGCCGACGTCGGGGCGCCATGACGCCAGGCCGCGAAAGCCACGCGCATCGAATTGCGCGCGATTCGCGGCACCGGTACGCCGCTCGTAACGCCCCGGGGTGAAAATTCCGGGGCGTTGTGGGCGCAAAGCCAGTGGGCGCAGGGCTCACCGGAAGGCGTCAGAACTTATGGTTGATCCCAGCGGCGCGCAGAACAGCGTTTGCCGTATGCCGAGAGTAGCAGTTGAACGGAACGATCAGCGTCAGTCTGCCTCTTGCCCAAACTTCGTGCGACCCCTTGCCGGGGCGAACGTATTCAAATCTTGCTTCCCTGAGCAACTTGACGAGCTGCTCGTAATACCCATTCATGCCGCGCAGAGCGCCGAGTCTTGGAACCGAAGTTCAGGGCTTGCTTGCGGTCGATGTCCATTGAACTCAGCGTCCAACAACTCCACAGTGGCAGCACGAACCTCGTCCCTCAAAGCTTCCAGCGTCTTGGCTTCTACAACGAGGCCGCGCAGATCGGGGCTATGCGCAAAGTACACAGCGGCTTCCTTGTCGTGGTGTACGTGAACCACGACCTTCAAGGGCCAGTGCAGGCGAGCCGCAACCTTCCATCCAGGAAACCCAATTCTGTACATCTTCCTCTCCAGTTGGCGTGTCAACCCAGACGACTGCCACGCGATTGTGTGGTGCGTCAGATCAGGCCGCAATTGGGGTCAGTCGCTATCTGACAGGATATTCGCGCCGTTCAAGACGTTTTCGTCCGCTCACCCAATAAATGAAGGTAGGGAGCGCCCTATGCCAACATAGCTCGTAGGCTTCACCCGCCCGACTTTCACCCTTACACGTCAACTTGAGACGCTACCCCTGAACCCCTGAACCCCTGAAACGAGATCGACCCTGCCTTGACTCGCGCCGACGCCATCGCCAATGCCTGTGCCCAGTTCGACAGTGGTGCGTTCTTCGCCACGTTGAGCCGGCGGATTGCCTATCGCAGCGAAAGCCAGGGCGGCAGCGATACGACGCTGGCACCATACCTGAGCGAAGAAATGATGCCGGCATTGGCGCAGCTCGGGTTCACGGCGCGCATCGTGCCGAACCCGGTGTCGGGAGCCCCGAGTTTTCTTGTCGCGCACCGGCATGAATCGGACGCCGTGCCGACGCTGCTGATGTACGGCCATGGCGACGTGGTCCGGGGCTATGACGAGCAATGGCGCACCGGCCTCAGCCCCTGGCGGCTGCAGGTCGAAGGCGAGCGTTGGTACGGGCGTGGCACGGCCGACAACAAGGGCCAGCACAGCATCAATCTCGCCGCGCTCGCGAGCGTGCTCGCGGTGCGCGGCGGACGCCTCGGTTTCAACGCGAAGATCCTGCTCGAAATGGGCGAAGAAGTCGGCTCGCCCGGGCTGAACCAGGTCTGCGCTGCGTTGAAAGACGAGTTGCGCTCGGACCTGCTTCTCGCCTCCGACGGCCCGCGCCTGAATGCGCAGCAGCCGGCGGTCTTCCTCGGCACGCGCGGTGTCGTGAACTTCGAGTTGAGCCATCGCGCACGCGACGGCGGCCACCACTCGGGCAACTGGGGCGGGCTGCTGCGCAACCCCGCGATCACGTTGATGGCGGCATTGAACACGCTGGTCGATGCGCAGGGCGTGATCAAGATTGCCGGGCTGCGCCCACCCGCCATCCCGGCCGCGGTGCGCGAGGCGCTCGCCGGCCTCACCGTCGGCGGCGCGCCCGGTGACCCGGCGATCGACCGTGAATGGGGCGAACCCGGGCTCACGCCCGAGGAACGCGTGTTCGGCTGGAACTGCCTCGAAGTCCTGGCGCTGAAGGCAGGCAACCCGGAATACCCGGTGAACGCGATACCGCCATCGGCCACTGCCTGGTGCCAGTTGCGGTTCGTCGTCGGCACCGACTGGCAGCACCTGGCTCAGCATGTGCGGGCACATCTCGATGCGCAGGGATTCGAGATGGTCGAGGTGCAGGTGTCGGTCGGCTCGCCGGCGACGCGCCTGAGCCCCGATCAACCCTGGGTGCGCTGGGCAGTGCACTCGATCGAGCAAAGCACGGGCAAACGCGTCGCGGTGCTGCCCAACCTCGGCGGCACATTGCCGAACGAGGTCTTCGCGCACACCCTGGGCCTGCCGACGGTGTGGGTGCCGCACTCGTACCCGGCTTGCTCGCAGCACGCGCCGAACGAACATCTGCTCGGCCCGGTCGTGCGCGAGGCCTTGCAGTTGATGGCCGGTCTGTACTGGGACCTCGGTGACGGGTTCCCGCCGGGGGTGCGGCACTGATCGAAGACCCCGCTGCAGCGGCTCGCGAGCGATGGCTTCGCGCCCGGCGGCAACCGGCCAGCCCGACTCGAACGCTGGCTGCTCTCACCCGGAAAACGCCCCACGGTCGTTTGTCCGCGCCCGGTCAGCATGCCGACGTCGCGGCGCCAGGGCGGCGGCGGTGCCCCCGTTCTCCGGCCCACGCTCGCGGGGCACCGTGTTCAGTTCGCAGGCGTCGCGCCATCAACACCGCTGTGCCCTGCAACCATGGGGGGGCAACCGCGAATCGGGCCTGCGCCCGGGGGCACCACCACCGCCCTGATGCATCGGGGGTGGCGTGCCGCGCCTTTGCATGCCACCCGGGTGCCGGGGCAGGTGGCTTGGGGTACGGGCGCAGGCACCATTCGCGGTGGCCGCGACCAGCGCAAGAGAAGACGGTGTTGA
>Ga0315281_10009488_pt1 | contig 13500 bp, 13 predicted proteins | sample YL17G07_0_MG_FD_204540 | JGI IMG/M metagenome (GOLD analysis project Ga0315281, IMG submission 204540) | Sediment microbial communities from Yellowstone Lake, YNP, Wyoming, USA - YL17G07_0 | ecosystem: Environmental > Aquatic > Freshwater > Lake > Sediment | place: USA: Wyoming | collected...
TGCGTTGCGCGGCGCCGACAGCACGCTGCGCATTTCGCTGCTGCGCGGCGAGTACCGCATCACGCTGGTGATCCGGTAGAAGATGTCAACACAATCACAACGTTTCGCCCCTCTTTCGCCTTGCTGTAACGAATCGAACAGGAACGCGGTGCAAGAGCGTCCCTGATTACGAACCGATCCCAGGCTCAACGAACTTCGGCTCTGCCGCGTGAAGGCGGCGGGCTGGTCGCGCGGATCGCCATTCCTCCGGTCGGGGTGAGCGGCAGTTAAGAAGGCAGCCGGCGAAACGTCGTCGGCGACCCGATGCGCTAGAATGAAAAGTGTGGCGAAGCCCGAGTCTGGAGCACGGTTGCAACCTGAGTTTCATGAACTGAGCACCGATGTGCTCGTTGTCGGCGGCGGTTCGGCCGGCGCCATGGCGGCAATCAAGGCGCACACGGCCGGCGCGGATACCCTGGTCGTGACCAAAGGCCCCTGGCCCTCGGGAAATTCCACCAAGGCGCTCGCCGGCTACGCCGCGGCGTTCGGTCACGCCGATCCCCGCGACAATCCCGATGTTCACTTTGCCGACGTCGTGCGCAACGGCATCGGCCTGTGCAACCAACGGCTGGTCCGGAAGTGGGTCGATACCATCTGCGGATTGACCGACGAAATGACCGGCTGGGGCCTGAACCTCATCCGCACCGGGAACAAGTACCACCAGATACCCTGGGAAGGTCACACCTATCCGAGGATGGTCAATCACCACCGCGTCAGCGGCAAGTACCTGATGAAATGCCTGGGCGAACGCAGCGAGTCGCTCGGCATCAAGGCGCTCTCGCACACCGCGCTCGGAGGCCTCTTCAAGTCGGACGGCAGGATCGCAGGCGCCTGGGCGTTCGACTATCGCGCGGGTATCGCGTACGTCATCCGCTGCAAGGCGGCGATCATGGCCACGGGCGGCGTGGGCGCGATGTATCCGGTCGGGGACAACGTGGCCGCAGTAACCGGCGAAGGCTACGCCCTCGCCTTCGACGCCGGCGCCGAGCTGATCGGCATGGAATTCGGCCATTACCTCCCGACGCCCGTATTCCCCGAGAAGATGCGGGTCAGCTTGGTGTTCGTCGGCTTCGTGAACGGCTTGCTCAATGAATCCGAGGCGCGCCTCCTGAACGGCCGCGGCGAGCGGTTCATGGTCAACTACTTTCCCGGGCAGGGAGAAAAACGCCACTGCTCCGAAGCGCTCTCGCGCTGCATTTCGCAGGAAATCGTGGAAGGGCGCGGAGGCGCCCATGGCGGCGTGCATTTCGACGTCTCCCGCGTACCCGACGAGTTCCGCAACAACGAGCGCTACCGGCGCATGTATGAGCTCGCGGACCGGGCCGGCATGGACCTGCGCCGCGAGCCGATCGAACTGGTCACCTATCCGCACGACTTGGTCGGCGGGATCAAGATCGACGAATTCGGCCGCACCAGTGTTCCGGGCCTGTACGCCGCAGGCGAAGCGGCGGGCGGCTCGCACGGCGCGAGCCGCTTCGGCGGCTCGGCGCTTTCCGATTGCCTGGTCTTCGGCGCGGCGAGCGGCCTCGACGCCGCCGCCTGCAGCGCGCAGACCAGGTCGCCTCCGCCCTTGCCGCGCAACGACGTCGCCGCCATCGAAGACAGGCTCTGCGCGTGGATGTCGAGGCAGGGCGAGGACCCGGGCGACGTGTTGGCCCGCATCACTGGCCTCGCCTTCCGCCACCTCAACATGGTGCGCACGCCCCACGGCCTTCAGGAGATGCTGGCGCAGTCGGCCGCCATCGAGCGCGATGCGCTGCCGCGCATGGGTGCGAAGAGCGGCACCCCGAAGGAGAGCTTCAGCCGGGTGCGCAAGGCCATCGAAGCCGAGGGGCAGGCGCGCACCTGCGCCCTCATCGCCACTGCGGCGCTGGAGCGCAGGGAAAGCCGCGGCGGATTCTTCGGCGGCCACTACCGCACCGACTTTCCGCACCGCGACGACACGCAATGGCTGAAGAACGTGGTGCTGCGGAAAGACAGCGCCACGATAGCCGTGCACCACGAGCCCCCGGTGGTGCTGGAACAGCTCTCCTCCGAGATCCGCTCGGTGATGGGCACGGCCTGGCAGGCGCCCGACGATCCTGCCCACTGGGCCGAGAGCGAATAACTTCAGGGAATAGCGGAATGACATTGCGGCACATCGTCACGATCAGGAACAACAAGGTCGTGGAGATCGAGAAGCTCGATGACGAGGACGAGGAGCTGCTCGGCATCGAATGGGCGCTGTCGGAGCTGAAGGACAGCTACCGGCATGACGGTTCGGCGGACGGCAGCTACACTCTGGCCGGCGAGGATGAACTCGCCGAATTTCTCGGCCACGTGACAAAGCTGCTTGGCACGGACGCGGCGCATGCCGTGAAATAGCGAACCGGATACGACTGGGTGCGGCGCCGGACCGATGGGCCGGCTGCCGAAGTTGGCACGACGAGGAGCGGAGGAGACATCCCGATGAGCATTCCATTCTGGCGCACGCTGGCACTGGGCCTGGCGTTCCTGTCCTGCGTCGCCGCACCACCTGGCCTCGCGCAGGACTTCCCCTTCAAGCCCATACGCCTGATCGTCGCGTTCCCGGCCGGATCGGGCGTGGATTCCAGCACGCGCATCCTTGCGGCCAAACTCACGCCCCTGCTCGGCCAGCCGGTCGTAGTGGAGAACCGCCCCGGTGCGAGCGGCATCATCGGCACCGAAGCCGCCGCTAAAAGCGCACCCGATGGCTACACGCTCTACATGTCGCCGCCGACGCCGGCGGTGATGATGCCCTTCCTCTACTCCAAGCTGCCCTACGACATGGAGCGGGATTTCACGCCGGTAAGCCTGATCGGCGTCTCGCAGACCGGCATCCTTGCCAACCCGGCGCTGCCCGCGAACAATGTGGCCGAACTCGTCGCCCTGACGAAGAAGGATGCACTGAATGCCGCCACGGCCGGCGTCGGCAGCAATCACCATCTGTACGGCGCGTGGTTCGCCGCCATGACCGGCGCAAGAGTGAATTTCATCGCCTACAACACGGCTGCGCCCATCAACGACGTGGTCGCAGGCCACGTGCCGCTCATGTTCGATGCGCTCTCGGCCTTCGCCGGAATGGTGAAATCCGGCAAGCTGAAGCTCCTCGCCATCACGGGCAAGGCGCGCCATCCCGCGTTCCCCGACGTGCCCACGTTCGCCGAGTCCGGGTTCCCGGAGTTCGAGCCACTCGCCTGGAGCGGCGTGCTCGCGCCGGCGGGCACGCCGCAGCCCATCATCGAGCGCATCGCCGCCGCGGCGGCGACAGCCGCCAAATCGCCCGATGTAGTCGAGCGCTATCGCAACGCCGGCGGCGAGGCCGTCGGAAGCACACCGGCGCAATTCGACGCCTTTCTCAAGTCCGAGCGCGCCAAGTGGAGCAAGGTTATCAAGGCGGCGGGAATAAGACTGGACTGAGAAGAGCCGATGCCGGACACCACGGCACGCGCCGTGGGCACTGGACGCCCGAAAACGGCCATGCATGATGGCGCGGCGTCCAAAACGACCCAAGGAGGAGATCCCATGTCACTGCGAGTGCTCCCGGTGCTTGCAACAGTTGCGTCCGCCCTGTGCGCCTCCGGCCGCCGCCCTGGGCCGTGCTTCAAGCGAAGAATAGATTCCTGAAGCGGCGTCCACCGGCGCCGCGATATACGGAAAAGTCGGTCCGGTCCATGGTCGCAATCAGCACGGTGCCGAGGTTGCGCGACAACCACACCAGAGACGCGTCGGCCAGATCCATCGGCAGGTCGTCGTATTGGTCGATCAAATCGGCAAGTACCGCGGATTGCTCATCCGGCAGGTGAAACACCGAAGCACCACCCGCGGCGATCCAGCGCAAGAATAGGGCGCGCGCCGGCTGCGGGGCTAGATGACAGACTTCGGTTATTACCGGCCAAGTGGTCACCAGGCGCTCGCGCCGCGATGTGAAAAAAGCAACCGCGCGCGCGTGCTGCTTGTCGCGCGCGTTGAGCCACGCGACAAACGGGCCGCTATCGACGGCGAGCAGCTTCGGCACGCAGTTTTTTCCTGATGCGATCGCCGACCTTCTCGGACAAATCGACAGGGCCGTCAAAGGCGCCGATCAGCCCCAGCTTTACCGCCAATTCGTGCGGCGATTCGCCGCGCAGCTTCTCTTGCGCCAGCGCGGCAATGCCGCGCTTGACTACCTGCGAGCGCGACTCGCCCAGTTGTTCGCTCAATCGGGAAAGGACGACGAATTCCCGGTCGTCCAGCCTCACGGAAAGCATTTTCACGACAGCCTCCGGCGCCATTTGTATGACACGGCATCATACAACATTACAGCCGCGCGGCCAAATAGCAACGATCGACCCAGGGGTTGAGTAGCGAGACACCCATTTCATTTACCACTTGCCCGCTCCGATCGATCCCCTGCGGGGAGGGTTCGCAGGGGGGTAAAATCCACATGCATTGCGCGTGGGTCGAGGCGGAGAACGTGCCGGCGCCCGCCGACCACGAGCCTGCGCTCTCGCGTTAGACTAGCGCCCGCGCGTTGCGCCGCATCGGCGCGCGGCGCCAATCTCAAGCAGGCCAATGACGCATCTGCCACCGATACGCTATTCGATCGTGCCGCTCTCGCCCGAGGCGCACCTGTTCGAGGTCCGCTGCACGGTCGCCGACCCCGATCCCGAGGGGCAGCAGTTCGCGCTGCCCGCCTGGATTCCGGGCAGTTATCTGGTGCGCGATTTCGCGCGCCATGTCGTCGCGATCGGCGCATCGAGCGGCCGCCGCCCCGTGGCGCTGGAAAAAATCGACAAGCACAGCTGGCGCGCCGCACCTATCGAGGGGCCGCTCACGGTCCGGGCCGAGGTCTACGCGTGGGACCTGTCGGTGCGCGGCGCGCACCTGGACACGACTCACGGATTTTTCAACGGGAGCTGCGTTTTTCTGCGTCCGCTCGGCCGCGAGGACCGCCGCTGCGAAATCGAGATTCTGCCACCCGGCAGGCGTGGAACAGGCGGAGCGCGCTACCGCAACTGGCGCGTCGCCACGTCGATGCGGCGCAACGGGGCGCGGGCCTGGGGCTTTGGCGGCTATGCTGCAGCCGACTACGATGAGCTGATCGACCATCCGGTGGAGATGGGCGAATTCCGGGTCGCGAGCTTTCGGGCCGGCGGTGTGCCGTACGAGGTGGTGATCACGGGCAGCCGTCGCCTGGACACGGCACGCCTCGCGCGGGATCTGAAGCGGCTGTGCGAGCACCAGATCCGGTTCTTCGGCAAGCCCGCACCGATGGATCGCTACGTTTTTCTCGTCACGGCCGTCGGCGAGGGTTACGGCGGGCTCGAGCACCGCGCCTCGGCCGCGTTGCTGTGCGCGCGCGATGATCTGCCGCAGCCCGGCGTGAAGGCGGCGACCGAGAGCTACCGCGGCTTCCTGAGCCTCGCCAGCCACGAGTATTTCCACGCCTGGAACGTCAAGCGCATCAAGCCGGCCGCGTTCGTGCCCTACGACCTGGCGCGCGAGAACTACACCCGGCTGCTGTGGCTGTTCGAGGGCTTCACCTCCTACTATGACGATCTGGCGCTGGTGCGCTCGGGTCTCATCACGCGTGATCAGTACCTGGAGATCCTGGGCCGCAACATCACCTCGCACCTGCGCACCCCGGGGCGGAGGCGCCAGACGCTCGCCGATTCGTCGTTCGATGCCTGGACCAAGTACTACCGCCCGGACGAGAACACGCCCAACGCGGTCGTCAGCTACTACGTGAAGGGCAGCCTGGTCGCGCTGTGCCTGGATCTGCTGATCCGTGATCGGACTCGCGATCGCACGCGTGATCGTGGCCGGGGCCGCAAGTCGCTCGACGACGTCATGCGCGCGCTGTGGCGCCGCCATGGCCTGCGCGGCATCGGCGTTGCCGAGGGCGAATTCGAACACCTCGCGCAGGAAGTGACCGGCCTTGGCGCCGGGTTGCGGCGTTTTCTCGATACGGCGCTGCATTCGACGCGGGAACTGCCGCTGAAGGCGCTGCTCGCCACGCACGCGATCGACATGGTGCTGCGGCCGGCGGAGTCTTCAGGCGACAAGGGCGGCAGGAAGGCGGCCGGCGAGGCCGCGGCGCTCGCGCGCAGACCTGCGCTGGGCGTGCGAACCCGCGCAGAGGGCAAGGATCTGGTGGTCACGCACGTGCTCGACGGCGGCGCGGCGCAGGCCGCCGGCCTCGCCGCCGGGGACGTGATTGCCGCCATCGACGGTATCCGCGCGCGCTCTCTCGACTCGGGGCTCGACCCGGTGCTCGACAAGCGCAAGCCGGGTGACGAGATCGTGCTGCACGCATTTCGCCGCGATGAGTTGCTGGTGCTGCGCGCGCGGTTGCGCGCGAGTCCGCGCGACACCTGCGTGCTGTCGCTCAAGTCAACTAAGGTTGCCGCGCCGCTGCGGCGTTGGCTGAGGGCGTGATGCTGGAAATCCTGCTCGTGCGCCACGGGGAAACCCATTGGAACCGCGAGGGACGGGTTCAGGGATACCACGCCGACAGCCCGCTCACCGAAACCGGCATCGAGCAGGCTCGGGCGCTGGCGCGCCGCATGGCCAGCGAGGCATTGGATGCACTCTATTCGAGCGATCTGGGGCGAACGCGGCAGACTGTCGCGCCGATCACGCAGTCGACGGGACTGCAGGTGAATTTCGACAGCCGGCTGCGCGAGCGCAACTACGGCGCGTTCGAGGGCAAGACGTTTCTGGAAGTGGAGCGCGATTTTCCCGAGGCCTACGCGCATTTCCGGACGCGCGACCCGCATTTCGCGGCAGCCGGTGGCGAGAGCACGGTTCAGTTCCACGACAGGGTCGTCCAGGTGCTCGAGCGCATCGCCTCGCAGGCCATCGGGGCGAGGATTGCCGTCGTTGCGCATGGCGGCGTGCTCGGGGTGATGTACCGCCACGCCATGAACATCCCGATCGAGGCGCCGCGCAACTATACGGTCGCCAACGCGAGCGTCAACCGCTTCGGCTACGAGCGCGGCGCGTGGCGGATTCTCGAATGGGGCGATGTGTCGCATCTGCCTGCGACGAGTCTGGACGATCTGTAGCCGGTTACGGCTTCCCCTAAAAGGGGGTCAGAACAACATTTCCTCTTGATCGAGAAGCGGGGGCCGGAGCAAGCCTGCTCTGACCCCCACACCTGCTTACTCGAATGGCCGGTTCCGAGATTCGATGCGAACCTCTCGATCCGCTTGGGGACTCGCCGGCCTGCCGCGCTTTGGCGGCCGCGCCGCGCGCCGCAGGACTTGCTCGATTTCATTCTTGAAACGCTCGGAGCCGATCGGCCAGCCGCGATTGACAGTCGAGCGAATTTCAGCGAGCGCCGCGTCATCGAGTTGATGCCGGAACAGCGCCCGGAAAGCTTCTTGGCGTTCGATTGGCGTCCGGCCGAGGCGGGCATAGGGTTCGTGTTCGGTCAACAGCGGATCGGTGCGCCCTTGCGCGTAGTGACGATGACTTGACCAGGGATACTCATGCGGCTTTGCCGTCACCCCCGCACGCACCGGATTGAGCTCGATGTATCGGTGACACGTGAGAAGGTACTGCTCGCTGTCCACGAGGTTTGCCTTGAACCGCCCCTCCCACATCGTGCCCGTGCGCCCGTGGCGATCGTTGACGATACGCACATATCGGCGACCGAGGTGCTGCATCATCCTGGACGCGGCGCAGGGCTTCTGCGGCGTCGCAAGCAGATGCACGTGATTCGTCATCAATACGTAGGCGTGCACCAGGCAGCCGTGTGTCGCTGCTGCATCGGCGAGGCAGTCGAGATACAGCCGGTAGTCGTCACCGGCGCAAAAGCAGGCTGCTCGGTTGTTGCCGCGCTGGATAATGTGCAGCGCGTGACCAGGCAGCTCTAGCCGCGGGCGCCGGGCCATAATTGCGTCGACCTGCCGTATCTGTATCTCATGGCGAGTTCAACGCAGCGGGCGGCGAAAAGTTACTCTGACCCTCATTGGAACGTATAGGGGGTCAGAACAACATTTGCTCTTGATCGAGAAGCGGGGTCAGAGCAAGCCAGCTCCGACCCCCTTTTCCCAGAGCTGCTCGGGGACTACTCATGCTCGAATGGGGCGAAATGTTGATCTGACCCCCTTTTCTCGGCTTATCGCAGGTGTTCTGCGATCAGTCCTGCAAGCGGCAGGACGTTGCTCGCGTGGGTGACGCTGTCGGTGCTCCATACCTCGCCCACGCCGGCGCGGCGCAGTTCGGCGACCGCGTCGCCGCCGAGGATCGCGTGGGTGACGAACACGTCCACGCCGGAGGCGCCGCGATCACGGCACTGCGTGGCCGCGGCGGCGAGCGTGCGGCCGGTGCTCGCGACGTCGTCGACCAGCACCACCCGGCGGCCGGACAGCGCGACGTCGGGCATCCGGATTTCGACATTGTGGTCGCCGCGGCGCGTCTTGCTGCAAACGGCATGGTCGAGTCGGCCCGGAACCGCGACGGCGGCTGCCCACTGTCCGGATTCCGAGTCGGGCCCGAGGACGAATGCGTCGGGAGCGCGCTCGCGCAGGAACTCGCCGATGGCGCTCGCCGCAGTCAGCGCGAGCGCAGTGCGCGCGGGCACCGCGGCGCCCAGCCGGTCGGTCCGGTGCAGGTGCGGATCCACCGTTACCACCCGGTCGAACAGGTCGGCGAGAAACCGGCCGACGATGCGCTGGCTGACGGCCTCGCCGGGATGGAATGCGGCATCCTGACGCATGTAGCAGAGGTAAGGCGCGACCAGCGTCAGGCGGCGCGCGCCGAGTTCGCGCGCAGCTCGCGCGGCGAGCATCAACTCGACCAGCTTGGTGTCGGGCCTGTCCAGGCTGCGGCACAGCACGGCCTCTTCCGGCAGCGAGGCCGGCACCCTGACCAGGCTCTCGCCGTCCGGAAAGCGGCGCACCTGCGCAAATTCCAGCGGCACGCCGAGCGCGCCGGCCAGGCTGCGGCATTGGCCGGCGTAGTCGTCGAATCCGATGATGATCACGGCGTGATCAAGGCTCGACGACCGACGCGGGCACGTCGTCGGCGCGGCCGATGGTGTAGCCGCTCGAGCGCGCGGCGAGCGAGCGTGCGAACCGGAAATCGGCCGCCACTTCGGCGTGCACGCGGTAAAGCGGTTCGCCCTTCTTAACTTTGTCTCCGATCTTCCTGAACAGGTCCACGCCCGCGCCCTTGACCAGAGGCGCGCCGGCAAACCGCGCGATGCGCGCCACCTGCATGTTGTCGATCGAGGTGATGGTGCCGCTTGCCGGAGAGCGCATCTCGAAAGTCAGCTGCCCGGGCGTGTAGCGTCTTTTCTGGGGGCCCTGGGCATCGATGATGGCGTTCATCTTCGCCAGCGCGCGGCCCGAATCCAGGATATCGCGCGCGATGGCGAAGCCCTCGCCGCCGCGCACGTCGGGATCGAATTCGATCACCCGGCCGGCAAGCCGCAGCGCCTTCTGGCGCAGGTCGGCCGGGGCGCGCGGATCGCCCTGCAGCACCTGCATGACGTCGCGCGCCTCGAACACCGGTCCGATGCCGCGCCCGACCGGCTGTCGCCCGTCGGTGATGATCACTTCCAGCTGCAGGCCGAGTTGCTTGCCTACATACTCGAAGAGCTTGCGCAGCCGCAGCGCGTCGCGCATGTGCCGCACCTTCGCGGTCGGCCCCGCCGGAATGTCAATCAGCAGGTGGGTCGATCCCGCGGCGACCTTCTTGGACAGGATCGAGGCCACCATCTGGCCCTCGGAATCGATGCCCAGCGGCCGCTCCACCGAAATCAGGATGTCGTCCGCGGGCGACAGGCGCGCCGTTCCGCCCCAGGCGAGGCAGCCGCGGTGCTTGCGCACGATGCGGTGCAGCGCGTCCACCGAGAGATCGACCCGGGCCAGCACTTCCATGGTGTCTGCGGTGCCCGCCGGCGAGGTGATGGCGCGGCTCGAGGTCTTGGGAATCAGCATGCCGTGCGCGGCGACGATCGGCACCACCAGCATCGAAGTGCGGTTGCCCGGAACGCCGCCGATGCAGTGCTTGTCGACGACCAGCGGCTCTTTCCAGTCCAGCCGCTCGCCGGATTGCGCCATCGCCCGGGTCAGGAAAAGCACCTCGTCGCGGTCGAGGTTTCCCTGCGAGGAGGCAACCAGAAACGCCGACATCTCGGTCTTGGAGTAGCGATTGTCGGCGACGTCGCGGATGACGCGATCGAAGTCGTCCTCGGAGAGCCGCTCGCCGTTGATCTTGCGCCGCACCGCGTCCATGGAGGAGGGTGGCTCGGCGTGCGACACCGTCACCAAGCTTCCTTCGCGCAGGCCGAGCTGCGCGAACGCCTGCTCGGACAGGCCCAGTTGATTCGGCTTCACGATCGCCGCGTCGTCGGCGACATTGAGAACCGCGAGAATGCGCCGGCTCCCTGCGGACACCTGCACCTTGGTAAGCGCCTGGAAGCCGGCGGCGTGGTACACGGCGCACGCGCGATGCAGGTAGGCGACGTTCTCCCGGTAGGTGTCGACGCCCAGGCGGCGCAGCCTGAGCGCGCCGTCGGCGGCGGTTTTCGCGGCAGATTGTTTCATGTTGACCCGAGGTTAGCATAATCAAGAAAGCAGCCGAGGATCCGTGGCTCGCGTAAGATGTAAAATCAATGCCTGCATGAACACGGTTGATACCGCTTCCCTGCCAGTCACCTACGCCGACGTCGCGGCGGCGAGCGCTCGGCTCGCGGGTCACGCGCACCGCACCCCCGTGATGACCTCGCGCACCGTCGATGAGCGCACCGGCGCACGGGTGTTCTTCAAGTGCGAGAATTTCCAGCGCATGGGCGCCTTCAAGTTCCGCGGCGCGTACAACGCGCTTGCGCAGCTGCCCGGGGAGGCGCGAGCGCGCGGCGTGCTCGCCTATTCCTCCGGCAACCACGCGCAGGCGGTGGCGCTGGCCGGCCGCGAGCTCGGCATCCGGGTCACGATCGTCATGCCGCAGGACGCACCGAAGGTGAAACTCGATGCGACACGCGGCTACGGCGCCGAGGTCGTACTTTACGACAAGCACACGACTTCGCGCGAAGCGCTGTCGGAGAGAATCGCCGCGGAGCGCAGCCTCGCGGTAATTCCCCCTTTCGACCATCCGCACGTGGTGGCGGGGCAGGGCACGGCCGCGAAGGAACTGATCGAGGACGCGGGCCCGCTCGACTACCTGTTCGTGCCCTGCGGCGGCGGCGGGCTGATCTCAGGCTGCGCGCTGGCCGCGGCGGCGCTTTTACCCCGTTGCAAGGTGATCGGCGTGGAGCCTGCGGCAGGCGACGACGCCACCCGCTCGTTCAAGTCGAAGACGCTGCAGAGCTGCCACAATCCGCAGACCATCGCCGACGGCGCGCGCACGCATTCGCTCGGGAGCGTGACGTTTCCGCTGGTGCTGGCTCTGGTACACGACATGACCACCGTGAGCGACGCGGAGCTGCTCTCGGGCATGCTCTATCTGTGGGAGCGGATGAAAATCGTGGTCGAGCCCACCGGTGCGCTGGGAGCCGCCGGCCTGTTCGAGCGCGGCTTCCCGGTCGCGGGCAGGCGCGTCGGGGTGATCGTCTCCGGCGGCAACGTCGATTTCGCGGCAGTCGCGCCGCTCCTCTGAGCCGGCAGCATGGCGAGCGCCGCCGAGCAAGCAACGCCGGGCACGGCCGAGTTTCGCTTCTACGAAGAGCTGAACGACTTCCTGCAGCCGCGGCTGCGCAAGACCGCGTTTCCGATCGGCATCGACCGCGGCCGCTCGGTGAAGGACGCGATCGAGTCCGCCGGCATTCCCCACACCGAGGTGGACCTTATCATCGTTGACGGCGCCTCCGTGGGCTTCGAACATGTGCTGCACGGCGGGGAGCATGTCGCGGTCTACCCCATGTTCGAGCGGCTGGACATCGCGCCGCTGCAGCACCTGAGGCCCGCGCCGCTTCGCGATCCGCGTTTCGTGCTCGACACGCATCTGGGCAAGCTCGCGCGGCACCTGCGCCTGGCAGGATTCGACTCGCTCTGGCGCAACGATTATGCGGACGAGGAGGTCGTCGCGCTCGCGCTTGCCGGGCGCCGCATCGTGCTAACGCGCGACCGCGGCCTGCTCAAGCGCCGCGCGGTCGAGCGGGGGCATTTCGTTCATGCCATCGACGCCGGGCTGCAGCTCGCGGAAGTGATCCGCGTCTTCCAGCTGGAGGGAATGCTGCGGCCGTTCTCGCGCTGCCGCGAGTGCAATGTGGCGCTCGAGGACGCGGACAAGGCCGAGGTGAGCGAACGGCTCCCCGAAAGGGTCAGGGAGTCCTACGACCGCTTCATGCGCTGCGCTGGCTGCGGGCGCATCTACTGGGAAGGCACGCACCACGAGCGCCTGAAGCGCATGCTCGCGCTCGCGATGCCGGCGACGGAGGGGGCAGACGGTCCACCGGTTTGAAGAGGACCGGTTCGGGCCCCGCGGGGAAAATGGGGTCAGAGTAACTTTTCGCGACGATCATCCACCCAAAGTCGTCAAACTGGAAAAGTTACTCTGACCCCATTTTCCTATTCCTGCCGGCGAGCCCGGCGAGTCAGGCTCCTTTCTTTTCTTCGCCTGCCGCGCCGGTATTGATGCCGAGCAACGTATACAACGGGCAGAAATTGAACAAACCGGTTGCAAGAAACACCAATCCGATCAGCCCCCACCAGCGGGCGTTGCCTTCGAGGAAATACAGCAGCGACAGTAAACCCAGGCCGACCACGATGCGCAGGACCTTATCGATACCGCCGACATTCGATTTCATCGCACCTCCTCCTTGGTGAACATGCGGCTTCAGTATAGCGCCGCCGCAACGCAGGAGGAAAACGGGGTCAGGCGTTCCCGGCAACCGCGCGCAGGCCCTGCGGGTTGAGGATTTCGATGCGCTCACGCTCCAGGGCCACCAGCCCCTGGTCGGCGAAATTCTTCAGCAGCCGGCTCACGATCTCGCGTACGCTGCCCAGTTCCTCGGCAAGGCCCTGGTGCGTGGTGCGGATGACGCGACCCTTGCCGAGCAGCAGGGCGGCGAGCCGCTGGTCCAGGCGCTGGAACGCCACGGCCTCGACGAGCTGCATCAACTCCGAAATGCGCTCGGCGAACAGGCCGAAGACATAGGTTCGGAACGGCTCGTGCTCGGCGAGCAGCCGGGAAAACAGCGGCTGCGGCAGCGTCAGCGCCGTGAGATCCGATTCGGCGATGCCGCGCGCCGAATAGGGAGAGTTGCCAAGCAGGCAGCTCGAGGTGAGCACACAGGCCTCCCCCGGGCCGACGCGATAGAGCTGCATTTCACGGCCGTTCGGGGCTGCTTTGGACACGCGGATGGTTCCCTCGATCAGCATCGGGAACGCCTGGCAGGGGTTGCGCTCATCGAACATCACCGTGCCTGCGGGAGCCGTTCGGATGACGGCTTCGCCGAGGATCTCGTCCAGGCGCTCACCGGGGAGCGAGCGGAACGCCGGATACAGTTCGAGCAGCCGGGAGCGG
>Ga0315281_10009489_pt1 | contig 13499 bp, 13 predicted proteins | sample YL17G07_0_MG_FD_204540 | JGI IMG/M metagenome (GOLD analysis project Ga0315281, IMG submission 204540) | Sediment microbial communities from Yellowstone Lake, YNP, Wyoming, USA - YL17G07_0 | ecosystem: Environmental > Aquatic > Freshwater > Lake > Sediment | place: USA: Wyoming | collected...
TTTGAAAAAGGGGGATTGAGGGGGATTTGATTGTCTGCCACACATGATGCCAGTGCAAATCCCCCCTGCCCCCCTTTTTCAAAGGGGGGAAACAACCAAGCAAGCTGCGTTTTGTATAGAGGCATATCATTAAATGGGTTCGCAACGAAGCGCCCGATGCAGAGTGGGAGCCGCACTTCAAGGATATTTTTAAACAAAATTGCGTGATGTGCCACAGCTCTGTTCCCGGCATTCCTGACTTTACCAAGCTGGAGGAAGTCAAAAAGGCAGTTAAAGTCAATGAGGGAGCAAGCATTCAAACCCTGACCAGGGTGTCGCATATTCACTTATTCGGGATCAGCTTTATTTTCTTTTTTGTGGGGTTTATTTTCAGCTTTGCAGCAGGCGTGCCGAAATGGTTGAAGATATTAGCCATCGCCTTTCCTTTTGGCTTTTTGATCATAGACGTTTTCGCCTGGTGGCTTACGAAATGGAATCCAGGCTTTGCATGGCTCGTTATCATTGGCGGTTTTGGCTATAGCGTTGCATCAACTTATATGTGGTTCACCAGCATGTACCAGATGCTGATATTGTCGCGCAACGGGAAAGCCTATGGGAATGCATGGCAGGCCGATCTGGAGTAGCCGCGTGATATGCCAATCGATTTGATCAGTTCACTAAGCGCCATCGTCGGAGCGGAAAATGTTTTGACCGGCGAAGCCGCCGCGCCGCACTGCACCGATTGGCGCGGGCGCTACAGCGGGCTGGCGCTGGCCGTGGTGCTGCCCGCCGATACGCAACAAACCAGCGCGGTGGCGGCGCTGTGCGCGGCGCAACGCATCGCCATCGTGCCGCAGGGCGGCAACACCAGCTTGTGCGGCGCGTCGGTGCCGCTGACAGAGGGCGAGCAGATCGTGCTCAACCTGTCGCGCATGAACCGCATCCGCGAACTGGATGCCGCCAACTACACCATCACCGTGGAAGCAGGCTGCATATTGGCCAATGTGCGCAAAGCTGCGGAGCAGAGCAACCGCTTGTTCCCGCTCAGGCTTACCGCCACCGAGCATTGTTGCGAGATCGGTGGCAACCTCTCCACCAACGCGGGCGGCATCAACGTGCTGCGCTACGGCACGACGCGCGACCTGGTGCTCGGGCTGGAAGTGGTGCTGCCGGACGGGCGCATCTGGGACGGCCTGCGCGCCTTGCGCAAAGACAATTCCGGCTACGACCTCAAGCACCTGTTTATCGGTGCGGAAGGTACGCTTGGCATCATCACCGCTGCCGTGCTGAAACTGTTTCCGCGCCCGCAAGTGGCGGCGACCGCATGCGTGGGGCTGCGCGACCCGGTTGCGGCAGTCGAACTGTTTGCGCACCTGCGCGCCACCTGCGGCGACCGCATCAACGCCTTCGAGATCATCGGGCGCTCCTGTCTGGATTTGGTATTTCGCCATCTCCAGGATACGCATGAGCCTTTCGCCAAACAGCATGAGTGGATAGCCGTCATCGAGTTGTCTGACGTGCTGGATGTCCCGCTGGAAAAGTCGTTGCGCACGGCGCTGGAAAACTTTTCCGGCGTCGTCGAAGTGTTTGCGGTGACTGCCGAAAAAACCCTCGCCGAAAAATGGTGGAAGCTGCGCAACAGCATCAGCGAGGCGCAGAAAATTGACGGCATCAGCATCAAGCACGATATCTCGGTGCCGGTCAGCCGCATGGCGGAATTTATCGCACAGGCCGATGCCGCGCTGCATGGCGCATTCCCCGGCGTGCGCATCGTCACCTTCGGCCACATCGGCGACGGCAACGTCCACTACAACGCCTCCATGCCTGACCCTGCGCAAAACCCGGCATTTATCGAGCAGAGCGAGCGCGTCAACCGCATCGTGTACGACATCGTGCATGGGCTGGACGGCAGCATCAGCGCCGAGCACGGGCTGGGCCAGCTCAAGCGCGAAGAAATCCGCCGTTACAAAAGCGCACTGGAATTGGAGATGATGCACGGCATCAAGCGAATACTGGATCCGCACGGACTGATGAACCCCGGCAAAATTCTGTAACCCGGATGGCGCGCAGCAGAATCCGGGAAGCTATGGGTGCATTGAAGGCTTCCCCGGATTCCATTACATTTCATCCGGGCTACACTCGTTCTTGGGCAAGGCAGGAGAATAGGAGAAAAATATGGCAGGTCAACCTGAAATAACCAACATGGCGCTGTTCTGCGATTTCGAGAATATTGCGCTGGGCGTGCGCGACGCCAAGTATGCGCAATTCGATATCAAGAAAGTGCTGGAACGCCTGCTGCTCAAGGGCAGCATCGTGGTCAAGAAAGCTTATTGCGATTGGGATCGCTACAAGGAATTCAAGGCGACGATGCACGAAGCGGCATTCGAGCTGATTGAGATTCCGCACGTGCGGCAATCGGGCAAGAACTCGGCGGACATCCGTATGGTCGTGGATGCGCTGGATCTCTGCTATACAAAATCCCATATGGACACCTTCGTTATCATCAGCGGCGACTCGGATTTCTCGCCGCTGGTTTCCAAGCTGCGCGAAAACAACAAGTACGTGATCGGCATCGGCGTGAAGGACTCGACATCGGATCTGCTTAGCGCCAACTGCGACGAGTTCATTTTCTATGACGACCTGGTGCGCGCGCAGGAGGCGAAGCAAAAGCGCGCCGAGAAAAAAGCCCCGGTGAAAGCAGCAGGCAAGACCAAGCCACCAATGGCGAAGAGCGAAGACGACAAGCGCCAGGAAGCGCTCGATTTCATCGTTGAAACCGTCGAAGCCTTGATCGCGGAGCGCGGTTCCGATGAAAAGATATGGGGATCAATGGTCAAGACGACGATGCAGCGCCGCAAGCCGGGTTTTACCGAAACCTCCTACGGCTACCGCTCGTTCAAGGAATTGGTCGAGGATGCGCAGAAGCACAAGCTGCTTGTTGTGGTGCGCGACGAGAAGTCAAGCCAGTACACGATTCGTTTGCCGGCAGCCGACTAACCGCTCTGCTAACGCAACTGGTCTATGGTAATGACTGATTACGGGCATAAGCAACATTGACGAACATCAGGTATGTACCAATAGTAGAACTTGAAAAAGCATAAAACAATTTGATACGTTGCGCTCTGGGTTTGTCTTACACTAAAGGATATTCCGATAAGAAACGGTTCAATGAAAAGCAGGGTGGGTTAGGCCGCAGGGACGGTGCGTGTGTTGTTGGGGCGAAAGACCCTTACAACCACGGCCTACCCCTTGCGGGTGTAACCCACTATCCGAAATCGGTGGGTTACGCTACGCTAACCAGCGACTTGCCGCTTTAGCGGCTTAGTCGAATGGCTATGCAAAGCTAACCCACCCTACGATGGAGAAGTATCGAAGCATGAGCGAAATAAAAAAAGTCGTTCTCGCCTACTCCGGCGGGCTGGACACCTCGGTGATCCTCAAGTGGTTGCAGGACACCTACCAATGCGAAGTCATCACCTTCACCGCCGACATCGGCCAGGGTGAGGAGCTGGAGCCTGCGCGCGCCAAGGCCCTGAAAATGGGCATCAAGCCGGAAAACATTTTCATCGACGACCTGCGCGAAGAGTTCGTGCGCGATTTCGTGTTCCCGATGTTCCGCGCCAATACCATCTACGAGGGCGAATACCTGCTCGGCACCTCCATCGCCCGTCCGCTGATCGCCAAGCGCCAGATCGAGATCGCCAAACAGGTTGGCGCGGAGGCAGTCTCACACGGCGCCACCGGCAAGGGCAACGACCAGGTGCGTTTCGAGCTGGGCGCTTACGCGCTCAACCCTAACATCAGGATCATCGCACCGTGGCGCGAATGGGATTTGCTGTCGCGTGAAAAGCTGATGGCTTACGCCGAAAATGCAGGCATCCCGATTGACATGAAACACAAACAAGGCGGCAGCCCATACTCGATGGACGCGAACCTGCTGCATATCAGCTTCGAAGGCCGCCATCTGGAGAACCCCGCCGCCGAAGCCGAGGAAAGCATGTGGCGCTGGACAGTGTCGCCGGAAACCGCCCCCGATGCCGCCGAATATCTCGACATCGAATTCGAGCGCGGCGACATTGTGGCACTCAACGGCACGCGCCTCAGTCCGGCCCAAGCGCTGGCCAAGCTGAATGAACTCGGCGGCAAGCACGGCATCGGACGCCTCGACTTGGTGGAAAACCGCTACGTCGGCATGAAATCGCGCGGCTGTTACGAAACCCCCGGCGGCACCATCATGCTCAAGGCGCACCGCGCCATCGAATCCATCACGCTGGATCGCGAAGTGGCGCACCTGAAGGACGACTTGATGCCGCGCTATGCCAGCATGATCTATAACGGCTACTGGTGGTCGCCGGAGCGCCGCGCATTGCAGGTGTTAATCGATAATACGCAGCAGCATGTCAACGGCTGGGTGCGCGTCAAGCTATACAAGGGCAACGTGATCGTGGTCGGGCGCGACTCCAAAACCGATTCGCTGTTCGACCCGAATATTGCCACCTTCGAGGACGACAAGGGCGCTTACGACCAGAAGGACGCGGGGGGCTTTATCAAGCTGAACGCGTTGCGGATGCGCATTGCGGCGAAGCTGAACAACCGCAAATAAAGGAAAGCATCATGATCAAGGAAGTTGGCGGTGATATTTTGTTGAGCGGCGCCAAGGCTATCGCACATGGTGTCGCGCCCAACGACGACTTCCACCAAGGCCTCGCTCTGCAACTACGCGAGCGCATGCCGGCCTTGTACAAGGATTTTCGCCATTTCTGCCAGACCCAGCATCCAAAATCAGGCGGATTATGGACATGGATGAGCGCTGATGGCCACTACATCGTCAATCTGTTCACGCAGGATGGTGTTTACAATCACGGGGGCAAGCCTGGTCATGCCACATCGAGTCATGTGAACCATGCACTGCATGCCTTGCGTGCCTTTGCCCAGAAAGAGAAGCTGGACAGTCTGGCCTTGCCGCGTCTGGCCTGCGGCGTGGGCGGGTTAAACTGGGACGACGTAAAGCCGCTGATCGAGAAACAGCTCGGCGACCTCGACATCCCGGTCTATGTCTATGCCACTTACCAAAAAGGCGTAAAAGCCAACGAAACCAAATAAAAGCCAATCAATCGAAAAAGGAATCCAGCATGTCAGACAGAATCGACAACGTCAGCGTAGGCAAAAAGGCCAACGTATTCTTCGATGGCAAGTGCGTGTCGCACTCGGTGTTTTTTCCAGACGGCTCACGCAAGACTGTCGGCGTTATCATGCCGGACAGCCAGCTTGTGTTTAACGTGGGCACACCGGAACTGATGGAAATCACCGCAGGCGAGTGCTCGGTGAAGATCGCCGGAGAACCAGCGTTCAAGACCTATGCCGCAGGCAGCAGCTTCAAGGTGGCGGCAAATAACAGCTTTGAAATTCATGCCAAGGACGAAGTAAACTACGTCTGCAGCTTTGGCTAATTTCCCTTGCCGTCATTCCCGCGTAGGCGGGAATCCAGTAGGTTTTAACGAAATGCATTTTGAATAGCTGGATTCCCGCCTACGCGGGAATGACAAAACCAGTATTCATTTTTTATTGGAGTACACCATGCCATCCTTCGACATTGTTTCCGAAGTAGACAAGACCGAAGTCAAGAACGCCGTCGAGCAGACCAACAAGGAAGTCAGCACGCGCTTCGACTTCAAGGGTTCCGATGCACGCATAGAGCAGGCGGAGTTGGTGCTCACGGTGCATGCCGACAATAAATTCCAACTGGGCCAGGTGCAGGACATCCTCAATGCCAGGCTGACCAAGCGCGGCGTGGACATCAAGTGCCTGGACATCAGCGACAAGATCGAGAAAGTCAGCGGCAACAAGGTAAAGCGCGCCTGCACGGTAAAAGTGGGCGTGGAAATCGAGCTGGCTAAAAAAATCGTCAAGCTGCTCAAAGACAGCAAGATGAAAGTGCAGGCCAGCATTCAGGGCGACACCGTGCGGGCCACCGGAAAAAACCGCGACGATCTGCAAACCGCTATCGCGTTTATCAAGAAATCCATCACCGATTTCCCGTTGCAATACCAGAATTTCCGTGACTGAAATATCTTTTCGGAAGGCATAACACCGCTGCCGGAGGACGTGCCGGAGCCGGCAGGCATGCGCCTCGCGGGTGTTTTTTAGAACGCAGTAACTGAAACGGTTACAATTGCTGCATCTGTCTAATCTTTCCCACGCTTATGAAAAACGCTCTGATCATTTTTGCCGACGGCAGCGAAGAACTTGAAGCTGTCACGGCCGTTAATATTCTGCGCCGCGCTGGCGTTGCCGTCACGCTGGCAGGTTTGACTGCCGGCGCGTTGCGCGGCAGTCGTGGCATGATGCTGATGCCGGACACCACGCTGGATACAGCACTTAAACATGATTACGATATGGTGGTGCTGCCCGGTGGGCAACCAGGCACTAGCCATCTGAAAGCCGATGCGCGCGTGTTGAAGCTGGTGCAACAGATGGCGCAACAGGGGAAATACGTTGCCGCTATCTGCGCCGCGCCTTCTGTGCTGGCAACAGCCGGATTGCTCGACGGCAAGCGTGCCACCTGCTTTCCGACCTGCCTGGATGGCTTTCCTCGTGTCAATTTGCAAACTGCCGCAGTGGTCGAAGACGGCAAGCTGATTACGTCGCGCGGGCCGGGCACGGCGATGGATTTTGCATTGACCTTGGTCGAGCGTCTTGCTGGCCACGCCAAGCGGCAGGAAGTCGAAGCCGGGCTGCAAAGATAGCGTTGCGTACCCTGTTTACCAAACCACCCCCCGCCGTCATCGCGCTGCTACTACAAGCTGCCGCATTCGCCGCCGTGTTGCTGTTCGCCCGTGCCGCCGCAATGCAGTTTTCCCCGCTGCTGTTCGCCCTGCTGTGCGGCACAGTTGCCGCCGCGTTCAGCCGCGTTGCCGGGCTGGCGCGCTGGTGGCTGTTGATCCAGTTCCTGTTCGCACCCGCAGTGGTGCTGATGCTCGCACTCAACATTCCCTCCGGATTCTTTCTCGCCGCATTTCTCACCATGCTGGTGGTGTACTGGAGCGTCTTCCGCACCCAGGTGCCGCTCTACCTTTCCAGCCGCAAGGCATGGCAAGCATTGGAAATGCTGCTTCCCGCCGCAACTCCCGACAAAACCATCACTTTCATGGATCTCGGTTCTGGCCTGGGCGGTGTGTTGATGCATCTCGCCAGCGTCCGGCCTGACGGGCACTACACTGGTGTGGAAGCCGCGCCGCTGCCCTTCCTGCTGAGCTGGCTGCGCATCAGACTAGGCGGTTACCGCAACTGCCAAATGCAATGGGGCAGCTTGTGGTCGTGCAATCTTGCGCCATACGATATGGTGTTTGCTTATCTTTCGCCGGTGCCCATGGATGAACTATGGCAGAAAGTGCGTAGCGAGATGCGCCCCGGCACACTGTTCATCAGCAACACTTTCGCGGTGCCAGACCACCCTCCGCAGGATATAATTACGCTCGACGATTTGCATCATTCGACGCTGTACATCTGGCGTTTATAACCCATGATTCCCGTACACATGGAATCCATGGCTGTCTGGCCGCCGCCACGGCATGGCTGGCCTGTTTCCTGCCATGGGTGATTATCTGCCTGCCCGCTTACCTGCGCCCGCGCCCGGATGGGCGTCCTGGCTGAAAATCAACCCATGAAACTTTATTGCCCTTCACATCCGGCCATTTTTTCGTTAGGATGTATCCCATAATCCAGCGGTTCACCCCAATTCACCCTGCATTGCATTTACGCATTTACTGTAGTCACCACTAATTTAAGCGAGGCCCACCATGAGCGAACACATCCGTTATGTCACCGATTCAACCTTTGCCGCCGAAGCGCTGCAATCCCCGTTGCCCGTGCTGGTGGATTACTGGGCGGAATGGTGCGGCCCATGCCGCATGATCGCACCGGTACTGGAAGAGATCGCCAAGGAATACGCCGGGCGCCTGATTGTAGCCAAACTGAATGTGGACGAGAATCAGCAGACCCCGCAGAAATACGGCATTCGTGGCATACCCACGCTGATGCTGTTCAAGAATGGCAATGTCGAGGCGACCAAGGTCGGCGCGGTGTCGAAATCACAGCTTACCGCATTTATTGACAGCCACATTTAAACCGTTTAGCATCGCGCCTGCAACTGTTCTGTTTCGTCCTCACAGCACCACCCATAACTAAAAAAGACACTCAAGGCAGTTCAGGCGCGCGGCATTCCCGCGCAAACCGTAATACTTCCCAGTCAGGCTCCCTTGGCGCAGCCCGTTTCCCTTAACTCCGTACTAACACTACCCCCATCCTTATGCATTTATCCGACCTCAAGATCAAACACATCACCGAACTGGTGGACATGGCAACCACCAACCAGATTGACAACGCCAACCGCATGCGCAAGCAAGACCTCATTTTCGCCCTGCTGAAAAACCAGGCGAAAAAAGGTGAAAGCATTTTTGGCGAGGGCACACTGGAAGTGCTGCCGGATGGCTTCGGCTTTCTGCGTTCACCCGATACTTCATACCTGGCCGGGCCGGATGACATCTACGTCAGCCCGAGCCAGATCCGCCGCTTCAACCTGCATACCGGGGATTCTATCGAAGGCGAGATCCGCACCCCCAAGGAAGGCGAGCGTTACGTCGCGCTGGTAAAGGTGGACAAGGTCAATGACGAGGCTCCGGAAAACGCGAAGAACAAGATACTGTTTGAAAACCTTACACCGCTGTTCCCGACCAAGCAGGTGATGCTGGAGCGCGACATCCGCGCCGAGGAAAACATCACCGGCCGCATCATCGACATTGTCGCCCCCATCGGCAAGGGCCAGCGCGGCTTGCTGGTGGCCTCGCCGAAGTCGGGCAAGACCGTGATGCTGCAGCACATCGCCCATTCCATCGCGTCCAACAGTCCGGATGCGCACCTGATCGTGCTGCTGATTGACGAACGCCCCGAGGAAGTCACCGAAATGAGCCGCTCCGTGCGCGGCGAGGTGGTCGCCTCGACTTTCGATGAACCGGCCACGCGCCATGTGCAGGTCGCCGAAATGGTGCTGGAAAAAGCCAAACGTCTGGTCGAACACAAGAAGGACGTAGTGATCCTGCTGGATTCCATCACCCGCCTGGCGCGCGCCTACAACACCGTGGTGCCGTCTTCCGGCAAGGTGCTGACCGGCGGCGTGGACGCCAACGCCCTGCAGCGCCCCAAGCGTTTTTTCGGTGCGGCGCGCAACATCGAGGAAGGCGGCTCGCTCACCATCATCGCCACCGCGCTGGTGGATACCGGCTCGCGCATGGACGACGTGATCTATGAAGAATTCAAGGGCACCGGCAACATGGAAATCCACCTCGACCGCCGCATGGCCGAAAAACGCATCTACCCGGCGATCAACGTCAACCGCTCCGGCACACGCAAGGAAGAACTGCTGATCAAGGCCGACGTGCTGCAAAAAATATGGGTGCTGCGCAAACTGCTCTACCCGATGGACGAACTGGAAGCGATGGAATTTTTGCTGGACAAGATCAAGGCAACCAAGAACAACGCCGACTTTTTCGATTCGATGCGCCGTTAAACCCGGATTGTCCATTAGACCGAAAACTCGTCATTCCCGCGAAAGCGGGAATCCAGTTGATTAAGAATCCCCCGCGTAGCGGGTCAACATCAAGGTTTTGTCCGCTTCGCGGAGTGTTTATCTTGCTGGATTCCCGCTTTCGCGGGAATGACGGCCTAATGGATTATTTGGGTTAAAAGCTCAAATTTCGCCGCCATATCTTTGTTACGCGGGCTCAAGGTTAAAAAGCTTCGGCATATATCGAAATTCGATAACAACGAAAGCTCCAACAAGCTATGCGCAAATGAACAATGGATATCCTTCAACGGTTCCCGGCACACGGCCATCGCTCATTGAAATCTTCCTGATCTTTCTTCGATTAGGACTCACCTCTTTCGGTGGGCCGATTGCGCACATTGGATATTTTCGGCAGGAGTTCGTCGGTAAGCGAAAATGGCTTGATGAACATGCCTATGGCGATCTCGTCTCGCTTTGCCAGTTTTTGCCCGGCCCGGCCAGCAGCCAGGTCGGCATTGCGCTTGGCTTGTCCCGGGGCGGGATTCTTGGGGCAATCGCGGCCTGGCTCGGCTTCACGCTTCCCTCGGCTATTGTCTTGGTGTTATTCGGGCTTGGGTTCTCCTATTTCGGCGATGGGGCAGGGAGTGGATGGCTGCACGGGCTGAAGGTGGTTGCCGTGGCGGTGGTCGCGCAAGCGATTTCAGGTATGGCGAAAACCCTTTGCCCGGATAGGCCCCGGATCAGCATCGCTGTCTGCGCTGCCGTGGTTGCCACTGCCTTCCCTTCCACCATTGGGCAGATCGCCGTGATCCTTATCGGCGGTATCTTTGGCTGGGCTTTCCTCCGTCCTTCGGGAGCGCTACCGCACAGTTCCATCCAAACGAATACAGGTGCTGTTACCGGGAGCATGTTTCTCTTCGCATTTTTCGTGCTTCTCCTGGCGCTACCCATTTACGCTTCGTCAAGCGGCGACTATGCCGTCAAGCTATTTGACGGTTTTTTCCGCGCAGGCGCTTTGGTCTTCGGGGGAGGCCATGTTGTCCTGCCGCTCCTCCAGCAGGAAGTAGTGCCATCGGGGTGGGTGTCTGACGATGCCTTTCTTGCCGGATACGGTGCGGCACAAGCGGTGCCCGGCCCATTGTTCACCTTCGCGGCCTTTCTTGGCGCCGTTTCCACGCAGAGCCCTTCCGGGTGGCTGGGCGCGGCCATTGCCCTTGTTGCGATATTTTTACCGGCGTTTTTGCTGATTGTTGGCACACTGCCTTTTTGGGAACACCTGCGAAAGTATTCTCTTATGCGGCGGGCGATGCTGGGTGTCAATGCTTCGGTGGTTGGGCTCTTGCTTGCGGCGTTCTATAACCCGGTGTGGATAAAAGCGATCAGCACCTCTTCCGACTTTTGCCTGGCGGTTGTCGCATTTGTCTTGCTCGAAGTCTGGAAATGGCCTCCGTGGCTTGTGGTGCTACTCACTGTGCTGGCCGCTGGGTTGAGACTATTGATTTTTACGTAATTCATGACAGATACCATACAGCAGCCGTCGTTCCCGCGAAAGCGGGAATCCAGACGATTAACAAATTCCCCCGAAGGGGGACAACACTTCAAACACAACTTTGTCCGCTACGCAGAGATTGTTTGATAAGCTGGATTCCCGCTTTCGCGGGAACGACGTTGTGGTGAGTTTTGTAGGCTATTGAACTTGTTTCGAGCATTGTCTTCAATTATGTAAAAGGGCGCGCTCACGAAACGGGAATAACGTAGGGTGCGTGAAACGCACCCTACAGAATTATTATCGTTTTTAATGCTAATGAGAATTACAGATTGACCGGCGCATGCGCCACGGTCAAACCGCTTGCCGCCGAGGAAGCGTGATCGCGAAACACGTTCGCCCTTTCGCAGACTCGGCATTGATCGTGCCCCCGTGCATCTCGACGATGGACTTGGTGATCGCCAGCCCCAGACCCACATTTTCGGTGTACCCCTCCCGGCGGGAGGCGTCGACGCGGTAGAGGCGTTCGAAAATCCTGGGCAGATGTTCGGCAGGAATTTCCGGGCCCGGATTCGCAACGGCGACCATGGCCTGGTCCGCGTTCTCTCCGATGGTCACCTCGACCGCCATTCCTTCAGGCGTGAAGCGGATAGCGTTCGACAGCAAATTGGACAGGGCGCGCTGGATCATCAACCGGTCGGCGCAAACTGTTGCCGCTCCGCTCTGAGCCATCTGAACACGGCGCTCGTCGGCCAGAGCTTCATAGAAATCGAACACTTTTGCCACTTCCGCGTGCAGATCGATTACCTCACGTTTCGGGGCGACCAGGCTATTGTTGGCATTGGCGAGAAAAAGCATGTCCGATATCATTCGCGACAGACGTTCGAGTTCCTCCAAATTGGACTGTAGATTGGCGTGGTATTCCCCGGCATCGCGTTCGCGGCTCAAGGTAACCTGCGTCTGTATCATCATGTTGTTAATCGGCGTGCGCAGTTCGTGGGCAATGTCCGACGAGAACTCCGAAAGCCGCCGGAACGAGTCGTGGAGCTGCACCAGCATCCTGTTGAAGGCTGCAACCAGTTCTTGCAGTTCTTGCGGCACGCCTGTAGCCGGCAGCGGCTTGTCGAGCTGCTGAGCCGACACGTTCGCCATCATCGCCGACACATCGTGCAGCGGCGAGAGTCCATTGCGCACAGCCACCCAACCGAGCCACCCCATAATCAGTGCGGCCAGGGCCATACCGAACCACAGGAGCTCCATGAACTCCGCCATGAATTCCTGGTCGCCGGTTATGTCGAGCGCGATCGCCGCATTGGCCGGTTGGCTGGCCGGTATACCGAGCGCAAGGCGACTGGTGCCGATGCGGTAGGTATGGCCGTCGAGTGCCAAAGTCACCGGCTGTGGCTTGCCGATTTCGACACCTTCGAGCAGATGCTTCACAACCTCCGCCCGCCCAACTGAAAACAACACGGCTCCATCGCTCGCGGCCACCGTGATCGCGATCCCCGGATGACCGGCTACCACATCGCGCAACTGCAGCGGCAGCACTGCCATGGCATCGGGTGAGGTGATGTTCCCTAGCGCGTCACGGATCAACTCCATCTTGCCGTCCAGTTCCTCCCTATCGTGTTCCTGAAACTGGTTTTCGACCGCACGCTCGAACAGCAACCCGGCGACGAGCAGAACGCAGGCCGCCGAGCCGACGAATAGCAGACTGAGGCGCGCCGTCAGGGAGATGGGGCTTTTCATTCTGGGAAAAGCAGTCTCACGCGGAGGCGCGGAGAACGCGGATTAAAATCAATATGTTGCATAAAACAGCCTTTCACCAATTTGGAGATAATTGTATTAGTCATATCTCTTTGAATTTCTCCGCGTTCTCCGCGCCTCCGCGTGATCAACTGCCGTTTTTAGGTTCATGGTTCAGGAGCTTCCAGTATGTAACCCATGCCGCGTATGGTGCGGATGAGCTTGACGTCGAAATCGTCGTCGATCTTGGCGCGCAAGCGGCGCACTGCGACGTCGATGACGTTCGTGTCGCTGTCGAAGTTCATGTCCCAGACTTGGGACGCAATCAACAGGCGCGGCAGCACTTCCCCCTGCCGCCGCATCATCAACTCGAGCAGCGCGAACTCCTTGGCGGTAAGGTTGATCCGCTTGTCGGCCCGCATGACGCAATGGCGCAGGAGATTGAGCTCCAGATCGGCGACTTTGAGATTTTCGAGCGCCTGACTGGCCTTTCCCCGGCGCAGTAGCGTGCGCACCCGTGCCAGCAACTCGGAGAAGGCGAAGGGTTTTACAAGGTAGTCGTCGGCGCCAAGTTCCAGCCCCTTGACGCGGTCATCCACCTGGTCGCGCGCAGTCAAGAACAGGACGGGGAACTGCTTGCCGGCGCGCCGCATCTTTCGCAGGACTTCCCAGCCATTGATCCCGGGCAGCATCACGTCGAGTACTACGAGATCGTAACTTTCCGTC
>Ga0315281_10009490_pt1 | contig 13499 bp, 14 predicted proteins | sample YL17G07_0_MG_FD_204540 | JGI IMG/M metagenome (GOLD analysis project Ga0315281, IMG submission 204540) | Sediment microbial communities from Yellowstone Lake, YNP, Wyoming, USA - YL17G07_0 | ecosystem: Environmental > Aquatic > Freshwater > Lake > Sediment | place: USA: Wyoming | collected...
AAGGCCATGAACGGCGACGTCCGCTCCATCGGAGGGGATTCGGTCAGCCGGGTCGCTCCCATGATGACCTCGTGCTCCTTTCTCAGCGCTTTCAGCTGCCGCGCGCAGGGGGCGCACGACTTCACGTGGCTCCACGCGGGCCGCCCGTCCTGCAGGAAGCCGAGCTCCATCCGTTCCAGGGTTTCCGTCGTGAGACAGCTCATGGGTTCTCCGCCAAATGGGTTTTCAGAAGCTTCATCGCGCGCGACACCTTCTGCCACGCGGCCTCGAGCGAGACGCCGAGCTCCGTCGCGATCTCGGGGCCCGAGCGCCCGTCGCGGAATTTGAGGAGGAGGACGTGGCGCGCGCCGGCCGGCAGCGCTTCGAGCGCGTCCGCCACTCGTTCGCGCGACTCGTCCCGCAGCTGGGCCGCTTCCGGCCGCCGCTCGTCCACGATGTCCTTTTCGATCGCCACTTCGCGCCTCCTGGTCTTCCGCCGGAGCGCATCCCGCGCCGCATTCCGCGCCACGGTGATCACCCAGGCTTCGGGATCTCCGACCGGATCCTGGGGCGCCCGACCGAGCTTGAGCAGGGCCTCCTGCTCCACGTCCAGCGCCTGGGCCTCATCCCGGATGAGGGGCCGCACCGCCCTTCGAACCAGGTCACCGTAGCGTCCCGCCAGATCCTGCCAGTTCATCGGGTCTCTAAACGGGGGACGCGCTCGACCGTTCAGCCTGACGTGGGAAATTCGTGGGTGCAAAGAACTGCGAACGGAAGGAGAGCCGCTGAGACGCAGAGACACAGAGCAGATGGAAGGGCCGCTCTGCGTCTCAGTGTCTCTGCGGCCGAATTGGGAGGGTTACTTCTTCGGGGGCACGGGATCGAGGTTGCGCTTGAGCTCGTCGGGGTCGAGCGCGACGGGCGCGCCGCCGGACGGCACGTCGAGGCCGGCCGACCAGAGGATCCCGTTGGTCACGAAGCGGCGCATGCCCTCGAGGCCCCAGGAGCTCTGGAGATGGCAGCCGGTGAACACGAAACTGCGGCCGCCGTCGGCTCGATTGAAGGCCCAGCTGACGATGTCCTCGCTGCCCTTCAGGTCGCCCTTCGGACTTGTCCGCAAGAGCGGCGTGATGCCCTTCATCCCCTCGACGAAGCGCAGCTTATAGAGAAAGCCGTCGTTCTCCTTGAACGGCGCCACGCCGCGGGTGATGGGATGCTCGACGAACGAATGGAAGTCGCCGTCCCAGTGGCCGCGCGCGGAAACCGCGGGCACCCAGACGCCTCCGATGAGCGGGAGGACCTTTTCCGTCGCGGACTTGGGGTAGTCGATGATCTGGTGCAGGTGGACGATGCCGGTGCCGGCCGCCGCGAGTTTCTGGATCTTCTCGAAGCGGTCGGGAGCCAGGAGCGGCTGCTTGCCGCCGCCGTCCATGTAGAACACGATCGCCTTCGCGCCCTCGAGGATCTTCTCGTTTTTCGGCCAGCCCTCGGCGGCCAGCACGGGGAAGACCCCCGGGGTCTGGCGCAGCAGCTTGGCGAGCAGCGCCGAGCCCGCGAAGTACTCGTGCTCCCCGCCGCCCTTGCTGAAGCCTCCGGCAAGGATCACGATCTTCGACGCGGAGGCGTCGGACGGCTCGACCTCGAGGGGCACGTCGCCGCGGTCCTGAAGCGGGGCCGCCAGTATTGCCAGCGCGAAAAGAAGTCGCATCATGATCGTGTCGGTCTCCCTGAACGGACTCTATAAGCGATCCTGACGGAGCCTATTACAGATTCCGTCGAAAATCGCGTTCCGGGCTGAACCTTTCCGGCGCGCGTCCGTTGGTTTCCCTCATCGGAAGACTTTCCCTGCTGATGAGGTGAGCGATGCGCGTTCTTGAAGAGTCCCGGCTGCAGGACGGCGATCCGGCGGACGAAGAGGTCGTGGTCACGACCGTCGCCAATACCGGCTGGCTGTCCAATTCTCCGTGGTGGCTGGTCTCGGTCGGCATCCACGCGGTGCTGATCCTGGGGGCCACGCTCGTCGCCATCGAGAGGATGATCCTAGTCGAGCCACCGCCTGAGGTCTTCATCGGGGGACCCAAGGACCCCCGCCTCGCCGAGATCGAGCGGCCGCGCGACGTCTTCGATCGGCCGGGGATTCCCAAGGATGACGTGTCGCCCCAGCCCACCGACGAGCCGGCGATCTTCAATCCCACGGCGAAGGAGTCCGACCACAACGAGTCGGACGACAAGGAAGACTACAAGCAGATGAAGGGCGATTCGAAGGACTTCCTCTCGTACATCAAGGGCGACGCGGGCGGCTTCCGCGGACGCCAGGCGGGCAAGAACCCCGGCGTCTACGACACGATGGGCGTCGGCGCCGGCGGCGGCGGCGGCGGCCGCTACGGCGGTCGCTTCGGCGGCCGCGAGAACCTCGTGGCCCGGGGCGGCGGCACCCGCGCGACGGAAAGCGCCGTGCTCGCGGCCCTCAAGTGGTTGGCGCGGCACCAGAATCCCGACGGCGGCTGGGGCGGCAGCTCCTTCCAGAGCCAGTGCGTCGGCGGCCGCTGCGGCGGACCCGGCGAGTCCGACTACGACACCGGCGTCACCGGCCTCTCCCTGCTCGCGTTCCTCGGCGCCGGCTATTCGCAGCTTTCGAAGGACACGTATCCCGACCCGGCCAATCCCGGCCGCACGCTCCATTTCGGCGAGGTGGTGAAGAAGGGCCTCCAGTGGCTGCTCGCCCACCAGGACCCCGAGGGCTGCATCGGCGAGCGCGGCATGAAGTACATGTACAACCACACGGTCGCGTCGCTGGCGCTGTCGGAGGCCTACGGCATGACGGCGTCGCAGCCGCTCAAGGAGCCGGCGCAGAAGGCGATCGACTTCGTGGTCGCGTCCCAGAACCCGGGAAAGGCCTGGCGCTACAGCGCGAAGTGCGGCGACAACGACACGTCGGTGTCCGGCTGGGCGATCATGGCGCTCAAGTCGGCGGAGATGTCGGAGCTGAGCTTCCCGAAGTCGGCCTACGAAGGCGCGCTCAACTGGATCAACGAGGCGACCGAGCAGAACGGCTACTACCCGGTGGGCTACAACAAGGCGGGGACCGGCAAGGTCTACGTGCCCGGAAAGAACGAGTCGTTCGACCACCACGCGTCGATGTCGGCGGTGGCGGTGATGTCGCGCATCTTCATGCAGAAGCGGAAGAGCGAGCCGGCGCTGGGCGCGGTGGGCGGCCTGGTCAGCGATCTGCCCGAGTGGAAGACCAACAAGATCGACTTCTACTACTGGTACTACTCGTCGCTGGCGCTGTTCCAGTATGACGGCCCCGAAGGCCCGATGTGGAAGAAGTGGAACGAGCCGATGAAGAACGCGCTCGTGCCCAACCAGAAGACGGGCAAGGACGGCTGCAAGAACGGCTCCTGGGATCCCGAGAACGAGCGCTGGGGCGCGGAGGGCGGCCGGGTCTACGCGGTCGCGATCAACGCGCTGACCCTCGAGGTCTACTACCGCTACGCCAACGTGTTCATCGGAGGAAACAAACCGACCAGCGCGAAGTAGGGAGTGCGGGAGCGCGAAAAGGTATAATCGGAGCCTTCCTTGAGGAGAGCTCCGCATGAATCTTGCCGCCGCGCTCCTGCTCGCGACCCTCCTGCCCGGCCCCCGGGACGAGGAGTCGGTCTCGCTCGAAGTGCGCGACGGCCGGACCCAGGGAGTGCTCCTCGGGTTCTCGGTCGTCCTTGTGGGGGGGAACGCGCTGCGCGAGGTCTGGACCCTGCGTCCGGACGGCATCCTCCTCTGCAGCGCTCCGGAAGGATCCTTCGAGGATTTCCTCAAGCGCGATCTCACGGCGGAGGAGAAGAAGCAGGCCGGCCGCTACGTCATCAAGGGGAAGCAGATCCAGTTCAACCGCCCGAGGAGCGAGACCGAAGAGAACGAGATCACCTACAATGCGGCGGGCCGGCTGACCAGCTTCAAGGCCGGAGCCAAGATCTTCTTCGCCATCCGCCCCGGCGTCGATTTCCCCCTCGTGGGATACTTCTCGACGACCAATAGCCTGACCACGTCCGACGGCAAGATGACCACGATGGCGTACACGAACTACTCGTTCTTCCCCGGAGGCTTCTTCTCCACGGAGTCCGGCATGGCCAACTTCGGCCGGATGATGGAGACGAAGACCCGGGAGTCGTCCCGCACCACGGGCGGCGGGATCGAATTCACCACGGAGACCTTCCAGCAGGAGACCTCGAGGTTCTACGGCGGCGGGGCCAAGAGCCGCGCGGGCCGCTTCGAGCTGAAGGGCTCGGGCCTCGTGCTCCGCTTCGACGACGGAAAAGTCCAGACGCGCTTCATCGCCACGGTGGGGAGCTCGAAGGACAGGCCCGTGTCGATCGTCATCGACGGCGCCTCCTACAAAGGCAGTCCCGGGAGCTACGGCGGGGAAGGGGCCGCGTCGGCCCCGGCGACGCCGTCGCTCGCCGTCTGCGCCCACGACCTCTTCGAGATCCGGACCCCCGAGGGGATGTCGGCCGCCGAGCTGCTGCAGGACGGACAAAAGCAGTTCACGCTCGCGCCCTCGCCGGCCGATCCGGCGTACCGCTACTCCGTCGTGGCCTACGAGGTGACGCTGAGCGACAAGTCCCTGAAGGCCGACGCGCCCGGCTTTGCGGCTGAAGTGCGGGTCCATTCAGGCCGGTCGCTCGGGAAGGAGCTCGAGGAGGCCGGCACGGCGGTCCCGGTCACGATCGACGGCACGAAGGGCCTGAGGGTCCCGCTGAAGACGGAGTTCAACGGCGTGCCGCTCCGATACGACGGGGTCCTCGTCGTGAAGGACGGGCGGGGCCTCTTCCTGGCGGGGATCGGCAACGAAGAGGGCGCGAAGAGGCATGAGACGGCGCTGGCGACCGTGCTCCAGGCGGTCCGCTTCAAGTCGTCCGGGCCGGTCGTCAAAGTCTCGGCCGTCGGACTGGACTTCGAACTTCCCGAGAAGTGGACCACGAAAGTGGTCGAGCAGGACGCCGCCAAGATGGTGGTCCTCCTTCCTCCGGGAGAGGTCTTCGCTCCGGACAAGAACCAGTACCTCTTCGCCTTCACGGTGGAGCCCTCGACGCTCAAGTCGGCCGTCGACGCGGAGGCCGTCCAGAAGCTGCGCGACCAGATCCAGCAGCTGGCGCCGGGCCTCGAAAAGCAGGGCGAGCCGGAGAAGCTGACGGTGGACGGGGAGCCGGCGGTGGGGCTGCACTACGCCGCCAAGAACGACGCGGGCGTCACGATCGTGCTGCGGGCCTACGCCGTGGTGAAGGGGGGCCGCGAGGCGGCGCTCGTCGTGCTGGGCCCCGATGCCGCGTTTCAACCCCACGCCGCCGCCCTGCGCCGGGCCTTCGAGTCGCTCCGCCTGAAGTGACAGGCCGGCCCTCAGCGGATCATCTTCTCGAGGAGCGGACGGAGGCTCACTTTCTTCGCGCCGTCGCAGACCATGCAGGGCCGCGTGGGCCGGCTGGTGATCCTGGGGACCTCGATGCCCTGGCACAAGGGGCATGTCCAGATCGGGCTGAAGAAGGCCGCTGCGCCGCCGGCCAGGATCAGGGTCGCGAGCCAGAAGAGCGGCCGGCTCAGCAGGCCTCGGGACTTTTTCTCGGGTTCACTCATCGCCGATCCTCCAGGGGAGCATACCCCGTGTGAACGGGGTCGCGGGTGAATTCCTCTTGTCTCCCGCGTGCCTCCGGCGACAATCAACCCATGGCCGACATCTACCAGGTCCGGACGAAGGCTCCGGGCCCCGCCGGGAAGCTGCCGGTCACGGAGGATCTCCTCCTCAACCGCCCCAGCGGCGATCTCTTCGGGATGACCCAGGACGCGGGCATGGGCTGGAATCCCGCGGAGCTGGGCCGCAAGCAGTTCCTCATCCTGAGCACGCTGGGCGGCGTCCGCGCGCCCGACGGGACGCCCATCGCCCTCGGCTACCACACGGGCCACTGGGAGATCGGCCTCCTCGTCCAGGCCGCCGCGCTCGAACTGCGCGAGCTGGGCGGGCTGCCCTTCGCCGGCTTCGTCTCCGATCCCTGCGACGGCCGGACGCAGGGCACGCACGGGATGTTCGACAGCCTGCCGTACCGCAACGACGCGGCCCAGGTGTTCCGCCGGCTCATCCGCTCGCTGCCGGTCCGTTCCGGCGTCCTGGGCGTCGCGACCTGCGACAAGGGCCTGCCCGCGATGATGATGGCGCTCGCCGGGATGAAGGAACTGCCATCGGTGCTCGTCCCCGGCGGCGTGACGCTGCCGCCGGCGGAGGGCGGGGACGCGGGCAAGGTGCAGACGCTCGGCGCCCGCTACTCCCACGGCATGGTCACGCTCCAGGATGCGGCGGAGGAAGGCTGCCGCGCCTGCGGCTCGCCCGGCGGCGGCTGCCAGTTCCTCGGGACGGCGGCGACCTCGCAGGTCGTGGGCGAAGCGCTCGGCCTCTCGCTCCCTCATTCGGCGCTGGCGCCTTCGGGGCAGCCGGTCTGGACGGACATGGCGGTGCAGTCGGCGCGCGCGCTCGTCAACCTTGAACGTCGAGGCATCAAGTCCAAGGACATCGTGACCGCCGCGAGCATCCGGAACGCGATGACGGTCCACGCGGCGTTCGGCGGCTCGACGAACCTCCTGCTCCACATCCCCGCGATCGCGCATGCGGCGGGCCTGGCGCGGCCCACGGTCGAGGACTGGATCGCGCTGAACCGCCGCACCCCGCGGCTGGTCTCGGTGCTGCCGAACGGCCCCGTCCATCATCCGACCGTCCGAGCGTTCCTCGCCGGCGGCGTCCCCGAAGTGATGGTCCACCTGCGGCGCCTGGGACTGCTCGCGCTCGACGTCCTCACGGTGACCGGCCAGCCGCTCGGCGCGGTCCTCGACGACTGGGAGAAGTCCGAGCGCCGCCGCCGCTTCCGCGAGATCCTGCGGGAGCAGGACGGGGTTGATGCGGACGACGTGATCCTGCCGCCGGAGGCCGCCCGCGCGCGCGGGCTTTCCAGCACCGTGACGTTCCCGCGGGGCAACATCGCTCCCGAAGGCTCGGTGGTGAAGAGCACGGCGATCGATCCCTCGGTCCTGGACGCGGAGGGCGTCCTGCGGCGGGAGGGTCCCGCGCGGGTCTTCACGAGCGAGCACGAGGCGATCGCGGCGATCAAGAAGAAGGAGATCAAGGCGGGCGACATCCTCGTGGTGCTGGGCTGCGGGCCGATCGGCACGGGGATGGAGGAGACCTACCAGCTCACGTCGGCGATCAAGTTCCTCCCCTTCGGCAAGGAGGTCGTGCTCGTGACCGACGCGCGCTTCAGCGGCGTCTCGACGGGCGCCTGCATCGGCCACGTCGGCCCCGAGGCGCTGGCGGGCGGCCCGATCGGCAAGCTGCTCGAGGGGGACCGGGTGCGGATCGTGATCGACACGCGGCGTCTCGAGGGGAGCGTGGACTTCGTCGGCGAGGGCGATCGCCGCTTTACGCCGGAGGAGGGCGCCAAGATCCTTGCGGCCCGATCGCTCCGCACCGACGTGAAGCCGCATCCCGCGCTGCCCGCCGACACGCGGCTCTGGGCGGCGCTGCAGCAGGTCGGCGGCGGCACCTGGGGCGGCTGCGTCTACGACGTGGACAGCATCGTCGGAAAGCTATCTCAACCCTGACGGTCGCCTACTTCGGTTTGTCCCGGTAGAACTGTCCGGGCCGAACGCGGGACCCGAAGAAGAGCTGCCACAATCCCCATAGACCGAAGATCAGGGAGGCGAGACCCAGGAACCAGAATCGCAGGCCGCCGCCTCCGTACCACGCAATAGCAAGGAAGCAAAAGGCGGCCGGCATGCCGATGAAGGTGCCGCCGATGGATACGATCATTCCGAACAAGCCGAACCGTTGATCCTGCTCCTCGGTCTTGTCGTCCCATCGGGGCCACATCAGGAATCGGCGAAATCCCATCCTAGCCCCAGCTCACGACATGAACGGAGAACGTTCCTTCGATCGTTTTGCCGTCCTCCAGCACCAGCTTGATCTTGCCCGACAGGGTCTTGTTGCCCTCGGAGCCGGTCCATTTGCCTTTGATGGCGTCGGGCTGGAGGGAACCGCCGCTGATCTTCAGCTCCGTCCTCCCCGGTAGCGTGATCCTGGAGGTCACCAGGTCGCGGTGGAATTCGCCCGACGGCTTGACCGCGAGGGTCGCGCCGAACAGCTTCTCCCAGTTTTCTCCGTAGCCGACATTATTCGCCGGCGGAATCTCGCCGAAGAGCCAGAAGGCCTGGCCGGTGATCTGGAAGACGGTCGGATTCTGCTTCGCGTAGTCCTCGTCCTTGAAGAGGGTCACGTCCATGACTCCGAGGGGGATGCGGACGTCCGCGCCGTCCACCTTCAGGACGAGCGCCCAGGTGGCCTTCGCGGCCTCGCGATCCTTGGCGGCGTTTTCTTCCGTGGAGCCGCCGCACGCCGCCAGGAACAGGATCGCCGCGATGCTTGCGTGTCTCATTCCAGCACCCTCGCCGTCTTGATGTAGTCCAGGTCCTTGAAGTCCTTCAACAGGTACGCGTTGCCCTCGTCGTAGATCTTCTTCTGGCCGGGACCCCGGCCCTTGGGGGCTCCCTCGCCGTAGCCCGAGTGCAGCTGGTCGGCGACGTCCATCCCGTCGACCACTTCGGCGAACGGCGCGAAGCCGTCGCGGTCGAGGCTCGTGCTGTCCTTGAGGTTGATGAAGATGTTCGTCGTGCGCGAGTTCGGGCCGCCCTTGGCGAACGTGACCCGGCCCCGCGTGTTCTTCTGCTTCACGGGGTCGTCGTCGATCGCCGCCTCGTGCCACTTCAGCGAGATCTTGGGGTCGCCGTGGATCCCGACCTGGGCGATGTACTTCGGGAGGACCCGGTAGAAGCAGCACTCGTCGTAGTAGCCGTTCTTCACGAGGCTGTAGAAGCGGTCCGCGCCCTTCGGGGCCCACTCGCGCGTGATCTTGAGGACGATGTCGCCCTTGCTGGTCTCGAGCTTGACCTTGAATTCGGCCGGCGCTTTGGCGTCCTGGGCCGGCAGAAGCAGGGCGAGGACAAGGAGGGCGCGCATCACGAACAGTGTACCTCACGGGAAAAAGAAAAAGGGCGCGGGGATCGCTCCCCGCGCCCTTGGAAATGCGCTGAGTGAACTACTCTCCGTCGTAGCTCTTGATCGGCCGGATCCAGATGTTGCGGAAGCGCGTGGGGTTGCCGTGGTCCTGGAGGCTGATCGGGCCCTTGCCGTCGTAGGCGCTCTCCTTGGCGAGCGTGCGGTGCTGGGTGGGTCCGAGGATCTCCTTCTTCTCGTGCGTCAGGACGCCGTTGTGGAACACGGTCACCGTGGCGAGCTTCTCCACCTGGCCGTCCTTGAACTTCGCGGCGTGGAACACGATGTCGTACGACTGCCACTCGCCGGGCTTGCGCGCGGCGTTGACGAGCGGCGGCCACTGACCGTAGATCGACGAGGCCTGGCCGTCGGCGTACGTGAGGTTCTCGTAGCTGTCGAGCACCTGGATCTCGTAGCGGCCGTGCAGGAAGACGCCGCTGTTGCCGCGGCCCTGGCTGCTGCCCTTCACCTCGGCGGGCGACGCCCACTCGATGTGGAGCTGGAAATCGCCCCAGCTGTCGACCGTCTGGAGGTTGCCGCCCTTGGTTTCCTCGATGTAGCCGTCCTGGACCTTCCAGTGGGCCTCGCCCTTGGGGCCCTTCCACTTGGAGAGGTCCTTGCCGTCGAAGAGGACGACCGCGTCCGACGGCGCCGACCCGACCTGGGCCGCCGGCGTCACGACCGCGGGCACCGGGCGGTCGGCGTCATGCACCTTCCACTTCTGGCCGGTGATCACCGGCGTGTCGGTGTAACCTTCCTTCTTCTTGTCCTGGGCCGTCGCCCAGAGGGTCAGTCCCGCCACCAGGGCGGGCGTCGCCGCGAACCAGATCACTTTCTTCATCATCGATTCTCCCTTATTGTTCAAGGCCCACGATTCTAAGTACGACGCCGCGCGCACGCAAGCGTCGTTCCCGTGCTATATTGGCCTCCATGGAAATCACCCCCTTCCGCGTCGCGACCCCGGGCGCCGATCTGGCCTGCGCCCGCTTCGGCGAAGGCCCGCCGCTGCTCCTCGCGCATCCCGCCGTCTTCTCCAAGGCCTACTTCACCGCGGCCGCCGACGTGCTGGGCGCGCGCTTCTCGTGCGTGGCCTTCGACCAGCGCGGCCACGGGGACACCTCGGCCCAGACGATCAGCCCCGCCCTGATGACCGACGACATCGGCGCCGTGCTCGACGCGATGAAGTGGGACAAGGCCGCGCTCGGCGGCACCTCGCTCGGCGCGGCGACGACGCTGCTCTACGCCCTCCGCAATCCCGCGCGCGTCTCGTTCCTGCTCCAGGACCTGCCGGCCTTCGGGCCCGCCAGCTCCCGCGATCCGGACAAGACGGCGCGCATCGCGGTGGTCCTCGAGGAGGGCGATCTGGAGGAGGGGGCGCGCCGGATCACCGCGGGGATGAGCGAGCCGCGCGCGAAGGCGTGGACGGAGGCGCTCAACGCGGACTGGTCCCACTACGACGCCGCGACGCTCGGCCCCAAGATGGGCTGGGCCCTGCGCTCCACCGTGTCCTGGCGGATCGTGGGCCGCTGGCCCGACGAGCTCCAGCGCCTGACGATGCCCGTCCGGCTCCTCGCGGTGCAGGGCGATTCGGTCCATCCCTGGGACGTCGCCCAGACGATGGCGCGCACCATCAAGGGCGCCCGGCTCAGCCCCCGGGTCCAGTCGCTTGCTCCCGCGGCGATCGCGAACCAATGGATCGACGCGCTCACGTCATGAAGCACATCCCCGTCCTCATGAAGGAAGTGCTCGCCGCGCTCAAGCCCAAGAAGGGGCAGGTGGTCGTGGACTGCACGGTGGGCCTCGGCGGCCACTCGGCGGAGTTCCTGGAGCTGGGCGTCCGCGTCATCGGCCTCGACCTCGATCCGGCCAACCTGAGCGAGGCCCGGGAGCGCTTCGAGATCCTGGGCGGGGACTTCTCGCTCCATCACGGCAATTTCGCCGGGCTCCCCACGGTGCTCGGCGAGCTCGGCCTCGAGGGGGTCGACGGGATCCTGGCGGACCTCGGCGTCTCCAGCCCCCACATCGACGACGCGCGCCGCGGCTTCTCGTACCGGCGCGCGGGTCCGCTCGACATGCGGATGGACCCGACCCGCGGGCAGACGGCGGCCCAGCTGCTCGACCGGATGGGCGAGGAGGAACTGGCCCAGGCGATCTTCGAGCTCGGGGACGAGGAGGACGCCGCGAAGATCGCGGAGCTCATCGTCCGGGAGCGGCCGATCAAGACGACGCAGCAGTTGATGGAGCTGGTCTGCAAGGCGCGCGACTTCACGGTGCAGCGGGCGGCGGGGGCGAAGCTGCACCCCGCGGCGCGGACCTTCCAGGCGCTGCGGATGCTCGTGAACCGCGAGATGCCGAACCTCGAGCGGCTGCTCGCCGTGATCCCGCAGTGCCTGAAGCCGGGCGGGACCGCGGCGGTCATCAGCTTTCACAGCGGAGAGGACCGGCGGGTGAAGCAGGCCTTCCGCGAGGGCCTGCGCGCCAAGATCTACGCGAAGATCAGCGAAGAGGCGATCACGGCGGGCGAGGAGGAGAAGCTCGCCAATTCGAGATCGCGCTCCGCCAAACTGCGATGGGCCCGGACCCGTAAGCCGAAGTAGAAGGAGAACATCGGATGAGAACTCTCGTCGCGCTCGTCCTGCTGGCCGGCTGCCAGGCCTCCGCCGCGCCGGGCGTGTCGCTGCAGGCGGGGCCGGGCGACGAGATCAACGGCGCCGTCCGCGACGCCGTGGCGCCCGAGGTCGCGCCGCTCGTCGACCTCTACAAGTGGTTCCACACGAACGCGGAGCTGTCGCTCAAGGAGGAGAAGACGGCCGCGCGCTTCGCCGCGGAGGTCCAGGCCGCGGGCTGGACCGTGACCGAGCACATCGGCGGCACCGGCGTGGTCGCGGTGCTCAAGAACGGCGACGGCCCCGTGGTGTTCGCGCGGATCGACATGGACGGCCTCCCGGTGAAAGAGGAGACCGGCCTGCCTTATGCCAGCACCGGCGCCGCCATGCATGCCTGCGGCCACGACTCCCACCTCGCGATGGGCGTCGGGATCGCCCGCGTCCTCGCCAAGCTCAAGGATCGCTGGTCGGGCACGATGATCCTCGTCGGCCAGCCGGCCGAGGAGATCGGGAAGGGCTCGAAGCTGATGCTGGAAGACCCGAAATTCCAGGCGGCGCTCCCCGGGAAGCCGGTCGCCTGCCTCTCGGTCCACGACTACGCGTCTCCGGCGGGAACGGTCTCGGTGTGCCCCGGCTACGCGTCGGCGAACGTGGACAGCATCGACATCTCGATCGCCGGCCGCGGAGGCCACGGCGCCTGGCCGCATCTGACGGTCGATCCGATCGTGATCGGCGCGGAGATCGTGACGTCGCTCCAGACGATCGTGAGCCGCAAGATCGCCCCGGGAACCCGGGCGGTGGTCACGGTGGGATCGTTCCACGCGGGGGCCAAGCACAACGTGATCTCCGACGAGGCGAAGCTCCAGCTCACGGTGCGTTCGTACGAGGATCCCGTGCGGGAGAAACTGCTCGCGGAGATCAAGCACATCGCCGAGAGCATTGCGGAAGCGCATCATTCTCCGAGAAAGCCGGTCATCACGTACGGCGAGGAGCCCACGCCCGCGGGCTACCACGATCCCGCGCTCACCGATCGGCTGCAGGGCGTCTTCGAGCGGCTGCTGGGGAAGGATCACGTCTTCGTCGGGGAGCCCATGATGGGCGGCGAGGACTTCAGCCGCTTCCCGAAGCATTTCGGGGTGCCCGGGCTGCAGTTCCGGGTGGGCGGGGCCAAGGCGGGCCATGACAGCGCGATCGGCCTCCATTCGAGCAAGTGGGCGGTCGATCCGGAACCGACGCTCCGCGCCGGGACGCAGGCCTTCGCCCGGGCCTGCCTCGAGCTTTTGGGAAAGAAGTAACGCCGGAGCCTCCGGGAGGGTCTTATCCTCCAGTGCTCACCAAGATCGAAAGCCGGGTCGTCCGGCAGCCCGACAGCCGGGTGCGCCGCGCGTGGTATCAGAGCGCGGCGGCGGACGTCATCCTCATGCACGACGCGGAGACCGGCGAATTCCTCTCGTTCGAGATCGACTGGGAAGGGCGGCGGGGCGTCCGGCGGGCCTACGTCACCTGGGCGCGCTCCATCGGCATCCGCACCGGTTCCGTGGACACGGGCGAGGAAGGCGGCGCGCTCCGCTACAAGTCGTCGCCGGTCGTGGTCTGGGACTTCAAGATCCGTGCCAGTCACGTCGAGGAGGCCCGGCGCCTGGTCGAGCAGTCGTGCATCGAAGAAGGACTGCGCGATGCCATCCTCAAGCGACTCAACCCCTGAGCCCCTCCCGTCTGCTTGACGGTTGCTCGCTGCGTAAGGCTTAATACCCTCTTCCATGAACCTTTCCGAGCTCTGGGAAGCCTATCGCGACGGCCGCTGCGGCGGGGCGTTCGCCGCCCTGCTG